>Ga0307478_10000797_pt1 | contig 30097 bp, 26 predicted proteins | sample atmos_gasesECM4C_2_FD_203713 | JGI IMG/M metagenome (GOLD analysis project Ga0307478, IMG submission 203713) | Hardwood forest soil microbial communities from Morgan-Monroe State Forest, Indiana, United States - atmos_gasesECM4C_05 | ecosystem: Environmental > Terrestrial > Soil > Temperate...
AGTCACATCCACCAAGCCTTTGCATAACGGTGTCGCACGATTGATAAGCGAGTCGGTTGCCAAGGGCGAGATTGTTAATGTGCCGATGCTTTTGCCAAGTTTGTATTGAAAATTAAATCCGTCGCGGGGATCACCACTCTGGCTGAGAATCTGTGCTCCATTGCCGACAAGCTGTGCTGATACATCGTCCCGAAGAGCGTTCATGAGGGGCATCCACTTTTCTGACCGCAATGCGAAATGCCAATCAAACCCGCCAGCATGAGTGACGAACGTTCGGCCGGCTCTGCCACCGCTGTGTTGTCCGTATGATGAGCCTTTCGCTGCGTCGAACTGCTCGATCACGCTCTTGGGAGTGTAGTTCTTGAGAAAGGCGCTTTCCGTTTCCGGAGTAGAGTACAGAGTATGAAGTTGATTCCAGATTCCCGGAGCAACAACCACACAGATAATGAGCAACAAAACCGCGAAGGCAACCAGGATTGGATGAGGTTTCATGACACTACGCCTCGGCAAACCCACTAATCATACTGCACCGCTTCCAACAGCGTTATGGAAAACCTGATCGCTGTGTGGCGCGCCGACGGTATTGTACACAGCGCGATTCCGCCCCACCCCCTCAGCGGGGCATCGTCTCATACTGGAGCTACATCGATGCAACGGTGGAGATGGTGAAGTGAAACTGCTTAAGCGAATTGCCGTCGCGAAACTTAGCGTAACCATCCAGATTGACCATCTCGCCTTTCTCAAATGTCCCCAACTCTGGTGGTGGAAATTTCTTATCGATCATCTTCGCAGTAACTTGCATCGCTTCGACCATGATTGGCTCACTGCTCTCACAGTCGAGGTATGCGCCTTTGTTGTTGCGTAGCATGACACGCAGGAAGACCAACTCGGTTGCTCTTGTGCTGAAGATGTGCAGGCTTATTATCACGCGCCCAACACTGGGAGTCAGGGACGCGGCGAGACCCGGCGAAAAGAAAAGCACTTCCCACTTAGCTTGTTCTTCCTTGCTGGTTGACGCAGGCCATCGCACCACCCCGGACACCCATAACATCCCCATCACGCCCATAAGCACCAGAAATATACTCAGTCCCTTATCAAATGCGACGTTGAGAATCCGTGAGATTCCGACGCTGACAAGTCCGGCAGAGAGTGATGCCACGACAAGATACTTCGCCAATTCCCAAAGGGCGTGGCTCGTGAGCCATTCCAGTCCGCGTTTGTGCAGGGGCAGGTTGTCCATAATCGTTTTTGTAGTCGAATTTTAAAGCTTCAGCTTCTTGTGCAGCACCTTCATAGATTCGTCCAGGGCGGTAGCTTCCGGCTGAAGGTCGAGCTTCGACAAAATCCCCGGCGTCTTATGCTCCTTCATCGAATTATCCAAGATCGCTGTCCTCAGTACCCGTGCTTCCTTGAGTTCGTTGAACTCGATAAGAGCTTGGATAAAGCCCGACCGATGATCTACGAACTCTTGGTCTGCCGGAGAGGGATTCTGCCCAACGATGTTCACCCAATAGCGTCCCTCCGGCTTCTCCATCCGGATCACATAGGCACAGTACATATTGTTGAGGACGGGATAGAACTTCGTGCGAAGCGCACGCCAATGAAAGATACGATTGCTGATGACGCTGACGAGACCACCCGCCAAGCCGCCACTGATGATGGGCAACAGCAATGTAAGCACGGGATTGGGGCTCATTATATAGCCCTCAGATAGGACCTCGCATTATCTTTGTTGGCACTGGCCGCTTCGAGAATGAATGGTGTACTGCACAGTGAAGCCTGTCTGTTTTCAACCAGTCTTCGAAACCCCCATCTTGCTCCATCAGTGCGACCCATTCGCTACCGACTTCAAGCTTGTGGGGCATTTGCGGACCACGGTAATCGTTCATTATCGCGTGGATTTCCTCGCCACGTTTCTTGAGATGGAGCCTGTACAGAATTCGCTTCCATCGGGCAATGAGATTGTAAAACTCCAAGTTGGTGATGGTGGTTGGCGCGGTACCGATGTTCTGGACGGTGACTCTGAGAAATCTTGGATTCTTCGGCGGGCGGGGCATCTGGATCATATTGGCGTATGCCTTCACTACCAGCTTCGGGCGATTAGCTGTCAGCTTCGTATAGATGTTCCAGATTAGACTGGCTAAGCCCGTGGTTGCACCAATCCAAGCAACAAGCTCGGTGGTCTTCATGGGACGAATTATACTGGTGCCAACAACTGCCATGGCAAAACACGTATCTGAAGTCGAAGACGGCTTCGCCCTAAAGCGTCATCGGGATAAAGGAAAGAAGCGTAAGGTCAAGGGCGAATGCACGATTCCATCACCCCCGGTGAAGCACATCCTCAGTAGTTACACGATGTCCAACCCGATCAGCAAGCGGGCAGTCTCCGACTACGTCGAAATTCAGGCACACGAGAAGGTGCAGCATGCAGAGCGGGTGCTGACTGAGCATGTCCTTGGACACGATCACGATTGTTGGGATGTGCACACCGACAAGGATCGGTACTGGGTAGTCACGTCGCCGACGAATCTCTACTCTCAGCACTATTTTCCAAGCCTCGACTTCACGCTGTCGTTCCACATCGGCGTCATGCTCAGGGTTACGGCTCTCCAGCGCGGTGCACCGAGCCGAGCCCACAAATCGCGATTCACCCCGGTGTGGCGACGTTGGAAACAAGCTGCGGATTCCTACGATGAAGCGGAAGAAGCAGAAGACTTCCAAGCCGTGGGTATGCGATGCCGTGAAACCCTCATCCAATTCGTCCGCGTGTTGACGAAGCCGGAGATGGCTCCAGCGGGTCAGGTAGCTCCAAAGCGTGCTGACGTAGTTGGATGGTGCAACCTGATTGCAAACAACATCGCACCCGGTGACCGCAATTCCTACGTCCGTGGGCACCTAAAGGCACTTTCCAAATCAGCTTGGGACTTGGCGAACTGGCTGACTCACCAAGCCGGATCGACACGACCGGATGCAGAGATCGTCCTGAACGCTACGCAGAACGTCATCGATACGTTCGGCACCGCTGTGATGCGGCGCGAGAGTGGAGCACCAGAAAAATGCCCTGAGTGCGGATCGTATTCTCTCGATGTTGGGTTCGAGCCGGAACTGATGCCGCGTCCATACATCTTGGAATGCGAGAATTGTGGTTGGCAGAGGCAACAGGAAGAAGCTTAGATCGGAGGTGATAACTGATGGGCTAACTCCCGCGACGACGGACGTGCGTGCGTCGCACGGCGTCGTGGACGGCGATCCGTTGTTTATGGGCGTAGACTGGGGTCCGCAAAACTTGAGAGCCAATTCATTCTGGTGCCGGAATGGCCGCAGAGAATCTGCTGCACGATTTGGCAAAGGATGCTTGTCCCGGTTGGTCACGTCGAAACCATTGAGATTAGAGGAAACAATGTGGCTGACAGCGGAGCAAGAAATTCGTACTTTTCCAGACTCGGGGCTGGGATTTCAGGAAAACGACTTCGACTCTTGCAGTGCGACGGTGCAATCCGTAGGGGCTTGGGGTTCGGAGAATTCCCGGTGATGCGGTAACCAAGGTGTGATTTCTGGATTTCCCCATGAAAATCGGGGCCAACTAGAGCTAACCAAAAGTCAGTAGCGCGGCGTCCTGAAAAGCGCTAGCTCTCTCGGTCGAGCGCAAAAGCTGAAAGAGATGGAGTACCGACACGAACCGCCCCGCGGATTTCTACTCGCCAATAGTTAGAACCCGGCTCGCGCCCAATCTTGCAATTTGCTTCTCCAGGCTTAACGTGTCGGGCATTTTATTGTATCTCGCTGAAAAGCGGGAGTGTCGCGCGTACAGAGCCGGTTGGGCCAACGAACTCGCCCATTTGAACCACAACTGCGGAAGGCCACAGGGATCAGGCTGACTTCTGCGCCTTCCGCCACTTCGCCCAACGTGCTTTCTGAGCAGCACGGATTCGTGCGATTCCGGCTCCTGACAGCTTGCGTTTCTTGTGGGCAGCGATTGAAACAACTTTTCCCTTGGCCTTAACCCAGCGGGCGCGTTGTGCGGCGGCTATCCGAGCGCGGCCTGCGGCGGACATCCTGCCTCTTCGAGATAGCCCTTTTACGCTCAGGGCTGAGAGTGCATTATTGAGAATTTCAAGTTGAGAAGAGAGACGGTTGCGTTCCTGCTCCAGTTGAGTGAGTACCGAGGTGAGATTAGTCATAAGGGCAGAAATTGTACCACCCGCACCTTGGGTTCGACCTGAGCCTTTAGCTTAAGGATTAGACTAACTGCTTTTCGTCTCAGTTTTAACAGATTCGAGATCAGAGAAAAGGCGGGAATGGCTAAGAGGTGGGAGGACACAAATGTACTCCGTTCAGGACCTCGCGGATTCTCTGTTCGTTACGCAGAACCTCATAGGCAGCGGAGTGTCCAACCAAGAGAACGAGGCGGTCCGACATTGCCGGAGGCGCGCACTCAACCCCGCTGAAGTGCTCGATCAGATTTCCGACAAGAGTGGCAGCCAGCGGCGAAAAGTAAAAACCATTCGTTTCGAATTTATCATCGTGCAATTCGAATAGCACCGCGTCTTTCGGCTGTCCCCGTGCGATAAACATCACCTCGAACGCCTTTTGTAGCTGATCCGCTTTGCCATTCCGGCAGCACTCCTCTGGCGGCAGGTCCACCCTGTACCAAGTTTGCATGAGGATCGTTCCGAGAGCTAACCCCGACAAGCCGCGCCCCAAGGTAATGTTAGAGTGCGAAATGGTAGCCGCAAAAGATGACGTTGGTAAGCGGTAGGAGTTACCTCTGGCATGCCACTTCATAGCCGCAGTTAAAGAACTCCTCGTGGAAGAGTCTTTGGAAATCCTCACACAAAATAGCGGTGACGGCGAATGCGAGCGTTTCCGAGTCAACGGATTTCCGGTCTTCACGTTTCTCGCCCCAATTTGCTTCGGTTTAATGTTACCTTCGGACCCTGAGACCCACACCAGAAGCACCGCTGAAGCAATGCTAGGTGGCGCGCTGACGGGACTTTGGGACGGGTTGGACGCTCGATTGGTGATTCGCTCACCAGAATGGAATGCCGCACCCCTGCCGTTCTTCCCAGCCAGTACGGTGCAGACTGCCCTGAGTCAGGGTCCCTTCTGGCCTGCGAAAGACGTTGTAGACTGGAGACCTCGAAACTTGAGAGCTAAAAAGGAAGTTGAGTGGCGAAGAAACGAGGCAATCCGAATTGGGGTAAGCCGGAAGTGAACACCATTCCTTACGCTGGCGTGAGCTCGTTCGAAGAGATGGTCAAGAAGTTGCGCCTGTCCCCATCCCAGTATGAAGGCTCGATTCCCCTCCAAGAGTGGGCGCGCAAAAACAAAGATCATAAATACGTGCCATCGAACCTGTTGCAGGCATGGGGCTTGGATGTGAAGTCGGAATCCTGAGCGTAGGGTGTTCTTCGGGATTGCGGCTTGAAGGCTACAGATTTTAGACCGACTAGAGCACTCTAAGCTAACCAAAAGTCAGTGTGGCGAGCGACGAAATGCCCTAGCCTTTTATGGGACCAGAGTGCTGACGGGATTAGAAACGGTGGCTGAAGCCTTCGGTTCGTGGTGTGAGGACAGGTGCCAGGCAGGGAGTTTCAGATGGCTAATTCTTCAATCTGCCAAACGCCACAAGCCCGCGTAGAGCGATGCGTTGAACTCGCCCCGTAAAATCGTTACAGGCTCGTTGGCGTACACCAGATCAAGCTGCGGCTCCGGCAGGTCCCAATGTCTTAGGCCATGCTGGCTGCCGCATTGCCTTACCCACCGAACCAACGCTTTCTGGTCATCATCCTCATGTCTTCGCCGCACATGGGATACAAGTACAAGTCCGTAGATGTCTTTTCTGTGGCCACGCAGATTGACCCGATAACCAGCATACTCGCCTAAATCGAATCTCCCCAGTTGTTTGCTCAAGTTGCTTAGGATTGGGTGAATTTCGTCTTTGGCGTTCGAATAGCCAAATCTGTGTCTATTCCTCTATTCCGCAGGTATTTCACTTCTACGAAGGCACGGATGACTAGCTTGTCTCGCTGGATCTTTGCAGTTCGCTTATCAAGCGCCTCGGACAAATCACCCTCTAGAAGCGCCAGATCAATTTTTCTGCGGTCGGCTCTTTTCCCCGGGCTGGTCAGAGGCAGAATCGCCATTTCGGATTTCAAGAAGATAACGGAACAAAACTCTTTTGTCAGATACTCTTCAAGTCTGCTCACGACCTGCAAAGAGGCTACTCTCTTGGGGTTCACCCTAAGACTCTTCTTGAATGCGCTGTACAGCCTGTCAATTCCTTTCATGCGCCTCCGCCGAGATGGTAATACAGGTAGTGGTGCAGTTTGAATGATGATCGTAGTAAAGAGCGGAAACTCCACCGTACCCAATATGCCCTGGAGAGAGGAGCCGAACGATGACCATTATCATAGCTTCGGTAGATACACGCCGAAACGCGGGTTTGAATCATGGTTTTTAATCATGCACCAAAAAGAGGGCTAGCACTAAAGTGCTATGTCTGACTCGAGAGGAAATCATTACTTTCTGGGCGGAGGCCCTTTATTTTTGGAAGTGTCCGGACCTGGTTGAATCGCGAGTTCGGTCAAAGGGAGGGACGGATGTCCTCTACGATCAGTGTCGTAATAGCGGACGATCATCCGACCTTTCGGGTTGGTGTGCGGAGTTTGCTCCGAGCGGAACCCGACCTTCCTCTCATCGGGGAAGCTTCCAACGCGCTCGATGCGATCGATCGTACACTCATCTTGAAACCGGATATTTTACTGCTGGATCTGAAGATGCCGCCGCAGAATGGACTGAAGATATCGCCTCGGGCTGGGCTTGATGTCTTGCGCGGTCTGAACGTTGGGACGACCAACACCAAGACGATTCTGTTCGCGGCTGAGTTGGAGATGGATGAGATCGTCGAGGCCTTACAGCTAGGTGCACGAGGTGTCCTGCTCAAGGACGCGGCAACACAGTTGTTGGTTAACTGCATCGGAACGGTAATGGCCGGAGGTTGTTGGGTCGCGAAGCAGAGCGTCCCAAATCGTGAGGAATATCTGGAACGTCAAATTGAGGAGCTAGCCAAGAGAAGATTTGACCTGACCCCGAGGGAGCTTGAGATAGGCTCGGCGGTTGTAAGACACGGAATGACGAACAAAGAGATCGCCCGGCATTTCAAGATCGCCGAGGACACGGTGAAGCGTCACTTGAACAACATCTACAACAAGCTTGGAGTGTCAACGAGAGCTGAGCTGAGTCTCTTCGCTGTCAATCAGAAGATCCCCTTAAGAGACCTTTTCTAATTCTTTCGTGCACCCTGCGTGCGGTACCCCGATTTCATGCGCAATCGAGCACATCTCTCAAAGGTTTGGGAAGAAGTGCCGACGGGAATTTTGCCTGCGTGTCCGAAGAATCGCGGTTGCACAAAAAGAGGTCAACCAAATGTAGGGCAACAAAAAGAGCAGCTTAAAAACGACGTGTATAGATTTTTTGGCCGAAGAAGAGGCGGCTGGCAGATTGGAACCGTTGAGAAAAACGTACTGCGACTCCACCACACCAGCAAATCACGCTTGGGAGACTGGGCTTGTCTTGGGGCGTTTTATCTCCCATAGTATGCGTGGAAGCCTCGATCGAGGTGGGTCGTACCCGATTGTCCTCACCAACAGCTCGAAACCGGTTCTTTCGAAAACGCACCACGATGGGACCGGGCGAAGTACGCCGCATTGAGCGATGGTTGGCCACTGCTCGACTCGCCCTTGCTATTTCTGCGCTGTTTGCCATCTGGATGGAACCTACCCAGGTCTCCTGGTGGGCGCAATGGCTGCTGGGTATCTACATCATCCACGGCACGATAGTGATGATGCTGCTCCGGTTACGGAAACAGTCCACCCCGGCGTTTCGATCTCTGGTCCATGCTGTGGATTTGGGGTGGCCCGCGTTGATCTCGGTCTTCGCTACCGGCACATTGCATCCCTTCTTCCTTTTCTTTGTATTTGCACTGGCCGCCGCTGCCTATCGCTGGGGCTTGTGGGAGACAGTAGGCACTGCCGCTTCCTGCGTGATTCTTCTCTGGCTGGAGAGCTTTGCGATACACAGCGGATTCCTGGCGGCAGCGCAAGGGTTTCTGCTCCGCCACCACTGGCCCGAATTGGGAATCGATGTGCTCGAGCTTCAACCTAGACATCTATTCATGCGTTCCGTGTATCTGCTGGTAATGGGCTGGTTGCTCGGGTACCTGGCGGAACAACAGAAGCAGTTGCGAGCGGAAGTTGAACGCGCCGGTTTAGCCCGCGAGTTGCACGATGGCGCGCTGCAGTCGATGATCGCGGTGGCCATGCAACTAGATGTGCCGCGCCGTCAATTGGCATCGCAGGCGGTCACCGTTGCCCAGGAACTTGGCCGAATCCAAGACCTTCTACTAGAGGAAGCACGAAAGCTCCGCGACTTGATGCAGCAGATGAAACCGCTAGACGTAAACGCCAAGAATCTGCGGGCACACCTCATGGAGGTTGTCGAGAGATTCGAGCGGGAAACTGGCATTGCTGCGCGATTTGTCTGCGAATCGACGGTGGAGACCATGCGGCCCGTGCGGGTGTGCGAGGCCGTGGCCCGCATTGTTCAGGAAGGGCTGGTGAATGTTCGGAAACACAGTGGCGCAAGCCATGTACTGGTCCAGTTCGATCGCAGGAATGATCGTTGGGTACTCACGATCGAGGATGATGGTCGCGGGTTCCCATTCTCGGGTCGCTTCTCTCAGGTGGAATTGGAAGCGGACGGGAAAGGCCCGTTGGTAATCAAAGAGTGCGTCCGTTTAGTTGATGGCGAACTCACGCTAGAGTCGTTTCCTGGGAGGGGTTCAAAACTAGAGATTTCTGTTCCACAGAAGCGCCAAGGGGCCTAGGGAGACTCAAGAAGATACCTGGGCCGGATAAACGATCGCGCCTTCGAGAATCTCGTGGCGAATTTCGCTCAACACTTTGTAGGAACAACTGGCATCGAACAACAGGTCAGATTTCCATCTACCTCAGTAATAACAATATAGTATGTAAAAAGAATAGGATAAGTATAGAAGATGAATGCGTTGAAGTATTGAAGTGAAGTAAAGCGTTGAATGCTTCACACCCATAGTATGAATTGAACGGCTTCACTCAGCGCCTGCTCCGCGTTGCGTCGCGGCGCTTCGTTGTCCGTCCATCGGCCATTCTCCCCTCTAAGAACCCATTGCTTTGTTCCCGGGCCTGCAGGGCTCATCTTGGCCGATCTCTTTTACTAGTAGACCTGACTGTTCACAAGTAAACCGCTCTCAGACCCTTCTTGATCACCAGCTACCTTTCTTTGGTTCCCACACTATTGTGTCGTGTGAAGGCAATTCGATACTTCCAGTCAAAGAAGTTGGGCGGCGGTGCTGAGCGAGAAGTCAACGGTCGCACCCGGGACAGCCATTTCGGTCTCGACTCCACAACCAGCAGCGTCGTGCTTCCCGGCTGAATTGAAATTGGGATGGTTCTCAGGTTTTGTAGTTTGTCGCGCTGCTTTCCATTTCGATTGATTCGGGGGTGATGCGAAGCTGCTCGGCTTCGGATCCTGTGCGTCAGCCTTTTTTTATTGCCAGAGGACTGGAACGTGGCGAACCGAGGTTCGCGCGCTTTTCGTAGTCAACGCTATTTCTGGGCATCGCCGGACGTGGGAACGCGGAACGTTACCGAACGTGCTCCACCGCGTCATTCCTCAGATGTGCTTTGAGAAAAGCCTTGCTGTGATCGGGAGCGTAGCGCCGAAATGCTCTCATGAGTGAATTGCGACTCCACGCAACCACCACCAAGATAAGCACTTAAAATATATTTTGCGCATCCCCAGAATAAGGTGTACCGAAATTCCCATATTGTTAGATAGAGAGAATTTGAAGTACGCCGAATTATTGAGGGAACAATCAATGCCGAGGAAAACAATTCTGGGGATCTGCTGCAGGTGTGGTGAACGGCGATCTGCAGTCGGAGTCTACCGTGCCTTTTATAGCGTGCGACGTCTGGTTAGCCAACCAGACCGTTCGACCCCTGCGACAAACAGGCGGGCTACGCAGGTGACTGGCTCGTTTCCAGCTCGCGGATACTGCGTCGAATGTTTCATGTCTTTGGCCAAGAGGCAAGGGCTGAGTGCACTTCGATTGAAGCAGATTCGCCAGAAGTTGGAGGGTCGATGATGGCGCAAGCAAAAGTCGCTGACTCCGACACTGGTAAATCGCAAAGAGCGTTATCCAGCGGCGTCTTTCCCAACTCATCGATCGTCGTGCCTTCATTGACAAGATCGTGTTGAGCATCCGGGGCGATCGACGGAAGCTTCCTAAGATGATGAGGGTCACAGCCAACAGGTCGATCGGTGGCCAGAATCGAAACTATGCACGCTCAGAACGAGGGCTCCTGGCAGGTAATGGAAACCCGTACGAAATGCGGTATGGCAGCCATGCGGCTGCAGAAGTCACTGCCATCTTCAGTCCTGATTTTTCGCAAGTGATAGTAGCCCGACGACAAAGTCGGTGGTTACGTCGGGGATCGCGGCTTTATGCGAGGATGGCGCGACAGCCACGATTTCCCAAGTCGAGCTGACATTCGATCTATCAGGCGTTTTCGTTGCCTGGCTGCGCAAGCGAATCTTCACACCAGCACGAAAATTCCGCCGGTTTTGCAGGACTCTGATAAGCGACGAACCCTTCACGTACGCTCGATCATCAAGATTCGCAGATTAAACGGATCAGTTTTCACTTATTATCTGAAAAGTCTCGATCCAACGGTTCGCCGGGCCTTCCGCGCGGGATCTGTTTCTGCATTCGAAGATCGGTAAACGCCTCCGACGCATGCATGCCCCAATGTATGTGTGAAGGCTTGCGGTCAGTGGCTGAAAGAGGCCTGGTACGAGAACTGCAGCATTCAGGAATAGCCTTTTGGTTTTCTGGTTTTTATGCTTTTTCCGTAAGGAACCTCCAGTTAAGTGCAAGATTCGCTCTGACCCGCTTAACAATGAATCTGAGCGGTAATGACGTAGTTGGCGCCCTTTCGCTCCACCGCCCAATTACTTGATGTTTTTGCATGGTGTTAGTGGTGCCCTTTTCGGCAGACAATTTGTGAAGCATTACACCGCAAACATTCCACATAATACTTCCTGTAAAAGAATCTCGTTGTCGGGCAACTTGCGATCAGCTACTTTGCAGAGAGGAGGAACACGAAGCGAGTGAATCAGCTAAAGGCTGATTCCCCGCTCGAGGGTACTGCGCTGACCGCTTTCTTGCACTGGCGGGAAAGCAAGGCCTCAGCAAAGCAAGGATCAGGAGCTTACAGAAACGATTGGAGGGTCAATGAGATCGAGCAAGCCTAATCCTCGAATGGAAGAACCGACGAGAAGAAGAATCAGCGGAGTATTTCCCGGGCTCGTGGATCGCCGGGCCTTCTTGGACAAAGTCGTCGTCAGTGTCTGGGGCGAAAAGAGGGAATCGCCTGACAAACTGTGGGTTACCCGCAATCGACCGATCGGCGGGGCGAACCGCAATTACGCGCGGTCGGAGCGAGGCATTCTCCCAGATTCACAGAACCCCTATGAGCTTCGCTATGGCGCAATGCGTTTCCGAGCGATACTTCCACCGATGTACCTGACTCTTCGGAGTGAAAGAACTCCGGTGACCTCATCCGGTGCCGCAAAAGCGATCGAGTTCCTATGCGGAGAAGTCGCGCGGGCAACGATATCTCAGGTAGAACTCACGTTTGACCTCTCCGAGGTATCGGTGGAATGGCTGCGCCATCGAATTTCCACCCGCGCTAAGACGTTCCGGCGGCTGCGTGACCAGAGCGGTAGGCGCACTCTGTATATTGGGAGCCACACCTCGCCCTGGCAGGTTCGGGTTTACGACAAGATGCCTGACGTCGTGCGGCTCGAATTTATTCTCCGACGCCCGTTTCTCCGGAAGCTTGGTATCAACAGCCCTCCCGATTTGGCATTGTTGCGCGAAGTGAACTTGGCGTCGTTGATCCGAATTCGAAGACTAAACCGGTCGGTGTTACGGCAATACGCCGAAACTCTAGATGAGCGTCCTGGTCGACTTCTGTCTAAATGGTTGAGAGATCTGAGCCTGCTCGATCTTGCTACTCTTGCACGATACAGCGAATGGACTTTGCCTCGGGGACTTTTTGTGTTCTCCCGCGTTGACCGACAAATCCGAACGATGCAAGATCGCCTCATCGTGTAGGCGTTGGGTCCCACTCAGAACGCGAGAGAGAAAGAGTCGAGGCGCGTATTCTGACTTGGCTGTCGCGGTTTTTTGGTTTTTATGGTTTTTCATGCCCCTCTTTGGTACGTTGAATGGACTCGCTTCACGTTTTGTTCGAAGCGAATTCTGGCAACACTGTGTCTAGGACGGGAGCCAGACCATGGCAATGACTAAGAAGCAATTCGCTCGGTATGTCAGGGAACTCAATTTGAAGAAGACACCCGAGGAGATCCACACCGAGGTACGGAGGTCCCTAGAAACACGAGTTCTGGCTCCACTGAAACAATTGCGGACGGATAAAGCCGGCCTGCTTTACAAGGTGTCCAGAATTGCCGACTACTATGTCGTTAATAGATCTGGTGCAAAACTGGCCCGCGATTCTAAGGATGAAGTACGGAGGGGGCGAAGGGTGTGGGAACAATCCCTCCGACAAGTCCGTTGCAGTATCACTTCACTGTGCGCCGCCGAAAATATTGCCAGGGATTTGGCCGCGACAACGCTCAAACGAGGTGCACTCGGCTTTCGAGCCGCTCATCGAGAGTTGTCGATCGTCGAGAGAACGTTGGAACGCTTGCGAATAGATTCCGCCGCTGCCATCCATCCGAAGTTCAGACCTGAGAGTCGTCCGGAACAGAAGCTAGCGGAACAGTTCCCAGGCAAGCTTTATCATGTCCAGGTTCCCGTAACGAAGCACTCTGTGAAGCTTCGAGATGAAGTAGCGCGTACCCTGCACAGGCAGATCACAAAATTTACGGGTGGCGATAAAAGGGCTCAGGTGCGGGAGTTCATTCGTGAATTCTTTGCTGCGTTTGACGAGCCGTTCGAACGGAACGTAATGAAAATGATTCTCAAGAAGCCACGAAACCAAGTGCGGAGCCGGACCACGGAATCGATAACCGGAGAACGGTGATATCGAAACGTGGTTGTTCGAGATTCAAGACACTGCAATCAGGTGACTGCTTTCCCATTGGGCGCATCCGTTCTGTATTTGGTCAGCGTGAACTAGGCGCCACTTCGTCGGAGTGCTTAAGCATTGTCAGCGTGCGTCGTCCCGAGACTTTGCTCACCTCGCGATAGGGGTGTAAAACGCCTCACGCATTTCTAGAATTGCTAAGAAATTTCACCTTCCCCTGTTTCTAGTTTTGCTGGCCTAATCATTCCAGCAGGTGCTGGATTGTTTGCGGAGGTCAGCGATGCCAGAAAAGACTACCGCCTTGGCGTCCCCCGAAACCGTGAAGCGGGCGTACGAGATCTTGAAATCCCCCCTCTTTTTTCGATATTTCCTCGAAGCTCTTGAAGCATCGGGATTAGTCGGGGAGGAGCGGAATGCATTGGTGCTCCTGATCGTCATCGTATCCCGTTTGTTGAAGCGTCCTCTGAACGCGATTGTCCGGGGTGTAAGCAGCGCCGGAAAGAATTTCTTGATCTCGATGATTCTCCGATTTTTGCCAGCGCGCAGCAAGCGGGAGATCGACAGTTCCTCAGATCGCGCGTGGAATTACGCGGGGGACAGCTTCCGGAACGTGGTTGTGTATATCCGCGAACGAAATAAGATTACCGGCTCAGTGCATCCGATGAGAACTTTGATCAGCGAAGGTCAGATCATTCACCAAGTCACGGAATGGGAGGGCGGTCAGAGAATACTCCGGACATACAAAGTCGAGGGTCCAGTTGCCTGCATCTCCACGACGAATAGGGACCTGGAGATCGACGATCAGACCAGACACATATCGCTATTCATGGATGAATCTCAAGAGCAGACTCTACGGATCGCGAAAGCCGCTTCTCGTGACTCAAAAGGGCTCGCGCAGAGTGACCTAAGAGTTTGGCGGCAGATACACAGTTTAATCGCAGCCAGAGCCAATATAAACGTCGCGCTGCCGCCGTGGTTCGAGCAAATCGCTGGTAAGGTCTTCATCGGTGACATCACCATTCGTCGTTACTTTCCTGCATTTGTCTCTGCGTGTCAAACGGTTTGTTTGATCCGCTCATTTCAACGCGAAGATTGGAGCAACGAGTCCGGAACAATCGTTGTCGACTTCACCGATTTCGCAATTACGGCGCTGCTTTTTGAGGACGTTTTTGTTGAAAGCATGCGGTGTCAGGAAGATTCGGCGACTGAAATTGCGGAGGAGGTTCGGTCGATCTCGATACGAATGGGTGGGATACCAGTGGGCGCAGATGACGTGGCCCGAGCCCTCAACATCGAAGTGCAATTTGCCTACAAAAAATTGGCGAAGGCCGCTGAAGCAGGGACGATTAGCCGGGCAAACGAGCCAGAAAAGAACAATCGAAAACTGTTCCTACCGACGCCGCGTCCGCGTTTTGTCCCAGACCCGGAGGAGTTGTTTCAAGCGATAAAGGACGCAGGCGATCAAATCCGCTTTGTCCATCCACTCACCGGTGAACGGGTTGTTTATACGAGAAGTCGGAAGACGGCATAAAGCTTGAACACTCAACCAACACGCGGCCGATCCGTTCACCGGGTGTTAAGCCAATGATAAGTGGCGGAGGAACTGCGAGAGACGACAGCATTCTAAACACAAAAGGAGAGCACACGATGAATGAGAACGACAAAGCAAAGGTCATTGCGGCCAGGATGCGCGACTGGGATGATGCCGCCTCTCATGGTCTTGACGAGCCTTCACGCATAAGGGCGCGGCGGAATTTTGTCGCTCTCGTCCGGAAGTACCCAGGGATCGCCGAATCAGTCCCGCTACACTCTGTGAATAACGACACGCACGACACAATCCCCGGCGTGAAACCGAAACAGGACAGTGAATAGGTGTTTGTCCAACGGTTATGAGAACCGTCTCCCCCAAAAAGTAAGATGCAACTCATTGAGGCCAAAGAGATGAAATCGACCGGAGAACAGTCGGAGAACAGCGCGCCGCCCTTCTTCGAGGTGCTCACGGCTAAAGACCTAGCAGCCCGGTGGCGCGTACCGGAATCCTGGGTCCGGGAACAGACCAGGTCCCGGGCGGCGGACCCGATCCCGCACGTCCGCCTCGGGCGATACGTCCGATTTTCCTGGGCTAGCCCGGAGCTGGCGGCCTGGTGGAAGCGGCGGCAGTCAAGCGTTGGAAGCCGAATCCATTGTGGCTAGAGATTTGCCGGTTCAGGGCTGCACAACAACCAAAATAACAAGGAGAATGAAAAATGACGAAGCCGAAGAAACAGCAGAAAACCATGACGATGTGTGGACGAATTCAGGAATGTGAGTCGGTCGAAGAGCTGAGCAATTTTATCCGCTCCGCCGTTCTGAATACGCTCGGCTTTAGACTCATGCCGAACGATTGGGAGGATGTCCAGGCCGAGGACTTGATCGTGCTTGAAGCTCTGGTGGTCCGACTCAGAGAACTCATTCAAGCAGGCAAGCTGAGTCCGGAGGGTGGAAACCCTTCGCCCAGGGAACCCGACTACGATCCGTAGAAAGCGGTCTCCCTGACCGGGGCCCCCGCAACTAACGAGCGATATTGTCAGCATTGAATATTGCTTTGAGCTAATATATTCTGGTCGTGGCGAATAAATGCGTCGAAGCGGACAAAACGGAGGAATTGCGAGACACCGCGGTTGGTGGGTCGTTCGATACCGGGAACAGGTTGGCGTGGGCGGTATCGTGAAAACGCGTCTGAGGGCCAAGCGGCTGGCACGTGTAGACGCGGACCACAAAACTAAAGCCAGCGTCAGGCATTTGGCCGCCGCCGCCGTCGAATCGATCAATCGTGTCCCGGTTGACCCACTCAGCATTACTACGCTGACTGATTTTGTCGAGCGAGTTTACTTACCCTATGCAAAGGAGCAAAAGCGACCAAGTACGCACCGCGGCTACCGCCAAATCTGGGGTACGTACCTCGCGGACCCATGCAAGGATGCCTGGCTGAGAAGCGTCAAAACACATCACGTGCAAGCATGGTTGGAAAAGATTGCCCGAATGCCTCGTAAGCGGAACAAACGAGAATACATGCTGTCGAAAACCACGGTCGCGCATATCAAAAATTTCATCAGTGGCGTCTTCCGTCACGCAGCGCAGCAAGGATATTTCGACGGAATAAATCCAGTAACCTTGGCAGAGATTCCCGCCTTCGCACCGAAGGGAAAGGCGGGCCGTGCATATTCCTTGGAAGAGATTAGTTTGATGCTGAGCGTCCTGTCTGAGCCAGCAGCAACTGTTGTGGCTACTGCCGCGTATACCGGCCTCCGGCTTGGCGAGTTGCAAGGACTGACCTGGGCCGACTATACACCACCAGATGAAGGCAACGACCTCGGACTTCTGCATGTCAGGAGAAGCATCTGGCGTGGAATTGTTGGCGAGCCTAAGACTGAGGAGTCAAAGGCCGCGGTTCCGGTTGTGCCTCAGCTGGCAGTGAAGCTTGCGAGCTTCAGCAGATCCAGCGCTCACCTGGATCAGGGTTCGATCTTCGTAAACACCGTCGGAAAACCGATGGACCTGAACGCTCTGTACTATCGCCGCATGCGAGACGCAATCAGAAAAGCTGGCGTGGCATGGGTGGGCTGGCATGGCTTCCGTCGGGGACTGGCCTCGAACCTCAATCGTCTCGGTGTGGACGACAGCGTGATTCAGGCAATTCTACGGCACAGTGACATCGCCGTGACTCAGGCTCTTTACATCAAGCCCGTGCCGTTGGAAGCGATTGAAGCGATGAGGCGATTCTCTACAGTATTAGAGGAAAGCACCCGGCGTCTGGAAGGCCCACCGGGCTTGCCCAAAAATGCCCCGACTAGTGCTACCGTCCTTCAATGAATTCCGGGACCGAAGATTTTTGGAGGATCACGACAGATCAACGATGTACTGGTGAAGCGAAACGCAGGAGGAGCTTGGTTTGGGTTTTTCGCCTTCAGCAAAACGATTGCGAGTGGACCATAAAGAATTGATCGGCCTTAGAGGACGATTTTCGAACTTTTCTGCTGATGCCAGGCGGCTCTGAATCTATTTTTCAGCGGTTTATGGCCTGAATGGCGTCTCTTCGCCCCCGGGATTCATCCTCAACTGAGCTAGGAAGGCGGTCAACTTCGTTCGCGCCTCAACAAGTTTTGGTCTCAGCTTGGGCGTAGCCACGGCAAATACACGCATCAGGAGCCAGTAGTTAAGTAGTTCGCAAGCCCCTGAGCAATGGGCGTCACGTCGAAGGATTGCCAGTCAGTGGTGTTGCCAACCTGAAAGATCGTCAAGCCCGAGACCTCGGGGTCTTGCTTTAATTGGAAATCGAACCACTTCAGCCAGGAGAGATACTGATCGTTAGTCAGTTGTCCCTGCCAGCCCGTTGAGCTTGTCGTCAGATACCCGCCTTCGCTCAGGACGAGCGGAATCCCCGCAAGACTGTTCTGATCCCGAACTTGACGGTAGTACAGTGCATACGCGGTCTCGGTGCTAACACTCGTGGTCGCGCCAAACGTGTAGGAATGATAGCTCCAGCCCCATTTGTACGCTTTTGACTTCATCGCCGCTGCGACCGGCGCAAAGACGGTAGCCGGAGAAGGCTGGCCCCCGACCAATGACCCCACTAACGGATTGTAACCGGCGTTATGCATGAGATCAGCAAGCGTCGACCAGAATGAGGCCACCCAGTTGGCGGCGGTCGAATCGTTGTACCAGTTCGGGAGATTGTCTAATTCGTTTGGCCCCTCAAGCCAGTCGATCTGGTTTGGGGGGCCGGCCGCACTCAGGCCCTGCGTCGACATCTTGTTCCAAAAATCGTTGGCGGAAGCGGCGGGATCGTTTGCCGCACTATACGCCGCCATGGAGGTAGGAATATAAACCCTGAGAATCACGGTCCCAGTCGGACAGCGGCTCTTGTAACTGGAGATCGCGAGATCGATCCCAGCGGATGGAGCCACCCATTTCACAACCCTAGGACATGCACCGAGGATGGTAGCGGCACCGGCATTGTTCGGAGCGCCGAGTATGTGAGGGCCCAACTTGCTAGACGATAGCGGCGGGGGCGGCGGCGGGGGCGGCGGACTGGGGCTACTCCCACCACAACCTGCCGAACCGAATAAACACGTGAGGCACAAGAAAGAGGCGATCCTGGTCGTCAGGTAGCCAATTGCACAGCTCACGCGCGTGGAACGCGCCATCGGTTTCATTGAGCGACTTCTCGGCAGTCCTGAGTTCGGTGTGGAATCCTCTCATAGGCAGGTCGTACGGTCAACTCTGGACGCCCCCTTACCACCGAGGTAGGTGCTGATCCGAACTTCCCTATCCAGCGCGTTCATGCCTTCTCAGCAAGCGTGTCAGGCCAGCAAGGACTCCATAACTGTTGCAATCAGGGGTGGCTGTTGAAAAAGGAACCAACACAGTAATTTCGTGCGATTCTCCGCGATTTCACGAACGAACTATCAACCACTTACGAACAAATGTTTGTGTGATTTCTGCTCAACAATAGTTTTTCAACAGCCACAGGGTTTTACACTCATCGACTTGGCCGCAGTTCAAACGTGAAGGATGGTTACGCCCGCAAGTCCTTGAAAGGAAGCCATCAGAATTATTGGTCGGCCCTAGCAGACGATTTTCGAACTTTGCTGCTGAGGGCCGATCCGTTAATTGTGCTTGGCTCAAATTGGTGAGCACAAGCTTCGCCTATTTGTTTGTTTTGGGCCAGAAATAAGTGTTGAACTGATCGTCCGTAGCCGCGCCTACTGTAAAATCACCTTCTTGGCCGTTCGCGCCATTGCTACCCGGACCACCGGCACCGCCTTGAGTACCGTTAGGCCCGCCGTTTCCGCCACTACAATATGGCTTAGCTTCTTGCCCGCCGGGACCACCTAATCCGTAATCGCCCCCAACTCCGCTAGGGCCTCCATTTCCACCGTTCCCGCCAGACGTTTTCACCCGGAATTTTTGGGTCAGACTGGGCAGATGCTCGCCTTTCGAGACCAGCAAGAAAATTCCGCCTGCCCCGCCTGTACCACCGTCACCGCCCGGACCTCCCACTCCACCAGCTCCGCCCGCGCCTCCATTACCTCCCCCTGATTTGCAGTCAACTGCACTTTGACTGGCAGGACTGCCCTTTGCTCCGTTGCCTCCCCGTCCACCTTTTTGTCCTTGTCCACCCGGACCGCCGTCTCCCCCAGTCAAATCGACGAGTGTGCCAGAATTAGGAGCCTGCATCACAACGAGCGTTATCTGGGGGCCGTTGGCACCGGTCGCGCCCTGATTTCCCTTTCCTCCCTGCTGACCAGGACCACCCGCGCTCCCGTCACCTTGTGCATGGGTTCCGCCGGGCGCTTCTCCCGGAGCGGGCGGCGCCGGGGCTGGCGCACCTTTGTCATACGTAATCGTACCCGGATGTTCAGCATCTTTAACAATCAGCTCTTTGGTTACAATCCAAAACTGCCTACGATTGCTAAGCGCCGTCTTGGAGAACATCAGTGTACTTCCCGGTTCAAAAATCACACGATCAGCCTTGAGAAACCAGCCGTCGAAAGACTTGTTGCCGTTCACGACATAATCACCACCACCTACTCCCTGAAATTCTTTGGCGGAAACCAGCACGTTATCAAATTCAGGTCCTTGGAGAACATGTGCAGCTCGGCCATCCGCGGACTTCAAATTCTGCAATTTTTCAGGAGTTTGGGTTGACTCAGAGGTTTTACTAGAGCATGCGGAAATTGTTAACGTAAGTAACCCAATTGCCACTAGAGAGACTAAATTTAGACTTGAAGGGCGCACGTAGCCTCGCTTTCTAGGTTCTAATTAGATTTTGACATTTCTTACCCAGGGATCTGACTGCCGCATTACGAATAGGGCAAGTCCCCTATCCCATTGTTGCGGCAAGAAAGAGAATGCCGTGTGAGCGCGAGCTATCAAGGCGTCGCGACATCTATAAATTATTCTCGAGGGCCTTAGACGTGAACCAAGGGTAGACGACGGCGACACACTACAGCCAAGTTTGGCCTAGTGTCAACAAGAAATCGTAAGTCGCGTAGCAGTAGAATGCGTTGTGTTACGGGATTGGGAGCCATTTGTTCCAAGGGCCGTGATCGACTACCCAGTTGGTATAAATAACGCCGTCACGTCCGACCACGAAGATGTCCTGTTGGTGGTCGTCGCGCCTCACGGTTCCGACGATCGACTCTGGTTGGGCCGTAAAGCCGTCGGGAAAGCTGAGGTCGTCGATTCGTATCCACTTGTTCCACGACCCATGATCAACAACCCAGTTTGTGTAGATGCCGCCATTAAGGTCTACAACGAATATGTCCACTTGGTGATCGTCACGTTTAATGGCAGTGACGGTCGATTGAGAGGTGGTAAAGTTCTTCTCACCGATTCGAATCCATTTGTTCCATGAGCCGTGATCGACGACCCAGTTCGTGTAGATACCGCCATCACTCCCGACGATAAATATATCCTCTTGGTGGTCATCACGCTCGATCGCGCTAACGCTAGATTGAGGCGCAGCCGTAAATCCGTCCAAAAAACCCATGTCCTCAATTCGGCTCCATCCGCTCCAACTGCCGTGATCGAGAACTGCGCTCGTGTACACTCCGCCTTGAGGGCCAATGACGAAAATGTCTTCCCTATTGTGGTCGTCTTCTCGTATGCGAAATTCTTGATGAGTCTTGTTGGGTCGATAGTACGTCCTTGGTGGTCCGGTTGGGTCGTTTGGGTCGTTTGGGTCCGGCGGACCTTGAGGCTGTGGGTCTTGCACTTGAACGCTCTCTATGACCCTTGTGACATATCGCCCGCGTCTTAGCGCGGATACCGAAGACGGCGACAGCGTACTAAAGGACATGGTTAATCTCCCCATCCTCTTGCTACACTACTAGGAAATAAGAATGCTCGACTGAGCAATATTGATCGGTTTCCTACTTGACTGGCTCAACGGATTGTTCACCCACTCTTGTTACGAATTCCGGACAAACAGACACCGTTGGAAACATGCCGCAGGGGAAAGATGAGCTATTCGATCCTGACCGTCCTCTCGGGACGTTCTCGGCCAAAATCACTTCTGCTGGAAGGTAAAGCTTACTCCATTGCCAGTGACACGAATTCGAGACTGATCCTCAAAGCCGGTTGGTGTATCGCTAGGAACTACTCGGGCCGTTTGAGTGTACGTTCCCGGCTGAGGTGCAGTATACAGATTAGTTGCGGTCGCTTCTCCGGCTTGATTAGTGACCGCCACATAAGTGAGTGGTCCGCCCGAAGGCGTCTGCCATGCAACCTTGGCATCGGGGACCGGGGTACCAGTGTCATCGAGCACTACCACTTTGAACTCCTGCCACCCGCCGACCGGAATCACCTGCTTGTCACCGTGAACCTTCTGGATTGTAAAGTGCACGTCGCCAACACCTAGAGGGTATGCGGTGTGCTGAATCGAGACTCCAGCATACTTTTGCAGAAGCGTTCCCGCCAAGTTGATTGGGATGATGTAGTTTAGACCCTGTGCCGAGTTGTCTCCCCCATATTTGATTCCGACGACGCCAGTGCGTCCCGACCCCGAGGAAAGATACAAGACCGGCGCGCCACTTTCCCCAGGGTTGGAGGGTAGCTGCGTCGTCCAAAGAACATTCATGTTGTGCTCTGGATCTTCCCCCGAGGTCGACCCTAAAGTTCCAGTAGCAACATGGTAATCGACGTTCTTCGGCGCGGAAAAACTTAATGAACACATCTGAGCACCCGTCTCGACCGCCCATGGGTCACCAAATCCAATAGGAATATACTGATGACTCGTGTCTCGAAATTGGAGCAGCGCGACATCTGAAGGCTTATCATCCTCGATGAAGCGAACTGGAGACTGGCCAGCGAAAAGGCTACCGATCGCACCCTCTATCTTTACGGTATCAATGTCGGCTTCCTTAGCCACAAGATGATTCGCGGTCAGTATGAAGCCCTGTGGTGAGACGATAAAACCAGTTGCATTTCCGTCAACAATTACGCCGGTATCCTTGTGGATCTTGTGAACTGTGAGGCTCACCACCGAATTAATATATGCCTTCGCTTCCTGGGTGCAATCCTGTGCGAAGGCTCCTTGGCATCGACAAACCAAAACAAGAGCGATCAGCGTACATTTCCAATTGAACTCCGGAATCATGTCTCAACTCGCAGGCTTTTCGCCATAAATATTTTTAACCGCTTCGGCATCTGTCGCGCTGAGTTTACCGCCGTTGTTGTAGGTAGGATTGCAGTAGTTCATTACGGACTCAGGATCGTACGGTGTCAAGAGTTGGGTCCCGTCGGGCCCAGATTTCAACTGCGCACACTCGCCAGGAGTATCCGGTCGATTCTGTTCATGGGCAAAACCCAGTCCGTGCCCGAATTCATGGACAGCAATTGCACGTATGCAGAACTCGCGTGCCAATTTACAATTTGGATTCATCGGGTTCCATGACTCGAATGTGAAGTCTAGAATCATGCCGTTTGGAATGCCATCCAAGTGACGACCTAGCGTTTGGGTTAGTGGACCTGAGGAATCGAGTATGGCAATGTGAATTCCCGCATTTGCTGTTGCGCACTTCTGCCAGCCCGTGAACCTAACTGCGGATACCGCCTCCCACGACTGTTGAACAGCCGTTTGGACGAGCAACATCTCGCGCGTGAATTGATCAGAGGGATTTTCCCAGCAAACGAATATGTTTGGCTTGTCCCATTTCGACGTTGCGTCAAAGTATGCATGCCTCTCAATATTAACCCGCGTGTCATGTTGCGTCGTCGTCGAAGAAAATTGCGCATCAGAGCGAAGAATAACCATCACTAGCAGGAGCCCATTCGAGAAGAGCTTTAAAGGATTGTTCATGGCCAATCATCACTCCTGAGCACAAAGTACGCTCGACCTGCGTGTGTCCTTTTCATGCGGCTATTGAGATGCTCCTTTGCTGCCCCCACTACCAAAAAGTCCCTTGATAAAATCAATGTTAAACGTCAGGCCGAAGTAGCCACCCTTGTCGAAGCGCTGCTGAGTAGCGGGTGCGGCACTTGATGTTGGATCGTTGAATCCTGAAGGTGCCAATGCCGTAACCTTTCCGTAGTTAACCCCATACACGAACTGAACGTTTCTGCGAATTTCGCTGCTACCGCCAAAAAAGAAACTGGTCGCAGGTGAAGCGAGTGAAAACCCGAGACTTACAGCCGGAGTCAGATCCACAGCTTTCCAACGGCTTTCCGCGTCCATGGGTTTTAAGTAGGCCGTAAACATCAAAACGGGTGCAGCAGTAATGTCGCCGTTCTGCTTTATCGTTGTAAACGTTGCGTTGGGTGGGGCGGTTTGCTGCACACGCGTAAACATCGGATTTCGAAGTGTACTAGCAACAACTCCGGTGGAGACATTGTAGAAGTACATCTGATGAACTTGCGGAAGCGTAAAATTTAAGAGCGTAATCAATTGATCAGACTCAACTGTCTGATCGGTGGTCGTGGTTGTTGCTGCTCCTGCCACCGAGGTCGTTTCTAACGCAGGAGATTTTGGCACTCTAACTACTCCGTTCACTGTGATTGTGGGGATGGTGTCCCCGGTCATAGGAAAGGGCCACGGTAAATACCAGCCGGATAAAGCTAGTGCGGCCGCGGCTGCGGGTGAAGAGAAAATGGGCCTTACAGGAGCAGGATTAATCGCAGTTCCTTGCTGGGTCGAAATGTTAAACAAGACAGCCTTCAATCGAGTTGTGTCGGAGGTTTTCGTAGCGTCGATGGCGATTACGAGGCGATCTCCGTTGCGGAGCGGATGCTTCTCGTCGACCGTGGAACAGCTGATGTGGGGCTGCCACGATTTTGGATGATCAGGAGTCGAACCTTGGCACTGGTCACGTCCATTCTGGTCTTGGAGAGCATTAAGTCCCGCTTGGTCCGTAGGGCAAGACATCGTTGGCACGGTTGTAGGTGCTTGTTCAAGGACAAACGGCTGCAGCGTGCTGTCCGCTATTTTCACCAGTTTGTAGCAGAGGAACCTGTCACGCTTGCCGGGGACATAGGTTGTCAGCAAGTCATCATGCGTGTACCAAATGCCGCTGTTCGGTGAACCGCCGGACGGACTCGACCCATCCGAGGGCTGTGCTTTGGTTGGCTTATCAGCACCAATAAGGCTCGGAGTGATCGCGGCTAGGAGAAGAGGGACGCCTATCAACAAGCGGCTGGCCATGTTCTATACTCCAATAAAGAGGGTTGGTAAGGCGTTGAGAGCAAGACTGTTTGGCCTTGGATTCCATTTCCAAAGCTTCCGTCAAGATGCGAGCAATGTGATTGGGGCCCTGGGTGCCTAGAACACTTTGAACGGGTGTCAAGCAAAAAGTTAATCGTTTCAGGTGCGCACAATCCCGCCAATAGCGACTGCGACTCAGTGCCAGCTTATTAACCGGGCGTGCAAACCACTGTGTAGACTCCCCGGTTCGATAGTTCTAGCTGCCTTAAAGTCAGGACTGGCAATCGCTCGGTCGCCAAAACGTCAGGCCCGTATAGACACACGCATGTTAGGAGAGTCGGCGAAGAGAAGCCCCCTCGGATGAGAAGCGCAGCACAATGCGCCTCACCCTTCATTCCGCCGAACGCCGACAAAATACCACTGATGTTGTAAATGTCAAGGGTGATATTTACAAAGTTGTTTCTGCAATCATTGGCGCGATGACTGTCTGAGCTTCGCGTATGGTAAGTGGTCAAAATGCATTCTGCCATTGGTAAGCTGCTCACCCCTTAGTGCAACACAAGTAAACAGTTGAACATACCCCTGGTCACTATAATATGACAATGATTCCCAAACGGCTTGCGGACATTAGCGAGAGTGATTTGCTGGCGCCCATCACAGAAGGCGTCGCTGAGGGTAGGAGTATCGACTACAAGCGCGAGCTGCCGGGCAACTCCGATGGCGATAAGAAAGAATTCTTGGCAGATGCATCATCATTCTCTAATACGGTCGGAGAGTCGCCGCCCTTCTGCGGTCTTGCTGTCAGGCACAAGGATCACGCGGTCTTGCCAATCCAGGTTCTCGATACGCATCCGGAAGAGTTCTCTTTCGTTCCTCATTCCTGTGTCGCGCATCAAGACGATGATGTCGCGAAAAAGTTCACGAGTTCGCGGGCGCCAGTCTGCAAGCCAAAGCTCCGGTCACCAGTCTTCTTTCCGCTTCATCGTCAAGACGAAGGTGTCGTCCATGCTCTTTTATCATTTTGATTTTCGGAGCGTGGCCTATCATCTTCCACTCCACTGCTTTGTGCAGCATTCGTCGCAATGTTCGGAGAGCGCGGTTGGCATTTGCAGCCGAGCCAGGAAACTTTAATTGTTCCGCGCAATCGCTTGTAATCTGGTCGATCCTCAACATCGCAACAGTTGTCGACTCTAGTAACCGCCAGCCCTTACGGTAGAACTTTCTGGTTTTCTCTTCGAGTCTGCCGTCGTTCACCCAATCGAGAAAGCGACCAGCAAACTCTCGGAGAACAGCAGGTTTCGTTGGAAGTAGATCAGTCCACTCCATCACTGAAGCCAGTTTCAGGCTCGCGACTTCCAGTGCCTTAACTGACTTCGTCTCCTGGGTTGACCCTCGCAGTGAAACACAGGGTACGAGAGAAGACCTGCGGGCACTACGAAGGCATGTTGCGACGGTATGTCCGGCCCAACTTGGGGGAAAGAGTACAACCGAGCGATTTGCCCACGATCCTTATCCCTGGGGGACGTTACGTTGACGGATACACAATATCAACAGGTGCAGGGGGTCAACATGGCCGGGCGCACTGTTGTCTTTGGCCTCGACTATGTGTTTAAAAAAAAGGGATGTGCCCTCAAGGGGGCGATTTTGGATCAGGGACGCACGTCTTGGATTGCGGACTACGATAACCACTCTTTCAAATCGTCGCGAAGGGTTACCCCCAGGCAGAAGGCCATGGAACTCAAAAGCGATCGGACATTTATTCCAGATTCCGTTGAACTCGCGGACTCGATAACGCGGCGCGTGTAGGCCTCGGCCGTTCGAAACTGATGGGCATCTGAATCAAGGGTGTTCAACCAAAAACCTCTGAAGAACGGATGAATCAACTTCTCCCGCATCGTGCGGTGGGTGGGAAGGAGCTTCTCCATTTCCCGTGCGAGCCAGACCTGTAGCGAAAGAGCCCCAGGCAATGGGCGTCGGCTGGCTGCACCGATCAAATAAACAAATGCTGAGCCTGTCTCGTTCACCTGCGGCATGAGTTCGTCGCTACGACGCTTGAGTTCTTCCCAGCTAAGGTTCTCGACAAAAACAGACCGGAGAGCACTTACAAAACCGCTGTATTGAGTGTCGGCGGGCAGGGCGCCGGCAATTTGATCGATAGCTGCTTCGATCTGGGATTGAAGGCCAGCCTGGGTTCTTAGCGTTGCGAGCCGAAAGGCCAGAGGTAGGGAAAGATTGAGCAGTGCCGTTGCGGCTTGGGCGGTCGGCACCTGTTGCAACATCGAAGCGACGGCGCTTCTTTCAGGAAGTACTGCATTTGCCATCATCAAAGCCGCAGACGCTGCCTTTCCGTATGCCCCTTCGAGTAACGCGGGGGCAATTGACAGCCATGCAAGTGAGTAGATCGTCTCCGCTTCCCGTATGCTTGACGCTACTTTGAGGGATTCATCGGACCACTTGCCCACCGCTTCAACATCACCCAAGCCCTCTGCGGGCATCGCCATACGCATTTGGATAAAGCTCTTTTGAGCAGGTTTAAACGCGGTCGCGTCGACCGTGTGCAAACTTAGGAACCGGCACTGGGTCGGAGGAACAAATCCGTTGATGCCTGAAGTTGAACCAAACAGCGCCATCGAGCTGAAGTAGATTACAGTATGGAAAACGGCCAGGAATAATTTCTTCCAATAGCTGCTCTCGTTTTCCATCCCAAGCAAGTCCCGTACCGCGCTCTCCATTGTTCGAAAGGCGTCTTCGCGCCGTCCAGTATTCCAGAGCGCAATAGCATGCTCCGCCAGGGCTTCGATTACCCGCTCGTGATTGAAGTCCTTTCGAGCAATCTCAAGTGCCTCCGACGTGTATTCCACTGCTAGAGACTGATCCTGTTTGCTCACCTCTTCAGCGAGCGTGATCAGTACGTTTCGCTTCCATAAGGAGTGACCAGGAACCGCAATCGATCGTGCACTTTTGAGCCACTCGACAGCTTCCTCAGTTCTTTCCGCGTACGAAAGCTGCCGACCCATGACTTCCGTGACCAGAAAGCGACTGTCGTTATCTGTTAGCCTCTGCAACGTTGATTCTGCCAGTCTCAAGGCACCGGAGATGTCATGCCTCCACTCGGCGAGAAGCATGATCCGCGTCCGAATAGCGGCAACTTCAAGAACACGCAAGCCTATGTTTCTCGCAAAGGCCTCCAAGCGCTCGACGAGGTTTTCAACAGGACCCCAGTCTCGTTGACTCTCGCTCTTTTCGTACTCACGGAACCACACACCGTCAGTCAGCACTGTGGCATTATCCTCAGCGAGATTAGAAGATCCAAGCTTCGAGACTTCGTCTGGAGTGAGCTGTTTTACTGCGTCCATCCACGACTCCACATCCTCCGTCGAAGAGCATGCGATCGCCGTTGCCCAGAACAGGCCCTCGAGTGAAAATGGGCCCGCTGGCAAGCTGCTTCCGTCAGGCAATTTTGCCAGTTTGCCCGAGCGCAGTGCGGTCAGGATGCAGGTATTCGCCAGTGCTGGATATTTTCGGAAGAGACGGATCGCAATAAAAGACGAGGCGAGAGCGGTGCCCCAAGCCGTGAGACCCGCCTCTTCGATGAGGTGTTGCAAGTCCGCAAGTACGTAGGAGATGTCGCGGCCTTGTTGATCAAGGGCGATCGTCTGTAGTGCACGGATGTAAAGTCGGAGGTTGATGTCGATTTCCGATGAGAGTGGTGCGCTTGTCCAAGTCGTTGTCATACCCCACTCATCGATGGCGTTTTCTTTTTCCGTGAAGGCGGTCAACGCCTGAATCATGATGATCGTAGCCTGATTGAAAAGCCCCGCTGCGCTGAAGTGAAACACGGAAGTGACGACATCGAGTGGTTCAAGCTTCCGTCGAGAAACGATCGAGAGCCCCAACTGCGCGTGTACGCCGGTACGAGTCTTTTGGTCGAGTCGCGCCGAAACAGCTGGATCAATGAGGGGAGACAGAAGGAACTTGTCCCCGAGGAAGGGTTGTACCCAAAGACCCAACAGATGGTCTAGTTTTTCGTTTGGCAGGCGGATCGATTGAGGAATGCGTGCGATGTCGGACACGGTATGGCGTGAAAAACCGCCAATCGTGAGAGCAAGGCGATAGAGCAGTTCGCGGGATTCGGGGTCGGGGACTGTGAGCTCAATCAAAGTTCGTGCGTCATGTCGAATGCTCTGCGCAAAATCTGCCTTCAGAATTGCTTCGAATTGATGATGATCGAGCTTCCAAGATTGGCTGCTCAGGTAACGAGCCACTGCGGCCACAAGAGCCGCCACTCCACCAGTTGCCGTTTCAACAAGAGTAGTAAGCTGACGGGCAAGGTCAGGGGTAGCGCCAAAGGCAAAGAGCAACTCCCCGATTTCAGCTTGAGTCAGACGGGGCGCAACCATATTGCTGATCTGGGCGATTTCGACAGTGGTTTTTGGCAACGCAAAATAGGAGATTAACAACAGCGTCCCGCCATGCTGAGCTACTGTCCTGGAGAGCAATTCGATCCTGCGCGTGAGTGAGTCTCCAGGGAGCGTTTGTGGCAAGTTGTCTATAACCCATGTTATTGGGCCTGTGGCTGTAACAGCGCTTTCATACCAGCTCTTATGCAGCCCAGTCCGCTTGATTCCGGATCGGGAGGCAATTGCGGCATCGAGGACAGCACAAGCTTGCTGAACACTGTGGTTTCGTGGAATGTCTAACCAGGCAATGGGCAGATCTGACTGCCGAGCAATGAGCAGCGACAGTTGCGTCTTGCCAGATCCTGGCTCGCCCGTAATGTTGAGGGAGGGTTGACGCGATAGTGTTGCGATTGCATTCCGAACGGAGTCCGTTCGGGGGATGGCTGGAACAACGAGTTCCGGGGCATCGAGCGCCACCGATACTGTTGCTATATCAATGGCCGCAATGCGGTTCTGACCTGACGCCATTGAAGTGAGTGCGGATGAAAGGCCCTGAATCGCCGCCGCAGACTCCGCCGCTACGGTCTCGACGTCTGAAAGTCGCTGACCGAACGCCGCGATTACTTCACGAAGGAGCAGGATTCGCGACCGATCGGCTTCCGTTAGCGCCTGACGTTGGGCAACTTCCTTCGCCAGCTCTTGAGTGGTAAGACACTTGCGCTCGGGACTGCACAATCTTCGAAATACAAAAGTGAACAACCTGTCAAACAACGTGCCCACATCTACGCAGTCCGAAGCGTACCCGGTCTCAAGAAGATTGTTTTTGATTACAGCTTCGATCTCGACGATATCCCCGGATCCAATGCTCCATTCGAAATTTGCAATGAAATCCTCGAACCTCTTGCTGTCTGACACGACGTTTTGCAAGCAGTGCCACTCCGCCTCATGTACATTAGTTGGCCGCCCCACGCTTGCGAGGAGACTGCGAATGGCTTCGATTGCAGTGCTACGTTCAGGATCAACTAATTCTCCTCGCCGGATCGCTTCCCAGGTTTGAATTCCACCGGCATCACCACTCCAACCCTGCTCTTTTCCAGCTTGGCCGGTCGTTAAGAAACGAAAGCGCAATGCCGATTGAGGGTTTGCGCTCCGGTGTTGACAGAAATTTGCTAGAGCTTCGAGAGCATCCCCGGCTCTTAGGGTTAGAGCTGAGGACCGCCGCTTGACTTGTTCCAATAGACGTTTCTCGTTGAGATCAGGTGCATTCAGCTCCTGGACGAGATCCAGGTCTTCTCCGCATTCAAGTTCGAGTACTTCGTTTTCCTGTAGATCAAGCCATCTCACGATCGTGATATCAACCT
>Ga0307478_10000799_pt1 | contig 30054 bp, 32 predicted proteins | sample atmos_gasesECM4C_2_FD_203713 | JGI IMG/M metagenome (GOLD analysis project Ga0307478, IMG submission 203713) | Hardwood forest soil microbial communities from Morgan-Monroe State Forest, Indiana, United States - atmos_gasesECM4C_05 | ecosystem: Environmental > Terrestrial > Soil > Temperate...
ACCAGCGCGAGCAGAATGACGCCGGTCAGCGCACCCACCATACGACCGCGCCCGCCGTCGAGCGAGATCCCGCCGATGACGGCGGCCGCGAAGACGCCAAAGATCAGGTCCGAGCCCTGCCCGGCGGTCACGGCTGTGACCCGCCCGGCTTGCATCAGCCCTCCAACCGCCGCCAGCACGCTGGCCACCATGAAGACGCCGATCCGGATTCGGTCGACCTTGATCCCGGCGGCGCGAGCCGCCTCCAGGTTGCCGCCGATCGCGTACATCGCCCGACCGATGCGGTGATAGCGGAGAAAGAGCGCCGCGGCGGCGAAGACCGCGGCCGTGACCCAGACGGCGACCGGCACGCCCAGCCAGGCGTTGGCGCCCAGATAGATGTAGGCCGCCGGCAGGTGATAGACGGTCTGCCCGCCCAGCCAGCCGAGCTGCAGCCCGGTGAGCAGGATGCTCATCGCCAGCGTGAAGATGAACGCGTTGAAGTTGCCCTTGATGACCGAGATGCCGTTGAAGGTGCCGACCGCAAGGCCGACCAGCAGCACGACCAGCAGGCCGATGATCGGGCTCCACTCCGTGCCCAGGCCCTCGCTCGCTTTCGGGGCGATCAACCACGCGCCCAGCAGCGGCGCCAGGCCGAAGGTTCCCTGCAGCGAGATGTCGAATTTGCCTGTGAGCAGGATGAGCGATTCGGCGACGACGACCATACCGAGCGCAGCCCCGCCCTGCGCGACATTGATCAGGTTGGACGAGGTGGGAAAGACTGGGTTGACGATGGCGCCGACGATCATCAACAGGACGATCACCGGCACCAGCGTTAGCTCACGGAACCAGTTGAGCACGATCAGCCGCGGGTCGCGCCGCGCGACGGTCCGTCGTTTTGGCGTCACCGGGCGGTCGGCGGTGGTATCAGCCATCGAGTCCCTCGACGGCCGCGATCAGGGACGGACGATCCCACGGCGGCTCATTGAACTCCCGCGCGACCTTGCCCCGGACCATGACGAGCAGGCGGGTGCAGATGCGGAGGTCCTCGAAATCGTCGGAGACCAGCAGGACCGCCATCCCCTGGTCGCGCGCCCGGCCGATGGAATCGAGCAGGGCTTCCTTGGCAGCGACGTCGACCCCGACCGTAGGATTGACCACCACCAGGACGGAGGGGTCGGAGGCGAGCGCCCGGCCGACAACGACCTTCTGTTGATTGCCACCGCTGAGGCTGGCCACCGGCTGCGCCAGCGAGCTGGCGACGATATGGAGGTTTTCGACCTGGGTTTCGGCGATCCGGTCGCGGTCGTCGAAAGAAACCAGGCCAAACGGATTTCGCGCGACGCGATCCAGCACGGCCAGCGTCAGGTTCTCGCCGACCCCAAGCTGGGGAGCAAAGCCGCGCGCGTGCCGATCCTGGGGTACGTAGCCCACGCCGCGGCTGAGCACAGCGTCCACCTTACCCGGCGGTAGCGCGCGTCCGTCCAGCGCAACCGTTCCAGCGAGCGGCTTGATCAGGCCGACGACCGCATCGGCGACCGTCGCGCTGCCGGATCCATCGAGGCCGACCAGGCCCAGGCATTCGCCGGCGCGAACCTTGAAGCTGACGTCGTCCACCGAGCCGCCTCCGGATCGGACGACGAGGTGTGCGGTCTCGAGCTTGATCTGGCCCAGGCCGGCAGGCCTGTCGACCGCCTCGATCTCCTTCACCCGTCGGGGCGGGGCGCTCCCGATCATCGCCGACAACAGGTCGCGCTGCCCGATTTCGAGGACGGCACCAGTCAGGACTAACGCGCCATCGCGGAGCACGCTGACGCGGTCGCAGATCTCGTAGATCTCCTCCAGGTGGTGCGAGATATAGAGGATGCCGACGCCGCCATCGCGCAGGCGGCGGACGCGCTCGAACAGCCGTTCCGCCGCGGCCTTCTCCAGCGAGGCGGTTGGTTCGTCGAGGATCAGGAAGCGGGCACCGATCGAGAGGGCGCGCGCAATTTCGACGACCTGGCGCTGCTCGACGGTGAGGCGCGCCGCCTGGAGGGTCACGTCGAGGTCGAAACCCCACTCGAGTATGACGTCGTGCGCGCGCTCGCGCATCGCGCGCCAGTTGACCAGCGGGCTGTCTTTTGCACCCGTTGGGCGATTGAGAAAGACGTTCTCGGCGACGGTCAGCGGCGGGACAACCATCGACTTCTGGTAGACGCAGGCGACGCGTTCGAGCCAGGCGCTCCGATCGGCGAGGCCGGGCGCCGGCTCACCGCCGAGCCGGATGCTGCCATGATCCGGGCGCGTCAGGCCGGTCAGCAGCGAAACGAGCGTCGACTTGCCCGCGCCGTTGCGGCCGACCAGGCCGTGACACTCGCCGCCGTGCACCATCAGCGAGACGTCCTCGAGCGCCCGCGTCTCGCCGAAGGTCTTCGAGACCTGCTCAACCTCACCAACGGGTGAACGGGTGATCACGCGGGTCAGGGCCCCCAGCGCGACCCTCCCCCGCGATCGGGGGAGGGATCCTCGCCGGTTATTTGTTGTTGCACCATAGGCTATTGCTGTTCACCTGCGTTGAACCATTGTCGCCGCTCATGGTGACCAGGGGTGCGGCCAGCGCGTCCTCGAGGTTGCCGGCGACGGTCACGATCTTGCTGTTGTGATCGGTCGCCTGGCCATCGCTGTAGGTCGTCCCGGCCACTGCCTGCTTCGCGTAGTAGATGGCGTAGTAGGCGTACTTGTCGGCCGGCTGGTCGATCGTGGCATCGAGCTGATTGCCGCGGATCAGGTCACACTCGTGCGGCGAACCGTCGTTGCCCACCAGCGGAATGTGGTTCGCCTGGCCGACGTCCGCCCACTTGCCCTTGGCCTTCTCGGCGGCGATGATGCCGTCCTCCGGCACGCTCCAATGGACGTAGATGCCCTTCAGGTCAGAGATCGCGGTGAGCGCGGTCGTCGCGTTCTGCACCGCCGGGTCGGTGCCCCAGTCCTTGGTCTCATACGCCTTGACCTTGAGGTTGGGGTACTTGGAGCTGATGACGTCTTGGCATCCCGTGGCGCGGTCGCGTGCGTTGAGTGAGGTCAGATCGCCTTCGATCATGGCGATGGTACCCGAACCATTCGCCTTGGAGGCGAGGTAGTCACACGACTTGGTGCCATAGGCAGTGTTGTCGGCGCGCACGATCATGTAGACGCTGCCCTGGCTGGGCGCGACGTCCACCGTTACGACCGGCACGCCCTTGCTCTTGGCGTAATCGAGCGCCGGTGCGATGGCGGCGCTGTCGGCAGGGTTGATGATCAGGGCCTTCACGCCCTGGTCGATCAGCGATCGAACGTCAGTGATCTGCTGCGCTGCCTCGTTCCCCTTGGCCTCGACGTTGGCGACCTTGGGCCCGATCAGGTCGACGCCGAGCTGCGTCTTGTACTGGTCTTCGTATTTCAGGTAGTTTCCCCAGAACCCGGGCAGGTTGTAGGTCAGCACGACGCCGATCTTCGGGGCGCTACTGCCTCCGTTCGCCGCGGTAATTGTGCTGCTGCCACACGCGGCGAGCGGCGCAATGGTGACAAGCGCGAGCAATGCCGGCAGACTGCGTATCCGATGCGATCTCATCTTCTCCCTCCATGATTTGTTGATTGTCGACGGTGCGGCTCCGACCTCGTCGTCACGGCGGGCCGGTGATGTGAACCATGTCTGACTAGCCTCCCGCGACCGCCCGCGCATCGCGCCAGCTAGATCCGTTCGGATAGGCGTAGGTGGCGAGCGACTGCGGTTTCATCTCGGCGCTGTAGCCCGGGAGGCTGGGGGCGAGGTAACGCCCGCCCTTGACCCGCACCGGGTCGACGAAGTGCTCGTGCAGATGGTCGACGAATTCGCAGACGCGGTTCTCCAGCGACCCCGAGACGGCGATGTAGTCGAACATCGAGATGTGCTGGACGTACTCGCAGAGGCCGACGCCGCCCGCGTGCGGGCATACCGGGATGTCGAACCGGGCCGCCAGGAGGAGGACCGCCAGCACCTCGTTGACACCGCCTAGCCGGCAGGTATCGACCTGGCAGAAATCGATGGCCTTCAGCTGCATTAACTGCTTGAAAACGACCCGGTTCTGCACGTGCTCGCCGGTGGCGACGCCGATGGGCCCGATCGCGTCGCGAATCCGCCGATGGCCCAGGATGTCGTCCGGACTGGTCGGCTCCTCGATCCACCAGGGGTCGCATTCGGACAGGGCGCGGACGGCGCTGATCGCTTCGTCGACGCCCCAGACCTGGTTGGCGTCCAGCATCAGCCGGCGCTTCTGACCGATCGCCTTGCGCAGCAGGCGCGCGCGGCGCAGGTCGGTCGCCGAGTCCGCGCCCACCTTGAGCTTGAAGTGGGAGAAGCCGGCGTCGATGCCGGCCTGGGCCAGCGCGGCGATTTGCTCATCGGCGTAGCCGAGCCAGCCGGCCGACGTGGTGTAGGCTGGGAAGCCGTCGCGACGCATTTCGGCCTCTCGAAGCTGGCGGGTGTCGAGGTTGCGGCGCAGAATCTCGAGCGCCTGCGCCGGCGTCAACGCATCCTCGATGTAGCGGAAGTCGATGCAGGCGACGAGGGCCTCGGGCGACAGGTCGACGAGCAGCTTCCAGAGCGGTTTTCCCTCGGCCTTCGCATACAGGTCCCATACAGCGTTGACGAGGGCCGCCGTCGCGAGGTGGATGACGCCTTTCTCGGGGCCGAGCCAGCGAAGCTGACTGTCGCCGGCCAGCGAGCGCCAGAAGCGCGCCATGTTGCCGGTGATCTCCTCGAGGGTCAGGCCGACGACGTGGGGCGCGAGCGCATCGATGGCGGCGACGCACAGCTCGGTGCCCCGGCCGATCGTGAACGTAAGGCCATGGCCGGCCAGCCCGGCATCGGTTTCGAGGACGACGTAGGCCGCCGAGTAGTCAGGATCCTGGTTCATCGCGTCCGACCCGGCGCGGGTCGTCGAGGTCGGAAACCGGACGTCGAAGGTGGCGGCGCGCGTGATGCGGACTCCCATCCCCGTGACCCGCATCTTGCCAAGTCATCCGATGTTTGTCAAGATATTGGCAAATGGCTGATCTCATGAGACCAGAGAAAGCGGTCACACATCCGATCTCTGGTCGGAAGTCGAGAACGGATGATGCCATCGAGCGCATCCAGGAGCTGATCGTTTCGGGAGAATGGGGCCCGGGCCGCCGGGTCCCGCCCGAGGCCGAGCTGGCCGCCCAGTTGGGCCTGTCCCGCAGCTCACTCAGGGAGGCGGTTCGGGCCCTGGCGATGATGCGGGTGCTCGAGGTTCGCCAGGGCGACGGCACCTACGTCAGCAGCCTCGAGGCCGAACAGCTGCTCGAGTCCACCCGCTTTGCCACCCACCTGGCGCGCGACCATACGGTGGTCGAGCTCTTCGAGGTCCGCCGTCTGCTCGAACCGGCGGCGGCCGCGCTGGCTTCCGTGCGGATGGACGAAAGCGCAAGGCAGAGCCTCAAGCAGCACCTTGATCGGATGGTGGCGGCGCAGGCGGTCGAAGAGTTGGTCGAGGCGGATGCTGCATTCCACGCGCTGATCGCGAAAGCGGCCGGGAATTCGGTGCTGCGATCCCTGCTCGACAGCCTGTCGTCGCGCACCATGCGGGCACGGCTGTGGCGCGGCCGGGCCGACCAGCAAGCGCTCGACGCCTCTCGCGCCGAACATCGACGGATCTACGAGGCGGTGCTGGCTCGCGATCCCGAGCTGGCGCGGACGATGGCAGCCACCCACGTCGCGACCGGCGAGCACTGGCTGCGCTCGATGGAACGAGGCGAAGCCGAATGAACGTCGGGCTGCACACGCGCCTCAAGCCAGGCGCCGAGGAGCAGTATGAAAAGGCGCATCAGGCCGTCTGGCCGGAGATCCTGGCGGCGATCCGGACCGCGGGCGTGACGAAGTGGTTGATCTTCCGCGATGGGCTCGACCTGTTCCACTACATCGAGTGCGACGACTACGAGCGAGCCATTGCTGAGCTCGCTCGCAATCCGGTGAATCGGCGGTGGCAGGCGTCGATAGCGCCGATGATGGCGGTGGCCCACGACTACAGCGGGCAGAGCAGCGACCGGCTGCCGATCATCTTTACTCTGTCGGGCGAATGAATCCACGCGAGAAGCGCAAGCTGGGGCGCACGGACCTGACGGTCACGGCGCTTGGTATGGGCACCGCGCCGCTCGCCGGGCTCTACCAGGCGGTTCCGGAGGGGCAGGCGGCAGAGACCCTGACGCAGGCCTGGGATCTCGGCCTCCGCTATTTCGACACCGCGCCGCTGTACGGTCATGGTCTCGCCGAGCAGCGAAGCGGAAAGCTCCTCCGACAGCACCCCCGCAACGAGTTCGTCCTCTCGACGAAGGTCGGCCGGCTGCTGGTTCCTGGCGAGCCGCCTCCCGAGAGCATGTACAAGGGCACGCCCAGGGTGGTGCCGGTGTTCGACTTCGGCTACGACGCGGTGATGCGGTCGTTCGAGGAGAGCCTCGGCCGCCTCGGCATGGACCGCGTCGACATCCTCTATATCCACGATCCCGATGAGCACGAGGACGCGGTGCTGCGCGGCGCGTATCCAGCACTGGCCAGGCTCCGCGAGGAAGGCGTCGTCCAAGCAATCGGCGCCGGCATGAATCAATCCGAGATGCTGGCACGCTTTGCCCGGCAGACGGACATGGACTGCTTCCTGCTTGCGGGGCGGTACACCCTGCTCGAGCAGGGCGCCCTCGACGAACTGCTGCCGATCTGCGAGCAGAAGAACATCGCAATCGTGATCGGTGGCGTGTTCAACAGCGGCCTCCTGGCCAATCCGGCGCCTGGCGCGCGTTTCAACTACGAACCGGCACCGGCTGACTTGGTCGATCGTGCTGCAAGAATCGCGAAGGTCTGCGAGCGCTGGCAGGTGCCGATCAAGGCGGCCTCGCTGCAGTTCCCGATGGCGCACCCGCAGGTGGCATCGGTCCTGATCGGGAGCCGCTCGCGGGAGCACCTCGAGGAGAACGTTCGACTCTTCGAGCTGGAAATTCCCGAGGGCCTCTGGGCCGATCTGAAGTCCGCCAGCCTGCTCGATGAAGCCGCGCCCGTAGCGGGTTCGCGCCTCGCGGCTCGATGATCGTCGACGCGCATCAGCATTTCTGGTCCGCGCCGCTCGACCGCTATCCGTGGATGACCGACAAGCTGGCGGCAATTCGTCGCCCGTTCGGGCCACGGGACCTGGCTCCGCTGCTCAAAGAGAATCACGTGGATCGAACCGTGGTCGTGCAGGCGCGCATGGATCTACAGGAGACCCAGGAGTTGCTTGCGCTGGCCGCTGCGAACGATTTCGTGGCCGGCGTGGTTGGCTGGGTCGACCTTACCGATCCGGGTGTCGCGGCGACATTGGGCGAGCTGCGGTCGGGGCCGAACGGCTCCAAGCTGGTCGGCATTCGGCACCAGGTGCACGATGAGGAAGACCCGAACTGGCTGCTACGACCCGACGTTCAGCGTGGCATCGCTGCCGTTAGCGAGGGCGATCTCGCCTACGACTTCTTGGTGCGAACCCGCGAGCTGCCGGCGGCCTATGAAACCGCCAGTCGGTTTCCGCGAATGCGCTTCGTGATCGACCACATGGCTAAGCCGCCGATCCGCAGCGGGGATCTCGATGCCTGGAAGCAGGGCATCGTGAAGATGGCGGAATTGTCGAACGTCTCTTGCAAGCTGTCGGGCCTGGTCACGGAGGCGGACTGGACACACTGGACGAAGGAACAACTGGTCCCGGTGATCACCTACGTCGTCGAACAGTTTGGTTGGGGGCGCTGCATCTTCGGCTCTGATTGGCCGGTGTGTTTGCTCGCCGCGTCGTACTCGCAGGTCCTCGAGCTACTGCGCTCCGGGCTGCGGGGCGTCGTCAGGCACCCACGGGACGCCGATGCCGTCCTCGGGCCCAATGCCGAACGCGTCTATCGGCTGGCTCGGGCCAGGCGCTAGCTATGACGCGGCTGTGAGGGTCATCCAGCGGGCCGGTGTCAGGCCGTATGTCCGCTTGAACTGGCGTGTCATGTGGCTCTGGTCAGCGAAGCCGACCTCGGCAGCGACTCGCGCGAGTGACTGCCCGCTTGCGATCGCGGCCTGCGCCAGCGCCAGGCGGCGCAGCGTCCGGTACCGGTCGGGGCTCGTCCCGAACGCCCAGCGGAAGTGGCGAGCGATGGTGAAGCGGTCGATGCCCGCGATCTCTTCGAGGATCGACGCCGGCGTCTGCTCGCGCGCGTGAGCGGCGAGATAGTCGCGCACGAGCCCGACTGCCCTGAGGTCGATCGTGGTTCGGCGGCGGTTAGGCCGGCCGCTGAGCGATACCAGGTAGTCGGCGACCGCGACGGCGATCTCGGCGCAGCTGAGCTCGCTGATTGGGTCGTCGATGTCGGCAAGTAGGGAAGCGATTGGCCGAACGGCCGGAGTCGGCTCCTGGACGGGATCGGCGACAAACGGTAGCGCCCGACCAGCGAGAGCGCCCCGGATGAGCTCGGGCGCGATGTAAAGGATTCGATAGCCGAACCCGTCGTCAGTTCCCGCGGCGCCGTCGTGCGTCTCGTCGGGATGCAGAACATGTAGCTGACCGGGCAGGCAGGTACGGCGCGAGCCGCGGTAGCCAAAGATCTGCACGCCGGCTGTCGTGATTCCGATGGCATAGGTGTCGTGCCGGTGCGGTTCGAATGCGCACGTGGAGAAGTAGACCTCGGCGCGCTCGACGCCGTACGCCTTCGGTCCGAACCTGATCGAGTCCGCCCGTCGGCCGCCGGATCGTTCTAGACCGCCGACACCGATGCCTCCTAGCGTTTGCGGCATGGGTCAAGGGTATAGCGCACTAATAGCGAGATGAGGCGCTCCATCTCACATTGATCCGGTGGGGATCGGTCGGACCGCTCCTGCTCATCTCGCTGGCGATCATGGGCAGCCCGGGCCCGGCGACGATCAGCCTCATCGCCGCGGGCTCGGTCTACGGTGTGCGTCGTTCTCTTCCGTATCTGGCCGGGATCATCGTCGGCACGACGATCGTCCTCGTTGCGGTCGCCACCGGGATCACGGCCGCGCTCATGGCGATGCCTGCGATCGGCTCCGTCCTGATCGGGATATCGGCGGCGTACATCCTTTGGCTCGCGTATCACATCGCGACCGCGCCCCCGCTCTCGGAGCAGACCGAGGCCACGGACGCGCCCGTGTTCGCCGGCGGAGCACTTCTCGGCATTGCCAACCCGAAGGCCTGGGTCGCGATCGCCGCGGTCTTCGCCAGTGCCCACCTCGCCGGTTCCCCGACAACTGACGCCGCCGCCAAGATCGCGGTGCTGACGGTGACGATCATCGTGATCTCCGCGACGTGGCTGTTCGCAGGCACATCCATCGCACCGTTGCTTCGCGATCCACGGCGAGCCCGCTTCGTCAACGCCGCGCTCGCTGTGGGGCTCGTCGCTGCGACCGCGCTCGCACTGCTTCGCTGATGCCACCAGTGCGCGGTTGCAGGATCGTTCAAGACGATCTGGCAGCTAGACCCCTAGCGTCTGGGGCAGAAACGACATTAGAGGAGGAATGTTTCATGGCTAAGACGGTCGGACCTTTCAGCCCATGGCGTCGGATTGGACAGACGATCGCCATATCCGGTCAGATCGGCCTCGGCGACGACGGGAAGATGGTCGACGGCGGCTTCGGACCCGAGCTCGCGCAGACGCTCCGCAACCTCAGCAACATCCTCGCCGATGCCGGTGTTACAAGGCAGCAGGTCATCAAAGTCAATGTGTACCTGACTGACATCGCAGACTGGTCGGCTCTCAATCGTCCCTACGCTGAGTTCTTCGGCTCTTCGCTCCCAGCACGGACCGCCTTCGCGACGTCCGCACTCCCGCTCGGTGCCCGGGTCGAGATTGAGGCCTGGGCCGTCGTCGAGGCGACTCGATGAGCGAGCCAGTTTCCGGGCGCCCGACGTTGTCGGGACAGTAGTTGCCGGATGAACCGGCGCGTCGCACACCTCATCGCGGGTTGGCGCACCGGGCTCCCTCGCCCCGTGCTCATCCTTCAAGCGGGAAACGCCCTCAACTACTTCGGTTACGGACTCATTCTTCCCTTCGAGATCATCTATCTGCACCAGATACGTGGCTTTTCAACGTCGATAGCCGGACTGGTTCTCGCGGCGACGCAGGGCACGGCCGCAATCGCCGCCCCGCCGACGGGAGCGCTGCTCGACCGATACTCCGCCAAAGCGATCGTGGTTGCAGGAAGCCTGACGAGCGCCCTCGGCTACGCCGGCTTCGCCTACGTACACCGTCCCTGGCAGGCCTTTGCCTGCGCGATCGTCAGCGGAGCTGGAATCGGCGCGGCATTGACGGCCAACCGGACCTTGACCATCAGGCTGATCAAACGCGAGCAGCGAACGGCCGCCTTCGCGCTCAACCGCGTCTCCGGCAACTTCGGTATCGGCTCCGGCGCGACCGTAGCGGGCTTCATCGTCGCATTCGCACAGCGGCTCAGCTCGTTCCAAGCGCTCTATTTCTTCGACGCCGTCACCTACGCCGTATTCGCGCTGATCGTACTCGCTGCCGTCCCGAGCCCGCGAGCCGAGCCCGTCACTGCGAGTAACGCCAACGGAACCGGCTTTCGCGCCGTCGTTCGAGATCGGCCGTTCCTCACTATGATCGCCGCCAACATCGTCCTCGTCGTCGTCGGCCACACGTTCTTCTCCAACATCCTGCCGCCATTTGCAAAGAGCCACACACCGCTGGGCCCCGCCGCGATTGGGATCCTCCTTCTCGTCAACACGACGTTCGTCGTCATCGCACAGATCCCAGCGGTGCGCGTCGTGGCACGGATGCGACGCACCCACGCTTTCGCGGCGGCAAGCGCGCTTTTTGCCGTCAGCCTGCTCGCGGTGCTGCCGGCGACGGTCATCCACTCAGAGCTCGCTGCGACGGGTCTCCTCGCCGGCGTTGCGATCGTCTTCGCAATCGGCGAATGCGTACACACCAACGTTCTCGGGCCACTGGTTGCGGACATGGCTCCAGCCCATTTGCTCGGCCGCTACCTGTCTCTCTACAGTCTGACCTTCGCCATCTCCCTGGCGCTCGGCCCGGCGATTGGTGGCTTTCTTCTGCAGACCTCGCCAGACGCCATCTGGTGGGGTGGCGCGCTTGCCGCGGTGCTGGCCGGAGCCGTTCTGCTTCGACTCGGCGGCCGGATTCCCGACCCGCTCCGCGACTTCGGAACGTGACGGTGACAGCTATCGACGCCCCTAGGGCCAGACCCGTGACGCGCATACTGGTGATCGCCCGGGAGACGAAGGCCGACGACTGGATTAGCAAGGAGGTCACGATGGCAGACGTAAGCGCTACCGAGAAGAAGGCAGCGGTTCACAAGAAGACACTTGACTCTCCCGATGAAACGCGTCCATTCGGCAGGGGAAAGCTGGAGATCGTGAACGTCGACGGTGTGACCATGGTCCGCACGCATCATGAGCCTGGTTGGAAGTGGTCTCAGGACGTCAAGCCGATCGCGAAGACCGATCGCTGTGAGGCTCAGCACGTCGGCTACGTCGTCCAGGGGCGGTTGCATATCGTCGGCCGGGATGGCTCAGAGGGGGAGATAAACGCGGGCGATGGCTTTGTTATCCCGCCTGGACACGATGCTTGGACGGTCGGCAACGAAACGGTAATCCTGCTCGACTTTAAGGGTTCGCCCGAGGACCCCAAGAAGAACTAAGCGACGGCCGCCAAACTGAGAAGAAGCCCGTGGCGGATCTCGAATGGCCCGATCGGAAGTCGGTCAGAAGAGGCCAGGGATCAAGCGCCACGTCCGCTCCTGGTACACCAGGAGTCCGGCGACGGCAACCCAAAAGACCATCCGAGCGATTATCGATGGCTGGGCAATAGTGTTCGGTAACTAGCCCGTGGCGGACACTAATCGAACATTTGAGCCAGCCGCGCTAAACTCGGTCGGTCGTCGGCTCATCTGGGAGGGATCGGACTTGGATTCGCGAACTGTAGAACTGAAGCCGGTCGATGCCATCGAAGTGACGATCGTCATGGACACCTTCGTCGACATTCTCATGGCCGGCACCGAGGGCGTGCAGCGTTTCAAGCTCGCCTACGACTGGTCCGATCGAGAGAACCTCCTGGCTGAACACGGTTTCTCCGCTTTGCTGACCCTCGAGCTACACGGTTCACGAACGGCCCTCCTGCTCGATGGCGGGCTCTCGGCGAAGGGGCTGCGCCACAACCTAGATGTCTTGCAGATTGACGTGACCAACTTGCGCGCAATCATCATCTCTCATGGTCACGTGGACCATCATGGGGGGCTTGAAGGGCTCTTTCAACGCTATGGCAGGCTGCGGTTGCCGCTCATCATCCACCCGGACGCCTGGCGTGACCGCAAGATTGTCTTCCCCACCGGCCTCGAGATCCATATGCCGCCGCCCATTCGCAATGACCTCGACCGCGAAGGCGTGAATGTCACCGACGAGCGCGGTCCCAGCCTGCTGATTGATGACACGGTCCTGGTCTCGGGCCAGGTCGAGCGAGTAACCGAGTTTGAGAAGGGTTTTCCCTGGCAGAAAGCGCGCACCGCCGATGGCGGCTGGGAGCCCGATCCATGGATTTGGGATGACCAGAACGTAATCATCCATGTCCGCGACAAAGGGCTGGTGGTTGTCTCCAGTTGCTCGCACTCCGGTGCCGTCAATGTCCTTAAGAATGCACAGCGTCTGACGGGCGTCCAGCAGATCGCCGGCTTCGTTGGCGGCTTTCATCTCACGGGAGGTCTGTTCGAGCCGATCATTTCGCGGACCATCGAGGCCGTTGCCGGATTGGGTGTCGGCCGGGTCGTGCCAGCACACTGCACCGGCTGGCGCGCCACGCACGAGCTCGCGCGCACCCTGCCTGAGGCTTTTGTCCAGCCGTCGGTTGGCACAGTGTTTCGGTTCGCGGCCGACGCGGGGACATAGTTAGGTCGAGGCAAATCGCGGGCCGTCAGGCACGAACGTTCAGACCGGGCGGAGCAGACCGAGGGGGATCACGCGCGACGTTTTCTTGGGGTAGTTCGCGTAGCCCTTCCCGCTGGCGACCACGTTGTTCCATATCCGCTCCCGATCAGCCGGATTGGTGATCTCCTGCATCCGGGCCTTGATGATCTTGTCGTTCACCTGGAGCGTGACCTCGGGGTTCTTCATCATGTTGAGCCACCAGTTGGGATGGACATGAGCGCCGCCGTTCGACGCGATGACGACCCAGCCGTCGCCCTCGGGAACCGCGCCCAGCGGCACGGTGTAGTGCCGTCCGCTCTTCCGCCCGACGGTGGTCAAGAGCACCGTCTGTGTCTGGCCCATCTTTCGGGCAAGGCCTCGCCGATAGAGGAACCCGTGAACTGCGCTGCCAGCCCGAATCAACTTGCTCATCGACCTGACCTTAGCAGGGAGTCAGGAAATCTCAGACGGGACGGAGCCAGCCCAGGGGGATCACGCGAGAGGTTCTCTTCTGGTAAGCCGCATAGCCTTTGTTGCTGGCGATCACGTTGTTCCAGATCCGCTTCCGATCTTGCGGGTCCGTGACTTGCTGCATGCGGGCTTTGATCACCTGGCCATCGACCTGAAGGGTCACGTCGGGGTTGGCCACCATGTTCAGCCACCAGCTTGGATCGACATCGGCGCCGGCGTACGACCCAATGACGATCCAGCCGTTGCCCTCTGGGATCGCACCCAGGTCCACGGTGCGAGGTTGTCCAGTCTTGCGCCCGGTGGTCGTCAGCGACACCTGCCGCATCTGGACCGCCTTGGCTGCCATCCGGCGACTATACGCGAAGACATCTGTAGCGCCGACCTTGCGGACCGCTGGAGAATAGGCCGGTGAACCCAGTCACCTGGGTGCAGGCGCTCAATGGCACCACGTTGATCGTCGCGATCTGCACCCTGATGTTCATCGAGGAGACCGGGGTGCCGCTACCCTTTGCGCCGGGGGACCTCGTGCTCGCCATCGGGGGGATTGCCGTAGCGGCCGGCCGCGTCAATCCAGTCCTGCTGGTTGCGTCCGTTGCGGTCAGCATCACCGTTGGCGCTCTCATCGGGCGTGAGGCTGCGGCACTCCTCGGCTGGAACCGACTGATGCGCATCGCCGAGCCGCTCCATGCCCGCGGACCGTTGGAGCGAGCCGCCGGCCTGCTGCAACGAGGTGGCTGGCGCGCCGTCTTTACCGCTCGACTCATCCCCGGATTACGGATTTACACGACCCAGGTGGCGGGAGTGAGCCGCGTACCGCTCAGGACATTCGTCGCCGGGCTGGTCCCGGCCAATGCGGTGTACATCGCGGCCTTCGTGGGGTTGGGTGCGGGGTTTGGCCGTCCCATCCTTGCCCTGATCCAGCTCGCGGAACACCAACTCCTGATCGCGCTCCTGGTTCTTGTTGCCCTCGTCGCTGTGTTCCTCCTGACGCGAGCGCCGATCCGGCGAACGCTGGCGTCGCTCCAGGCGGCGGGCTGGACCGGCCCGCTGAACTTCAGGCTCGACTCAGTAAGTGTCGTCCTCATCCTCTCCGCGCTAGGTCTCAATGTCGCCGGCCGTGCGATCGCCGTAACCTTTGGCCTCCCGCTCTTTCTCGACTCCATCGGAACGGTGCTGGCCGGCGTCGTGGGCGGTCCATGGGTTGGTGGGAGCGTGGGCTTCATCAGTAACTTGCTGAGCTCGAACACCGTCGATCCGATTGCGGCACCCTACGGGCTCGTCTCCTTCGCGGTGGGCTTCGCCGCGGGGCTCGCCCGCTACCTGAACTGGCAGAAGCGTCCGAGTGGCTGGGTCGCCCTGTGGTTGGTCACCTTCGCGATCGCATCGGTGGTGTCGACGCCCCTGAACTTCCTGATCAGCAGCGGCAACAGCGGCGTCGGACTCGGTGACGCGATCTACGCGGGCCTTTACGGCGCCCACGTCCCGCGCATCCTCGCGTCCCTCGTCGGTGAGGCCGCCATTGACCTCCCCGACAAGCTGATCACGGTCGTTGTGGCGCTCCTCATCGCCCAGGGTCTCCCGAGAAGTCGAGCTGCACCGGTGTCGGCCGATCTCGACCTTGGCGAAGCCGCGACCTTCGTCGTTCGATCGGACCGATGGGTTCGGCGACTGCTGGCCGCCGCCCTCTGCCTGCTCTTTTTCTGGTTGATCGTTCCCTTGCTGTTGCTGGTCGGCTACGTCGTGGAGATCTCGCGGCGGGTGCGTGCCGGCGATCGGCAGCTGCCCGCATGGACCCATCGCTGGCGCAAGCTCAGAGATGGCTTCAAACTCCTGGCCGTCATCCTCATCTGGCTGATTCCGAGCGTCCTGCTGAGCATCCCGGCCGCGATGGTCAGCGCGCCGCCGCCTCCACCGGCCGTCGACACAACCGCCAGCGACCTGGCCGGCATCGTGGCCGCGATCGGCAGCGTGTGGGGCCTCGTGGTGGTGCTGCTCGAAGCCCCCATCATCAGCCAGTACCTCGACCGCGGGTTTCTCGGGGCGCTCAACGTCGTTGCGGTTCTCCGCCGCCTTCGTGTGAACCTGTCCCTGAGCATCGTGGTCGGGGCGCTCCTCGTTGCCTTATCAACGATCGGGTTGATCGGGCTGGTCGTGCTGTTGGTTGGCGTGCTCATCACGTTCCCCTACGCGAGCTTCGTCGGTGCCTACCTCGTCGGCCGGTACGCTCGCCTCACCGATCCCCATCCGGCGGCCGCCGTCGACTCGATCGGCGGCTCGCTCGCCAGCCAGCGGTAGCGCGGCCCCCCTTTTACGCCTCGCCGAGTTCGGCGCGCCACGGAGGGTTGGCGCCGGCCCGGGTGCAGGTAATCGACGCCACCAGGCAGCCGAACTCGAGCGCCGCACGGAGTTCGTCGCGGTCGAGTCGCAGGTCGCGGGTCAGCCGGCCGTGGTTGGCCAGCCACACCAGTAGCGCCGCGCCGAAGGCATCACCGGCACCGATCGTGTCGATGACTTTGACCACCGGTGCCGGAACGCGCACCTCTGCGCTCGTCGTCACCCCGACCGCACCGTTGGGACCGAGGGTCACGACTACCAGCCTGGGGCCAGACGCCAATAAAGCGCGGGCAGCCGCAACTCGGTCGAGCTCCGGAAATAGCCAGGCGATGTCAGCATCGCTGGCTTTGACGATCGTGCTCTGCGCAATGATCCGATCCAATCGGGCTCTGTAGCCGGACGCGCCGTTCACCGCTGTCGGACGGATATTCGGGTCGACCATGATGAGCCGTTTCGAGTGCTCGCGCTCGACGAGTGCGGCGATCGTCGTCGCGATCGGTTCGAAGACAAGGCCCAGGGTTCCGACGTGCAGCGCGTCGACATCGGGGCCGAAGGAAGCCGGCACCATCGTCGATGTCAGATTTGGGGCCGATGTGCCATCGCTCACGAAGCGATAGGTGGCACGTCCCTCGACGTTGACCTCCGCGATCGCGAGGGTCGTGGGTTCTGGACCGACGCTCGTGATGGCGAGGTCGACGCCGTCGGCGAGGAGCAGTTTGCGGAGTTGCTCGCCGTAGGCGTCGCGCGATAGGTGGCCAAGGAATTGCGTTGGGATCCTTAGTCGCGCGAGCGCCCGCGCCGTGTTGAACGGGCCGCCGCCCGGTGAGTCAGCACCATCGGCGATGCGATCGATGAGGGCTTCGCCGCAGACCACTACCATCGAGCTATGGACATGATGCAGGACGGCGACCGCTACGCCCGGATGCCCTACCGGCGGACGGGCCGGAGCGGGTTGATGCTGCCGGCCGTGTCGTTAGGCCTGTGGCAGAACTTTGGCGGCGATCGGCCGATTGAGACGCAGCGGGCGATCATCCGGCGCGCGTTCGACCTCGGCATCACCCACTTCGACCTGGCCAACAACTATGGCCCGCCCTATGGATCCGCCGAGGAGAACTTCGGCCGTATCTTGAGGGCCGACCTGGCGGGACGCCGCGACCAGCTCGTGATCTCCAGCAAAGCCGGCTACGACATGTGGCCCGGGCCCTACGGGATCTGGGGCTCGCGAAAGTACCTGCTCGCCAGCCTGGACCAGAGCCTGCAGCGGATGGGGCTCGACTACGTCGATATCTTTTACTCTCACCGATTCGACCCGGAGACGCCGCTGGAAGAGACGATGGGCGCGCTCGACACCGCCGTCCGGCAGGGCAAAGCCCTCTACGTCGCGATCTCGTCCTACTCCGCGAATCGCACGAAAGAGGCGATCACCATCCTCCGCAAGTTGGGGACGCCGCTACTCATCCACCAGCCCTCGTATTCGATGTTGAACCGGTGGATCGAGGCGGACTTGCTCGACGTCCTGGGCAACGAAGGGGTCGGCTGTATCACCTTCTCGCCGCTGGCGCAGGGCCTGTTGACCGATCGTTATCTGAACGGCATCCCCGCGGGTTCCCGGGCAAGCCAGGCCGGGTCGTTCTCGAGGGACCTGTTGACCGACCAAACGCTGAGCAAGGTGAGGGCCCTGAACCAGATCGCGCAGCGGCGTGGTCAGACGCTGGCCCAGATGGCGCTGGCCTGGACGCTGCGCGACCCGCGGGTGACGTCGACGCTGGTCGGTGCCAGCAGCGTGGTGCAGCTCGAACAGAATGTCGGAGCCCTAGACAAGTCCGAGTTTTCCACTGACGAGCTTCGCGAGATCGACCGCTACGCCACCGACAGCGGCATCGATTTGTGGGCCGCTTCCAGTCGGGAATAGTTGCCTCGAGGGAGGAGTCGAGCGAGCAGATGTTGCCCGTTGACCGATCGGTGAACCTGTGCTACACCTTGGGGTGAGGCACAAGAGGAAGGGGCAAAGTTGAGGACGTCGCCGCTGCCCGACCAAGAATCTTCTGATGTGGCGCGCCCGACCGACGAGTGTCCGTGGCCACGGCCGTTTCCACAGGGTTTCGACCAATGCCCCGTGTTCGCGCCGCAGGCGTTCAGCCCAACCGACAGCCGAGACCGTCCGCTTCCACAGGTGCTGACGTGCCGGCACCTGGTCAGCCGGCCATTCGAGCAACGGAAAGTCGGATGGTACGGAGCGTGCGAAATTGGCGACGCGGCGGCCCGCCGCGCCTATCTCGAACGCAAGATTGTCTCGGTCGTAAAGCCCGTCTGAGCCGCGATTCTAGCTCCGGCTACCGTTCAACCACGCCTTGGTGAGCGTCTCCGGAGTTTAAGCTCAGGTTTGCGCGATGAAAACCGCCGAACGCAGTCAGCTCACGCCCGAACTGGTAGCCCGCTATCCGCGTCCTGGGATGGCCATCCCGGGCCGGCTGCGCTACTCGCCGGAAGCGAAGTTCGTCACCTATTTGTTCAGCGAGGGCGGGGACCTGGTGCGCGATCTCTGGCGGCTGGACCTGTCCACCGGTGAAAAAGCGCACTGGCTCTCCGCGCCCGGAGAGGCGGTGACGGAGGAAAACATCTCGCGCGAGGAGGTCCTGCGTCGGGAGCGCCTGCGCTTGCGCGAGACCGGGATCACCGAATATTTCTGGGCTGAGAAGGCCAACGTCATGCTGCTGCCGCTGCGCGGCGAGCTGTACCGTTGGGCCGACGGGGCGGTCACTCGTCTAACCGGCGGTGGCGTCATCGATCCCAAGATCACCGATGACGGCCGCTCGGCCTTCTTCGTCCGCGACGGCGATGTTTGGACCATTGGTGATGCCGGCGAGCGCCAGCTGACGTCTCATCCTCCGGGCGCCACCAATGGCCTCGCGGAATTCGTTGCCCAGGAGGAGCTCGACCGCTTGAGCGGCTACTGGCCCTCGCCGAAAGGCGACATGGTTGCGTTCGAGCAGGTCGACGAGACGAACATCCCGATCTACCCGATCGTGCACCAGGGCAAGGAACCCCTCCAGATCGAGGAGCACCGATACCCGTTTGCCGGTGCTGAGAACGCGAAGGTCAAGCTCGGCGTGGTCTCACTGGCGTCCGGTGAAACCACATTCCTGGAGCCTGGCCGCGTCAAAGGCGGGTATCTCGCCCGGGTCGACTGGCACCCGGATGGTCGGCTGCTGGTGCAGTGGCTGTCGCGCGATTGGCGCCAGCTCGAGCTCGTAGCGTACGACGTCAAGAGCGGTCACGGCCGCGCGATTGTCGTCGATGATGCCGACCCGTGGATCAACCTCCATAACGACCTGCGCATCGTCGAAGCGACCGGCGAGTTCACCTGGTCGTCGGAACGAAGCGGCTATCGACACCTATATCTATACGGACCCGACGGAAGGCTCGTCCGCCAGCTGACCAATGGCGAGTGGCCGGCGGAGGCGACGGTTGCATTGGACGAGAAACGCCGCCAGCTCTACTTCGTCGGCTGGCGAACGAGTCCGCTGGAGCGCCACCTATTCCGCGTCTCACTCGAGGGTGGAGAGCCGGAGCAGCTGACGTCGGAGCCGGGTACGCACGGCGTCGTCATCGCGCCGGACTTCTCGAGCTTCATCGACGTGTGGGATAACCGGGAGCACCCACCCAGCATCACCGTGCGGAGCATGACGGGAGCGACCCAACATGTCCTCCACGAATCAACCCCGGTTGACCTGGACCTTCCGCCACCGGAGCTGCACCGATTCCAAACTCACGACGGCGTCGAGCTGCACGCTGCGGTGTACCGCCCACATTCCCCTTCAGCGCGTGCGGGGGAGGGTCAGGGTGGGGGCCGTGCGCCGGTGATCGTTGAGGTTTACGGCGGTCCGGGTCCCCAAACGGTCAATGACAGCTGGGTCCAGACGGTCGATCTTCGCGCCCAATGGCTGGCGCAGCACGGCTTCGTCGTGCTCAAGGTCGATAACCGCGGGTCGGCCCGGCGTGGCTTGGCGTTCGAGGCGCCGCTGAACCGTCGCATGGGCCAGATCGAAGTCAAGGACCAGGTCGAAGGCGTGCGCTGGCTTGGCACGCTCGGCTTCGCCGATATCTCGCGCGTCGGCATCTACGGCTGGAGTTATGGCGGCTTCATGACGTTGATGGCGCTCCTCACGGCGCCCGACGTCTTCAAAGCCGGCGTCGCAGGTGCGCCGGTCACCTTTTACGAGGGCTACGACACGGCCTACACCGAGAAGTACATGGGGACCCCGCAGGACAATCCCGAGGGCTACCGGCTCGGCTCGCCGCTGACCTATGCCGATCGGCTACGCGCGCCGCTGCTCGTGGTGCACGGCATGATCGACGAGAACGTCCACTTTCGACACACCGCGCGGTTGATGCAGGCCCTGATCGATGCCGGCAAGCCCTTCGAGTCGCTGATCTATCCAAACGAACGTCACATGCCGCGCTCGGAGAAGGATCGCGTCGACATGGAGCGACGCCTGCTCGACTTCTTCCAACGCAACCTGTGACGAAAACACGAAAGATCAGGGCACTCGTCTTCGACTTCGACGGGCTGATCGTTGACACCGAAGTCCCGATCTTCCGGGCCTGGCAGCGAATCTATCGGGAGCACGGTCAGGAGCTGCCGCTCGATCGCTGGCTGACGATCATCGGCACCTCATCCGGTTCATTTGATCCGGTGCAGGAGCTCGGGGACCGGATTGGGGAACACCTCGACGAGGCCGCGCTGGATACCTTAGAGCGGCTCTATTACGCGGAGTCGACCGCCCTGCAGCAGTTGCTGCCGGGGGTGGCGGAGTACCTCGCCGTCGCGCACCAGCTCGGGCTCAAAACCGCGATCGCGTCCAGCTCGACCCGCAAGTGGGTGATGGAACATCTCGAGCGGTTTGGCATCGGCGGCCAATTCGATGCCATCGTGTGTCGAGAAGACGTGAAACGAACGAAGCCGGATCCCGAGCTCTACCGGACGGCGTTGCAGCGGCTCGACGTGCAGCCCGACGAGGCGATCGCCCTGGAGGACTCCACCAATGGGATCCACGCTGCGAAGGCGGCTGGGCTCTACTGCGTCGTGGTGCCCAACCTCCTAACGGTCGACCTCGATCTCACCGAGGCCGACCTGCGCTTGTTGTCGCTGGAGGCGATGTCGCTGCCGGCGCTGCTCGAGACCGTCAACGGCACGAAGCGGTCATGAAGCGCTGGACGAACCTGGCGCTCTTCGTCCTGCTCGGCGTCGCGTTCACGACCGGATGGGTCGCGTTCTTTTACAGCACGGCTCCGTCACGGGCGTCGCTGATCGTCCACGCCGTCAGCGGCTACGCGATCGTCGCGCTGACGCCATGGAAGGCGGTCATCGCGGCGCACGGTATTCAGCGACGGCGGCCCGGCTGGTGGGCGTCACTGGTGTTTACCGGTCTGGTGATCGCCTCGGTGATCGCCGGCATCCTGCATTCGACCGGCCTACTGCTGGGCGTGGGACCGTTCAGCGCGATGGAGATCCATGTCGGAGCGGCGCTGGCCGCGATTCCATTTGTCGTCTGGCACGTGATCGCCCGCCGCATCCCGGTGCGTGCGGTTGACCTCTCGCGCCGGAGTCTTCTTCGTGCCGGCACGCTGGCCGCGAGCGCGGGTCTCACTTATGGCGCGGGCGAACTCGCGGTCCGGCTGCTCAGCCTGCCGGGCGCGAGGCGGCGCCTGACCGGATCCTATGAAACCGGCTCGCTGCAACCGGCGCAGTTACCGGTGACGCAGTGGCTCTTCGACGCCGTGCCGTCCATCGATCCTGCGGCCTGGCGGCTGACCCTGCGATCGGGGAACGCGGTGCGGGATTGGACATACGCCGAGATCTTCGCGTTCGATGACCGGGTGCAGGCGACCCTTGATTGCACCGGCGGTTTCTACTCGACGCAGGACTGGTCGGGGGTCTGGCTGAGCCGGTTAGTTTCTGCCTCCCTCGCTCGCGGGGGAGGGCAGGGTGGGGGCTCGAGCGTCCATGTCAGCTCACTGACCGGCTACGATCGCCGTTTCGCGATCGCGGAGGCGGGTCGCCTGTTGATCGCCACCAGGCTCGGCGGGATGCCGCTCGACCCGGGTCACGGCTTCCCGGTTCGGATCGTCGCACCCGACCGGCGCGGCTACTGGTGGGTCAAATGGGTGACCGCGATCACGATCGACGAGTTACCTGCGTGGTGGCAGCTGCCGTTCCCGATTCAATAACCCGGTTCGGCGAGTCCGTCCGCAACGGCGCCCACGGGGGACCAAGGACAGGCGAGCGCCCCAGCAGGATGTCATCCATGCGCTGTCGCACCACCGGAAGCGCTTCCGGGTGCGGGATGACGTAGAAGCGTTGCTCGTGGATCGCGTCGACGACAGTGGCCGCGATGTCGGCCGGCGGCGTTCCCGCCGCAACCAGTCCTCTGATGTACTCGATTGCGGCGGTGGCCTGCGGGGTCCGCTCACGCTCGGTGGAAGGGTACTCGGCGGGACGATTTCGAACCGAGTCACTGATGTTCGTCCGCACCCAGGCAGGGCAGAGGACTGACACGCCAACATTCGCGCGGCGGAGTTGGAGCGACACCTGAAGAGATTCCGACAGGGCCACCACCGCGTGTTTGGTCACGCTGTAGACACCCATCGAGCCCGGTGCCGAGGTGTTCAGGCCGGCCATCGAGGCGGTGTTCACGATGTGTCCTTCCTCCTGCTCGATGAGAATCGGGGTGAAGGCCCGCATGCCATTGATGACACCCCAGAGGTTGACGCCCAACACCCATTCCCAATCGGCGTGGCTCATTTCCCAGAATGCGGCGCCCGATGTCGCGCCTACGCCGGCGTTGTTGCAGACGACATGGACAACGCCGAACGCCGCTCGTGCCTCCCGCGCAAGCCTGTCGACTTGATCGGCTTTGGACACATCGGTCGGCACGGCAAGAACCTCGGCGCCTGCCGACTGCAGGGAACGCTCGGCCCGACCGAGCGCATCGACCTCGACATCCGCGAGGACCACCTTCATCCCCTCGGCGGCGAAACGCTGGGCAAGGCCGAGGCCGATACCGCTTGCGGCCCCGGTGACGACGGCGACCCGACCTTTCAAGGATTTCATGGCGTGGCCTCCCGCGCTTGAGAATGGACTCGTGGGCCTCCCGATTCTAAGTCGATGTCGATCTGGCCGGAGGCCGTTCGTATAGAGGGTGAGAACCCGGCATCGTCCGGTGGTAACTACCAGGGAGGAGCTTCAATGACCAGAGTCGTTGTTTTCGAGAATCTATCGCTCGACGGCGTCATGCAGGCGCCCGGCCGCGCCGATGAGGACGTCCGTGGCGGCTTCGCCCGTGGCGGCTGGGCGATCCCGTACGCGGATCAGGCTATGGGCAAGGTGGCCGCCGAAAGTATGGCCACGACCGGCGCCTTGCTCTTCGGCCGTCGCACCTACGAGGACTTCTACAACGTGTGGCCGCACCGGAAGAACAATCCCTTCACCGAGGTCCTCAACAACACCCTGAAATACGTCGCGTCGACGACGCTGAAGGAGCCGCTGCCATGGAGCAACTCCGTGCTCCTGAAAGGCGACGTAACGCAGGCGGTGACCGAACTGAAGGCGCGGCCGGGCAAGGATATCGTGGTACTCGGCAGCGGCTCGCTGCTGCAAACGCTGATGACTCACAATCTGATCGACGAATACGTCCTCCAGATCCACCCGCTCGTTCTCGGATCGGGGAGCCGTCTCTTCAACGACGGTCCGTTCGCCAGTCTCCGGCTCGTCGGCAGCACGACGACGACCACCGGCGTGGTGATCGCGACCTACCAGCCCGCGGAAGCGTTAAGCGCGCAGACGAAGGCCGGCGCGGAGCCCGCGGTAACCTCAGGGAGGAACACAAAATGAAGCAGTACCTGCTCGCGATCAACCAGCCCGACGGGCCGCCCCCGCCAACCTTGGACATGGAGAAGATCAATCGTGACGCCAAGGCCGTGATTGGTCAGATGAAGGCCGCCGGCGCGTGGGTCTTCAACGGCGCCTTGCATCCTGCGAGTACGGCCACGGTGGTGCGGATCCGGGCCGGCGAGATGCTGACCACGGACGGTCCGTACGCCGAGGGCAAGGAACACATCGGCGGCGTCGCGGTCATCAAAGCGCCCGATCTCGACGCCGCGCTCGAGTGGAGCCACAAACTTGCCCGGGCGATCCCACTCCCGATCGAAGTACGGCCGTTCCAGGAGGAGGCCGAGGACTGATACCAGGCGCGCCGGGCCTCGCAGCCTCCGAGGTTGAGCATGTATTCCGCCGGGAGTACGGTCGCGCCGTTGCCGTCCTGGTCCGAGTCTTCGGCGACATCGACGTTGCCGAGGAGGCCGTCCAGGACGCGTTCACGGCAGCGGTGGAGCGGTGGCCGTCGACAGGATTGCCTCCCAGCCCGGCGGGATGGATCATCACCACCGCGCGCAACCGAGCGATCGATCGCTTCCGGCGTGAGGCGTCACGCGCGGACCGGCATGCTCAGGCGGCGTTATTGCACGCCGGCAGCCAGCCGGCGGAGGAGGGCGCCGTGCGCGACGATCAGCTCCGCCTGATCTTCACCTGCTGCCACCCGGCGCTCGCGCCAGACGTTCAGGTTGCCCTCACGCTCCGGCTCCTCGGAGGGCTCACCACGGCTGAGATCGCGCGCGCCTTCCTGGTGCCGGAACCGACCATGGCGCAGCGGCTCGTCCGAGCCAAGGGCAAGATTCGCGACGCGAGGATCCCGTACCGGGTCCCCAGCGAGGACGACCTCCCGGGCCGCCGTCGGGCCGTGCTGGCGGTCATCTACCTGATCTTCAACGAGGGCTACACTGCAAGCGCGGGCGACCGACTCGTCCGAGAGGACCTCTGCGGCGAGGCCGTCCGTCTTGGACGGCTGCTGGCTGAGCTGATGCCCGACGAACCGGAGGTCAAAGGGCTGCTGGCGCTGATGCTGCTCGTCGAGTCGCGTCGGGCCTCCCGAACCAACGCGGCCGGCGAGCTCGTACTCCTCGCCGACCAGGACCGCGGCCTCTGGGACCACGGGCTCATCGCCGAAGGCCAGGCGATCGTCCGAGAATGCCTCGAGCGCAATCAGCCGGGCCCGTACCAGATCCAGGCGGCGATCCAGGCCGTGCACAGCGATGCGCCGTCGCCGGCAGCCACCGACTGGTGGCAAATCCTGCAGCTGTACAACCAGCTCCAGGCGATCGCACCAAGCCCGGTCGTCGCCCTCAACCGTGCGGTTGCGGTGGCTGAGGTCGAGGGGCCCGATGCGGCGCTCACGCTGGTCGACGGTCTCGACCTCGATGGCTACTATCTGTTCCACGCCATCCGCGCCGACCTCCTGCGACGCCTGGGCCGTAACGCCGAGGCGGCGCTGGCGTATGAGGCGGCAATCGGGCGTACCGCGAATGCAACCGAGCGCGACTTCCTGGGGCGCAGCCGCCAGGCCCTCACGCGCGTCGATCGCTGATTGCACCGCGACGACCCTGGGTGCATACTCCGGTGCAGGCGATGGAACCGATCGTGCTCTTCAGCATTCAATTCACGCTGAGCTTGTTGGCGTATTTGCTCATCGCGTTCTGGTATGTCGTACCCCGCCTATCGCGACTCCCGCGCGAGCTTGCCCTGGTGCCACTGGTGTGGGTCCATGCCTTTCGCACCATCGGCGGGACGATCCTCGCTCCCGGCGCGGTCGGCGCCGGCGTCCCAACGGAATTCCGGACGATGATCGGTTATGGCGACCTGATCACGGCATTTCTCGCCCTGGTGGCCCTCGCCGCGCTTCGCGCCCGCTTCTCAGGTGCCATCGCGTTGGTCTGGCTGATGGTCATCGTCGGGTTGATCGACACGGTGAACGCGATCATTCAATCGATGCGGTTCAACGTATTCACGTATGCGCTTGGCATCAATTGGGTGATCGTGACGATCTACGTACCAGCCTTGTTGGTAAGCAGCCTGTTGATCTTCATGCAGCTACTCGGCCGTAAGCGCTCAGCGGCCAGCCGCAACTAACGGATCACGAAACGCCGAGCTTGGCAGCCATCCGAATGAGTTCCGCCCGCGAGCTAATCCGTAGCTTCGAGTACGCGCCAGCGAGGTGGCTCTCGACAGTCCGCTTGCCAATGTGCAGCTGGTTGGCGATTTCGAGCGTGGTGTAACCCCCGGCACCCAAACGCGCGACTTCAATTTCGCGGCGAGTCAGCGACTTGACGCCAAGTGAGAACCGGTCAACCTGGTCAAGCGTCGGCGGGATGGCCTGCGACGGCAGATCCGGGCGAAGGCGGTCATGGCTCGCCAGCACGTAGGTCAACGTTCTTGCATACAGCCGGACAATCAGAGCGGTAAGCAGCGCCACCACGGCCGCAAGGGCCAAGGTGATTCGATTCGCGCCTTCAACTGTCACGCCGACGCCAAAGAATATGACGGCAATTGACCCGACGAGGGCGAGCCAACGATTGGACAGAAGCCAGACGGCGGCAAGAAGGGGCAGCAGCGCAACAGCGCCGACAACAATATGCGGTGTCAAGAGTTCGACCAGGAGCACGCCTCCGAGAGCACAGATGCAGAAGGCGGCGACCGCCGGCTCCGAACGGCTCCCCGCAGCGGCTGAGGGCCTGATCAGGAACCGGCTGTAGCTCAGCCGGGGTTGGCTCCTCCGGGTGATCGGTCGAGCACGCATAGCGTCTCCCTCAACCGCATCATACGAGTCTGATCGACGGCAAACTCCGCTTCAACGAGCCTACGGAAATTGCAGCTCAGTACAAAAATCCGTGTACGCACGGAAGACTGAGGTTGCAGTGCGGCCTACGCTGAAAGCGAGGGCGGCGGATCGTAGCGGGCTCGGCAGCAAGGAGGCACACCATGAAGATCGTCATCATCGGCGGAACTGGCCGCATCGGGTCGAAGATCGTCACACACCTTCGTGAACAAGGCCATCAGGCCGTACCGGTATCACCCGACACTGGCGTTAACACCATCACGGGCGAGGGCCTTGCCGACGTCCTGACCGGGTCAGCCGTCGTCGTCGACGCATCGAACTCTCCCTCGTTCGACGACGCGGCCGTGCTGAAGTTCTTCGAGACGTCGACCACCAATCTCCTGGCCGCCGAGGCGGCCCAGGGTGTGGGTCATCACGTCGCGCTGTCGATAGTCGGCAGTGACCGGGCACCCGACAGCGGTTACCTTCGCGCCAAGGTCGCCCAGGAGAAGCTGATCCGAAACGCGTCGATCCCGTACTCGATCGTGCGCGCCACGCAGCTCTTCGAGTTCTTCAAGACCATCGCAGACGCGGCCACTGACGGAAATGCGGTGCGGATCGCTCCGGTGCTGTTCCAACCCATAGCAGCGGAGGACGTCGCGAAGGCGGTGGCTCGCGTCGCCGTATCGGCTCCAGTAAACGGCATCGTCGAGATTGCCGGCCCACAACAGTTTCGCTTCGACGAGTTCATCCGCCTCGGTCTCCGAGCAAACCAGGATCCGCGGGTGGTGGTCGCCGACCCGCACGCGCGCTACTACGGCGCGGAGCTGGGTGAGCGGACGCTGGTGCCCGGTGCCGATGCCAGGCTGGGTGAGATCCGCTTCGAGAACTGGCTCGCGCAGACCGCCGTCCACGCCGCGCCGGCCTGACGAGTCCGAGGTAAAGAGATGAGCCCAGCCAAGATGATCGATGCAGCCTCGCCGACACGGCTCGCAAGCGAGAAATCGCCAAGGCGACGGATTCCTGCCAGCGGCAACGCCGCGCTGGCTGCATCGGCATTGATCCAGGCAGCGCTTGGCGTGGAGTTCTTCCTTTCCGGTCTCAATAAGTTTGCCGACCCGAACTACGTCCGCAATTTCCGGCTCTTCGTCGACGCCAGTCCCGGCACGCACGCGGGATTGCTGGCGCCCCTCGTTCAGACCATCGTTCAACCGAACATCGCGTTCTTCGCTGAGCTCACGAAGTTCATCGAGCTCAGCCTTGGGATCGTGCTCCTTCTCGGCGCGATCGAGGTGGGACGGCGCCGGCTCTCCGGCCGGATCGCCGCCCAGCACGGGTACGAAGCCCCGGTCGCATTGGTTGCCTCGCTCGCCGGGCTGGCAGCGGCAGGGTTGTCGCTTTCCATTGCCCTCTTGATGGGTCAGCAGCTGCCGACGATCACGCCCGGCCGGGCGCTGACCACTGCCATCCCAGTCGAGCTGCTGCTGGTGCCGCTCGGTGTCGCAGTCTTCTGGATGGAGTTCGGGCGTTTCAGGGTGCTGGTTCGCCGCTAGCCAACGCGAAGGGGGAGTGCAGATGATTCAACACGAAGGAAACACCGATCCGGTCGTCGGAAGCTTCTCGCCAGGCGAGGACGAATCTCCCGCCGCGGCCACTCCCGAAGGTCAAGACGCTGAGAGTGGACTCGTCAGTTCTGAATGGATTCCTGTCTGGTACCTGGCCGCGCCGTGATCCGTGTGAAGAAAGGAGGAACGATATGTTGACCAGCCGCTGGATTGCTCGGGGTCGCGTGCGATCGTCGATCATTGCTCTCGCGGTGGTGACGCTTGCGGTGCTGCCGCGCCAGTTTGCCTCTGCGCAAAGCGTCGTGTCACCGAGTGTTGGGGCGAACTCATCAGATTCCGCCACAGGCAAGCCGACCATTGTGTTCGTGCATGGCGATTGGGCCGACGGATCTGGTTGGAGTGGCGAGGTGGCGCGCCTGCAGGAACTTGGCTACACCGTTCGCGTACCGGCCAATCCCCTGCGAGGACCGAATGAGGACGCGGCATACGTCGCCAGCTTCCTGAACAGCATCGCCGGCCCGATCGTTCTCGTTGCCCACTCCTATGGCGGATTCGTGATTACTAATGCCGCAACGGGCAACCCCAATGTGAGGGCCCTCGTTTACGTGGACGCGTTCATCCCGGACCTCGGTCAGAAATTTACCGATCTGGCCGCGGGATCGTGCGTGGGCGGGGATCCCACGAAAACCTTCAGCTTCGTACCCATCCCGGGTGGCCTGGATCTGTACCTCCAGTCTGCGCCCAATCCCCCATACCCCGGCTTTGCCCAGTGCTTCGCTAATGGTGTCGACGCGAAGCAGATTCCTATCCTGTGGGCCAGCCAACGGCCCGCATCGGCCAACGAATTCTCTGAAGTATCGGGCGCGCCCGCCTGGAAGACGATCCCGTCGTGGGACCTGATTGGAACCCGCGACCACGTCATCCCCGAGGCCGCGCAGCGGGCGATGGCGGCAACGGCACACGCACGGATCAGCACCTTCGATGCCGGCCACCTGGGTCTGATCACCAAGCCTGACGTAGTGGTCGACGTCGTTCTTCGCGCCATTCGCGCAACCAGATAGGTCGCTCGTAGCTGGCCGACCGGGGCTCCCTGAGGTCGGGGACCCGGTCGGCCGGTGAGCCCGCCTGACTGAACGCGGCGACCCCATATGATCAGCCCCATGACAGAGGCGAAGGAGGGTTCGGTGCCGTCGCCGGAGGTGGGCACGACCCGGGTCGAGGCGTTCAGCGACTCGGTTATGGCAGTCATCATCACGATCATGGCGTTCGAGTTGCGGCCTCCACAGGGCGTCAGCCTGGACGCGATCCGCGACCAGCTGCCCGGCGTGCTTGTCTACATCCTGAGCTTCGTATTCGTGGGCATCTACTGGAACAATCACCATCACTTGCTCCGCGCTGCCGATCGGATCAGTGGGGCCGCAATGTGGGCAAACCTGTTCCTCTTGTTCTGGTTATCACTGATCCCGGTGCTCACGGAGTGGATTCGGGCCGAGTATCGCCACGCGCTTCCAGCGGCGAGTTATGGAGCCGTGGCGCTCGCTGCAGGTCTTGCGTACACGATCCTCGTTCGAGCGCTCATTCAGGCCAACGGGCCTGAGTCGCGGCTGGCCAGGGCCATCGGGTCTGACACCAAGGGATACCTGTCGCTTGTGCTCTACGCCGCGGCAGTCGGCCTCGCCTTCGTGAGCCCGTGGATCGCGTACGGCATTTTCGTTGCGGTAGCGCTGATGTGGTTCGTTCCCGATCGCCGGCTAACCCGCCCAACACCCTCGCGCTAGCCGCAAGCGCTCGGCCGTCAGTTTCCACAATCGGTGGTCGCTACCGTCGATTTGGGGCAGGCTCGTTCGATGTACTCATAGGCAAGCTCACATTCAGAGGAGAAAGAAATGAGGCTGGTAGCAACGGAATACCTCTCGCTCGATGGTGTGTTCGAAGAGCCGGGTCGCTGGTCCGGCCCGTTCTTCAATGACGAGGCAGGACAGTTCAAGTGGGCTGAGCTGCAGGCAAGCGACGCGCTGCTGCTCGGGCGCAAAA
>Ga0307478_10000800_pt1 | contig 30046 bp, 26 predicted proteins | sample atmos_gasesECM4C_2_FD_203713 | JGI IMG/M metagenome (GOLD analysis project Ga0307478, IMG submission 203713) | Hardwood forest soil microbial communities from Morgan-Monroe State Forest, Indiana, United States - atmos_gasesECM4C_05 | ecosystem: Environmental > Terrestrial > Soil > Temperate...
GCAGACGTTGGTATAGGGCGCGGGCGGAGGCTAGCGAAACCTGTTGCTCCAGGATGATGTAAACCAAGGTAGGAAAGCCCGGCTCGCGAGTCCACAACGGAGGCAGCCCGTATTTCTCGATTACCCCCGCGAGATCCGCATCGCGCTCAGAAAGCTCGCGAGCCGCATGCGCAAAGAACTGTTCGTCCAGAATGACTTTTGTGAACGCAGGTGATGGCGTCGCCATTGCGCCGATTCAAGTGGTTGCGCGCGAGTCGATTTCTTGCTGCAAGGCCGCTACAACTTCGGCGAGGGGCTTCGGGCCGAGGTCGCCTTTGCTGCGGTGGCGAACGGAGACGGTGCCGGCTTCGGCCTCCTTTGCGCCGACCACGAGCATGTAGGGAGTTTTTTGCATTTGCGCGTCGCGGATCTTGGCGGGGAGTTTTTCGTTGCGGTCGTCGAGATGAACGCGAATATTGTGGTGTTTCAGTGTTTCGGTGACGTGCTTCGCGTAGTCGGCGACTTTTTCGCTGACCGGGCAGATTTCGACTTGCACCGGAGAGAGCCAAAGGGGGAAGGCTCCGGCGTAATGCTCGACGAGGATGCCGAAGAAACGCTCGACGGAGCCAAGCAGCGCGCGGTGGACCATCAGTGGCTGGTGGCGCGCGCCATCTTCGGCGACGTATTCGAGTCCGAAGCGCGCTGGAAGATTGAAATCGAACTGCACGGTGGTGAGCTGCCAGGGGCGGCCGATGGCGTCGATTAACTTGATGTCGATCTTGGGGCCGTAGAAGGCGGCTTCGCCTTCGATGGTTTTGTAGGGAATTTTCAGACGCTGCATGGTGTTGGCGAGGGCGGCGGACGCGCGATGCCAATCTTCGGGCTTGCCGGCATAATTTTCCGGATGCGCGGCATCCCAATCGGAGAGCTCGACCTCGAATTTGTCGAACCCGAAATTCTTCATTACCGCAAAAGCGAAATCGACACAGGCTTCGACTTCCTTTTCGATTTGCGAAGGAGTGCAGAAAATGTGGGCGTCGTCCTGGGTGAAACCGCGCACGCGGAGCAGGCCGTGAAGGACGCCGCTGCGCTCATAGCGGTAGACCGTGCCGAGTTCAGCCAGGCGCACGGGAAGATCGCGATAGCTGTGCAGTTTCGATTTGTAGATAAGAATGTGGCCGGGACAGTTCATGGGCTTGAGTTGATATTCGGCCTTTTCGACTTCGACCGGGCCAAACATACTGTCCTTGTAGAAATTAGTGTGACCGCTGGTCTTCCACAGGTCGAGGCGCATGATGTGCGGGGTGTAGACCAGATCGTAGCCGCGGGCCAGCAGCTCATTGCGTAGCCAGTCTTCGATGATTTTGCGGATCAGGCCACCTTTGGGATGCCAGAAGATCAGGCCAGGACCAGCTTCGTCCTGAATGCTGAAGAGATCGAGCTCTGTGCCAAGCTTACGGTGATCGCGGCGCTTGGCTTCTTCGAGTCGATGCAGATATTCGTCCAGCTCCTTCTGCGTGAAGAAACAGGCAGCGTAGATGCGTTGTAGCTGAGGATTGCCTTCGTGGCCCTTCCAGTACGCGCCGGCAACGCTCATCAGCTTGAACGCTTGAATGCGTTTGGTCGAAGGAATGTGGGGACCGCGGCAGAAGTCGATGAACTTGCCAGTAGTGTAGAAGGAGACGATGGGCTCTACGGCCTTTTCTTCGACCAGTTCGCACTTGAAGATTTGATTGGATTTCTTGTACAGCTCGAGAGCTTCCGGCTTGGGCAGGAGCTTGCGTTCATTGGGCAGATCCTGCGCGGCGAGTTCGTGCATCTTAGCTTCAATTTTGGCGAGGTCGTCGGGAGTGAACGGCTCGTCGCGGAGAAATTCGTAGAAGAAGCCAGTGTCGATGGGCGGACCGATGCCTAGCTTGACGTTTGGATACAGCTCCATGACCGCCGCGGCAAGAAGATGCGCGGCCGAATGACGGAAGACGAAGAGCGCATCGGGATCCTTTTCGGTGAGAATCTGCAGCTTCACGTCGTGGTCGAGAGGACGGCGTAGATCGATCAGTTCACCGGCGCCGTCATTGGGCGCTGCGACGCGGGCGACTAGGGCAGCGTCGGCCAGACGCGGCGATATTCCCTTTGCGATGTCCGCCGGAGTCGTGCCCTTGGGCACGTCCTGAACTCTGCCGTCCGGCAATGTGATGTGAATCGGGTCCATGTGTAATCCGCCTGGAAGGAGGAAGATAAAGCTTATCGGCGCTGGGCCACAGGGTCAAGACGGCGAGGAGGGGAACCCCGATTTTTTGTTCCAAGTGGGGCAATCGATTATGCTGCTTGTGAGTTCGGTGCTAGTCCACTTAAGTGATTCATGCGGACATCGTGGCTGCGGAATTCACTTTTAAATCCTTTCGAGGGCAATTGATGAGGCGACTTGCTAGTTTTGTTTGTGCTTTTCTTCTGGCACCCCATAACGGCGGTGCCCAGGAGACAAAGACGCTGCCTGCTGCGGACGAGCGATTCAAGGCGGACATTCTCCTGGTAGTGGCGCATCCGGATGACGAAGGCGGAGCTACGCCGTATCTTGCGCGAGCAATTTTCGACGAGCACAAGCGGGTGGCGGTGGTTTTTACTACGCGCGGAGGAAGCGGGGGGAATGACTACTCCAGAGAGCATGGGCCAGCCCTCGCGGATATTCGCGAGCAGGAAGCGCGGGAGGCCTGCTCGGCAATGGGGATCACCAACGTTTGGTTTTTGGACGGTAAGGATACCGCTTCGCAGAACGTGTTGAATTCGCTGGCGAACTGGGGGCACGGCGCGAATTTGGAGGCGCTGGTGCGCATCGTGCGATTGACTCGGCCGGAGGTCATCATCAGCTGGCTGCCGAGCATCTTTATCGGTGAAAATCACGGCGATCACCAGGCTTCGGGTGTGCTGGCGACCGAAGCATTTGACCTGGCCGGCGATCCCGTGGCGTTTCCGGCGCAAGTGGCAGGCGCGTCAAAGCGATTGGAGCCGTACCTGGAAAATCTGACCCCTTGGCAGCCGAAGAAAATCTATTTTTTTGCCGATGCCCGCGACGACAAGCAATTTGTGGGAAAAGGACCCGCGTATTCCATCCGGCAGGTTTCACCGTCGCAAAAGAAGCCTTACTGGCGAATCGCTCTGGAGGCCGCGAAGCCGCATTTGACGCAATTTCCGGGAGAGATCCACATGCTCTCCGCGCTCAGCGAAGAACAATTGAACAAAATGATGAGCGAACCGGAACACATGTGGTGGTCCGAGCCGATGACATTGATTCTTGGCAAAGCGACCGTCCCAACGAAACCGTCGGACCCGATCTTCCTGGACGAGCCGCGACAGAAGGAGCCAGCGGCGTCGACTGATCAGCGCGGGGATCCTCCCGCTGCGACCGCGGCGGACTCCTCGAGCGGGCGCGGCCTCCTCGGACAGCCTTTAGTTCTAGAGTTGGGTGACCCGTGGCACTTTTATGAGAAGTTTCGTTTCGCGCACAAATTAGCAACTCTGCCTGTCGCACCTGTGCCGGAAATCGCGGTAAAAAGTGGCACGGTCGTCATCATCCCTCTGGTCATCACGCGACTACCCGGAGCGCAGCGCGAAGTAACCATAAATGTAAATGCGCCGAGCGGATGGAACGTGATCAGCGGCGCGGGCAAATTTCTTGTGCCAGACGACGAGATAACCCATCTTCGAGTTGAAGTGCAGTCGCCGGCAATCCCGGAAAAGGACTTGAAGGGAAAGCAGGCGGATTCCATCGTCGTCAGCGGATTAGTTGGAGAGAAATCCGTTGGAGAGGCGAAGCTGAAGGTCTTGCTGCGCGCCAGCGCGTTGCCACAGTAGAATCGCGAGCCCCAACTCGACGGTACGCAACCACCTATTTTTTGCTACGCGCGGCCTCCATGGACTCCCACGCGGAATCGGGAAGAAGCAGGAGGTCGTTGAATTCGCCGGCGCCACGCAGCCAATCGCCGCCGTCAATCACCACGCATTCGCCATTGATATATTCCGCCATATCGCTCAACAAAAACGCCGCGAGGCTGGTGAGTTCCTCGTGGCGGCCGAAGCGTTTCATGGGATGCGACTCTTTGGCGTGCTCTTCGAATTGTTTGGAAGGCATGAGGCGAGACCATGCGCCTTCGGTGGGGAACGGGCCGGGGGCGATGGCGTTCAGCCGAATTCGGTGCTTGGCCCATTCGACAGCCAGCGAAGTAGTCATGGCCAAGACGCCGGCTTTTGCGCAGGCGGACGGCACGACGAAAGCGGAGCCGCAATTAGCCGCGGCATAGCTGGTGACGATGTTCAGCACGTTGCCGCCGAGTTTCTCGCCGATCCATCTCTTGGCAAAGATTTGCGTGCAGTTAAAGGTGCCGTTGAGCACGATGCCGACCACGGCGTTGAAAGCGTTGGGCGTGAGCTTTTCCGTACGAGCCATGAAATTGCCGGCCGCATTGTTGATCAGGGTGTCGATGCGGCCGAATTTCTCGTAGGCGAGGTTCGCGGCGGTTTCCACCGCGCCATAATCACGGACATCGCAGGTTGCAAAGGCCGAGGCTCCCCCGCCGCGGTGAATTTCGTCGCAAACATCCTTGAGGGGCTGCTCCCGGCGACTCACCAGGAACATGCGCGCGCCAAGCATGGCGAAATGGAGAGCCATCGAACGACCGAGGCCAGTGCCGCCGCCGGTAAGAAAAATCGCGCGGTCTTTCAACATGTCTTGCTGAAACAAGGTCACCACCCGGTGATTGGATTGCCGCAGGTACGCGGCAACGAGATTCTAGTGCATTCGGGTAGCGGCGCCGAGGATTTCCGCGAAAAATTGCGAGCTGGTGTCAGCGGGTAATAATCGCAGGAACTGGTAGACCCATGGCCTTGGCGTATTCGGCTGCGTAGGTGTCGTTCGAAGGAAATTCCACCGTCAGTTCGTGCAATAACCTTTGCGCGAGGGCATTCTGCTTTTCTCGGCGAGCCGCCAACGCCAGCATTATTTTCGCAAAGGGACGAAGATACCGCCCTTTTTCAGCGGTCTGGGCGACTTGTTCCATGCCAAGCTTTTTGTCGCCGTGAATTCCACCAAACCATAGCGCAAAGCGGTAGCCGGGATTTAGCGAGCCGATGATGTAATTGGCGATACCTGGCGCGACGTGGGCATCCGCCGCATCGGGGCGTTGCGCGAGCAACTGCTTCGCGTATTCGTTGGCTTGCTTCATCCGTTTGAGGCCATCCAGTTGTCTTTTTTCGAGTATGGCGTCAGAGTCAGACTCCATGCCGGCGGCAAGCGTAAGCGCGAAGAGCGCTTCCGGGTCTTTCGGATTGGATTTCTGACGCTGCCTGGCCAGAGCGCGGGCGCGCGTCAGGGCCTCGCGGAAACTGTTCATGCGGCCTGGATCAGGTTTGCCCTCGATACCGTGAAGAAATCTCTTTTCGTTCAGAAAGAAGTCACTGGTCAGCACGCCTTGGCGATACATTTCTTCAAAAAGATAGGAGGCTCCTACGGCGATTTCGCCGAAAGGTTCCTGGGGATTGTGGGACAGCCAGTCGGTAAATGTATCGCGAGCTTGCTGGAATTTCTGTTCGTAGAGCTGATGGAATCCGGTCATGAGCTCCGGCACCGGATAGAAGGCGGGCGTTCCGGCGGGCGCTGAAGCAGCAGCGGTGGCCGCAGCGGGTTCCTGCGCCGGCCTTATTACTGGTGTGAAGAACAGGACGAAGGCCAACGCTGCGGCGCTATGGCGCATTTCTCAGTTCCAATCAGAACAGGCCAGGCAAGAACCGAGGCTTGCCGGCCATCGCCGTTCGATAACCAGGATTGGCGAGGAGCACGCTTTCTTCCAAAACGAGACGCTGCGAGATGGCCAGGGCATAACCAATGCAGCCCAACACGGCGGTGATCCATGCCGTGTGAATCAGCGGCAGCGAAAACATCTCAATGAAGACCGCTGAATAATTTGGATGTCTTACGAATCGAAACGGTCCCGACGTAACCACGCCCAGGCCGGTAGAGTTCATCACCTGCACGTTCCACAGCCTTCCCATCGTGCGCACAACCCATAAGCGAACGCCATTGGCCGCAAGGAAGAGAAAGAGCATCGAGCCAGCAAGCACCGGAAGGAAAGGCCGGCGCAGAAGAACAACTTCGAGCGCGGCGCCGATCAGTACCGCGGTATGAACAAAGACGATCCAACGAAACTGCGGCTCGTTTACCTTGGTCGCGCCAGCCGCGATCATCTGCTGCTGATGGCGGCTGGAAACGCGCAGCTCGAAAATGCGCAATAAGCCGACGGCGAGCAGCAGCGCGAGAAAAGCGATAACGGTTATGTCCATTGCAGCAGCAAAAACTCCGCGCTGAATCCCGGGCCGAAAGCGGCAGCCAACGCGTAATCACCGGGGTTCAGAGGGCGCTTCTCCAGCCATTCCTGGAGGATAAAGAGGATCGTCGCGCTGGACAGGTTGCCTACGTTGCCGAGGATATCCCAGGACGGCTGGGTCTGGCATTTCGTCAAGCCCAACGCGATCTCTACATTTCCGAGCAGCCGCGCGCCGCCCGGGTGGAGAATCCAACCTTTAATATCCTGGAATTTCTTGCCGTGGCGTTCCAGAAATCCGTCTACCAATTCGCGGATTTTCTCACCGATCATTTCAGGAACGTCTTTAGCGAGCAGGATGTGGAAGCCGGAATCGCGAAGATCGAAGCCCATGGCGCCGAGCGAATCCGGGAAGGTGTAAGTCTCCGACACCATGATCTTGGGACCGCGCACCTGGCGACCGGTAACCAGCACTGCGGCAGCTCCGTCCCCGAAAAGAATCGATGAGATCAGATTAGCCTGCGAAATGTCTTTGCGTTGAAATGTCAGGGACGGAAGCTCGACAGCGATGATCAAAACATTGCCGCCGGGATGCGCCTTCAGATAATCGGCCGCGCGCCCGAGGGCCATCGCTCCAGCTGCGCACCCGAGTTCGGTGAACGGCATGCGCCGGACATTGGAACGAAAGCCCATCAAATTAATCAAATGGGCATCCAGCGAGGGAATCATGAAGCCGGTGCACGAAACGGTGATGATCAGGTCGACTTCGTCGGGGCGTAGGTTGGCGCGCTGCAAGCACTTTTCCGCTGCCTCTTGTCCAAGCTTGACGGCGTGCTCGATGTACTCCTGATTGGTCTGATACAGGGCGCGAGGTTCGACAGTATATTCGATCGGGAAAATGGCATGGCGTTTGTGGACCTGAGCATTGTCGACAATGCTCATCATCGCTTCCAGGCGGCGCTCCGGGATATCGAAGACGCGCCCCATGTAATACTTCACATCGTCGCGGGTGATTGTGTGTGGAGGTAGAGCCGTGGCAGTAGCCGCGATAGAGCAATGTCCCGAGTTAGTCTGATGCAGCGGCGGATTTGTGACCGCCTGATGAGTACTCAAATTTTCTCCTGCGTCATGGACACAGCTCCACGGGACATCAGCACGGCTGGTAAGTCTTTTAAGATGCAGCGGCCCACCAGCACGCTGCCGGTTGGCAGTAGACTCTACATCATTCCGGGTACCGCGCGAAATACCGTTTGAAAAATTCCCCACCCGCGGAATGATTCATCTACATCACCATTATACCAACCCGGCGTACGATAGAAAGATTCGGCACGCGAATCATTTCTTAAGGCATTAGCTCAACTTTCCTCCTCCGACAAGAGCCCCCAGTCCGTCCATCGACAGCGAACGGGAACTTGTCTCCGGCGCCGGTGTCCAACCGAAGGAGGACGCGCGCAACCTCACATCCCTGCGAGCGCGGCGCCGGTCTCTGCGGAAACTCGTAGGGTCCGGCGTCGCAAATTCCCAGGCATTCGCCAACATTTTCCGTGGAGGTGTGTGCATGCCGCTCGATTCCGAATTTGCCCCGCGACAAAGTTTCGGCTCCCTGCAAGGTTGTCTGGTGGAAGGCGATCCCGAACAGCAGATTCGCGAGCGGCGGGTGCACCGCAAAGCCTTAGTTTCCTCCGTTCTCCTGCAAGCGAGCCTTCTCGCCGCCCTGGTGCTGGCGCCGCTTTTTGCAAAGCCTGCGCGGTTGATCATGCCGATTATGACGCCGATTCCTCCCTATCGGCACGTCAGCGGGCGGACGCATGCGACGCCACCACCTCACGGCCACGAAAGGCCCATTTGTGTTACATGCTTCAACTCGCATCCAACCAATCTAGTCACGAACAACACAATGGAACGGAGCAACCTGGATGAACTCGTCCAGAATTCAGGGTTCGACGGTGTTCCAGCCGTCCCGTGCCCCAGCTGCATAGATATTCCCACAACTGGGCCCCGCGCTCCTGTGATTGAGCCTCCACTGGAAAAGAAAAGGCTGGTTAAGGGGCATATTGATCCGGCGATGCTTATTCGCCGCGTCGAGCCGGTGTATCCGACCTTGGCGCGACAGATCGGTAGAGCTGGAAGGGTGGAACTCCGCGCGGTAATCGCCACGGACGGTACAATTCAATCTCTGCAAGTGGTCAGTGGAGATCCGCTTTTCTATCAATCCGCTCTGGAGGCAGTGCGCCAGTGGCGCTACAGGCCCACGGTGCTCAACGGCGAGCCTGTGGAGATCGATACTTTCATCACCGTAATTTACAGTATGAATCGCTGAAGAAGTACTCCAAGAAAAGCGGTGCACAGGGCCGCGCACTGCCCATATTCCCGCGCGACCCTGCTGCCTGCACCGTGCAACCGACACTCGGTAGCGTTTCGCGATTTATTAGAAGCGAAACACGATGCCGGTCGAAACCCGCAGATTGTTTTGGCTCTGCGTGTTGTTGTTGGTCACTTCATTGAAGCGCGTCAGCAGGTAATCGACCTTCGCCGGACGCAGCGAGAAGTGCGAGCTGAGGCGATAGTCGATGCCGCCGCCCACCGTCATGGCGAAAGCATTCTGGCTGCCGGAGGTGTTAAGCAAGCTCGCACCAGTATGCGCAACGCCGAAGAGGACTTCGCCAAACGGTGTAACGCGCCCAAAGTGCCGGTAAGAGACACGCGGGCCAAACAGGTACGTGGAAAGAGTTCCATCCACGCGGCTGCCCAGAATGTTGCTGTTGTGATAGCCGCCGAAGTCCGCGACTCCGCTCAGCCAGTTGTTAAAGTTGTATGCGGCAGACGCGCTGCCGCCGTTCAGGCTAAAGCCGCTCGAACCGGAAGTGGCTGGATTAGCGCGAACGTACGAATATCCCGCGAATACATCGATGGTCTTGCGCTCCTCCTGCGCTTGCGCAGTCGCCCCCAATAGCGACGCAAAACCTAGTAAACACACCACGACCCTGAGTTTCATTAAGCCTCCATTAGATTTATGTTTCGGCGCAGGCCGGCAGAATCGCCGCACGGCCGCGCGTTTCGCGGTGTGCCTTAGGCAGGAAGGCAATCATCCGCATTTGCTCATGTTTTTTCTTGTACATATTGATGCGGAGAAAGGCCGAGAAGTTACCTGAAACTTAACGGCAGAACGTCGCGCAGTGGTAGCGAAATTGCCCTACAGCAACGGTTCTGGGACGTGGCGGGCAATCGCGGTGCGCGTTGCGTCCCGAAGGTGGATGAGTTCGTGCCAGTCCGACGCTTCACCCTCGCGCTCGGCAGGGCGGCCCCGATGCGGCCCCTGATGGGGATAAATCGGCGGAGACAAAGTGATGGTTATTTTGCTTGGCCGCGGAAGATATGTGCCATCGCGCAGAAACTCGCGGGTGCCGGCCAGCGACACGGGGATGATTGGCACACCCGCGGCCACGGCCGCTTTGAATGCTCCGAGTTGAAAGGGGCGAATGCCATCCTCGGGCGTGAAGGTCCCCTCTGGAAACACGAACACGGATTCGCCGCCGCGTAGAATTTCTTCCATTTGCTCGGCTTGCCGCAGGCGAGAGTTCGCGTCCGTGCGATTGAACGTGAGATGACCCGTACGGCGTAGGAACGTTCCGATAAGTGGCATTCCGTGGACTTCCGTTTTGGCGACGAAGCGATAGCGAATTCCGAGGCCGACCATTAAGGGCAGGACGTCGAAATAACTAGTGTGATTTGCGGCAAAAATCTTCCCGCCCGGCGTGTCCAAGTGTTCTTTGCCAATCACGCGGACGGGACAGCGAATTAAGGCGAACAAAATCTTCAGCGCAGCCAACGTAAACTGCGCCGCTCCCCGCTGATTTCTGATAACACTTACAATTGCAAATGCCGGGAGAATCCACAGCGAGAATACAATCCAAAAGTAAACGCCGTAGAGAAGGTCCCCGGTTCGCCGAAAGCCGCTGGCTACGATCTCGCCAAGTCGTCGCACGACGCTTCCGGTGCTCAGGCGCGCGATTTGCATCCAGGCGGGAGGTTTCGCCACGCGAAGCTGACCCTCGACAAAGAGCTGTTTGGTCTCTTCGCGACGCAATTTTCCGCTGGAGGTTTTTGGGATGCTGCCCAGCGGGAGCAACTCGACGCGATCCGGCGGTAGTCCCAATCCCTGCAAAACTTGTTCGGTGACCGCGGCCGCAATTGCCGGGTGTCGGCGCGAATCTCGCTCGCGCACCTCTGCAACGAGAACGAGCTTTTCTGTTCCCGACGCTTCGTCCTTGAGCCCGAAGGCAACAATGCAACCCTTGCGAATGCCGTCGACGCGGGCTGCCAATTCCTCCACTTCATGCGGGTACAGATTTCTCCCGCCCTTGATGATGATGTCCTTCACGCGACCGGTGACGTAAATCTCTCCGTCGGCGCGATACGCGCGATCACCGGAATTCACCCAGGCGAATCCAGTTTCGTCGTTCCCGCTTCCGCGTGGAAAAAGTTGTTCCGTTGCTGCCGGGTTTTTGTAGTAGCCGGAGGTCGCCGATGGTCCGCGAAACCACAGAAATCCCTCTGAACGGTCGGGGAGCTCATTTCCTTTTTCGTCGACAATGCGGACTTCGTGGCCGGCAAGAGCGCGCCCGGAAGAGACAAAAGAGATGACCGACGCAGCCGCGCCTCGGTCAGCCGCGACCGCGTTCCCGCGAGTGGTGAACGCTTCGCGTTCCACGCGATCCACGAGCGGACCGCGATTGAGCGGGGGCACAGTCACCGCCAGCGCCGATTCCGCCAAGCCGTAGACCGGAACCTGCGCCTCGCGACGAAATCCATAGCGCGCAAAACGTTCAGCAAAACGTTCAAGCGTTTCGGGATTGACCGGCTCCGCGCCGTTAAGCGCCGCTCGCCAGGAACTGAGGTCCAGCCCCTCGATATCCTTGTCGGCAATCTTGCGCACGCACAATTCGTACGCAAAATTGGGTGCTGCCGCGATGGTTCCACGATGCTTGTGAAAAGCCCAAAGCCAGCGCTCTGGCCGCGTAAGAAACGCCAGTGGCGACATCACCGCGACCGGCACGCCGTAGTGCAGCAGCGTGAGCCAAGAGCCGATCAGTCCCATGTCGTGATAGAGAGGCAACCAACTGACGCCCACGTCGCCTGGGCCGAGTTGTACCGCCTCACCGATGGCGCGCATGTTGGCCAGTAAATTCGCGTGCGTGAGAACAACGCCCTTAGGATCGCCCGTCGATCCCGACGTGTATTGCAGCAGGGCAATGTCGGCGGATTTGCGCGCGCGGTTGCCGCTCAGATACGCGGGCAAAGCCCCGGGCGCAGGAGGCGGCGCCTTGTCGGCCGCATCCATGAGCTTCTCCGCATCAACGACCGCGGCAAGCGAACGCACCCGCGGCTTCACCAGGCGCGCGACGGACTCCGCGCGCCGGAACGTCAGCAGCAGGCACACTTCCGCATTGTTGAGAATGGCGGCCTGACGCGCCGCGTATTCCTCAATGCGGTCCGCGCGGAAAGGCGGATAAATGGGAACCGGGATCGCGCCGGCCAGGAGAATGCCGGCGAAAGAAACAAAAAACGCGCGCGAGGTGGGCAACATCATCGCCACACGTCCGCCCGCCGGCACGCCTCGGCGCGCCAGTTCGGCCGCCACCCGCTGCGCCGCGGCATAAAGCTCGCCAAACGTTACGGTAAGGTCGCGCGTCGCGCCTTCCGTATCCTCGGTTATGAGCAGGTGCGTGCGCTCGGCATCATGCATCGCGCGGAAGCGCAAAACATCGATCAGCGTTTGCGCGGCAAACGGCCCCGCTTGCGATGCTTCGCCATGCAGTCTTTGCGTTGTGACGGACGCGCGAAGCGCGGAGGAAGCCTTTTCGTCCCCGGATTCTTCCTGAGGTGCTTCCAAGATCGCGCGCGCCAGATCCTCGGGTGTATTCGCCTCGGAAGCTGTGCGGTCCGGAAGGATAATTCCGAATTCGTTCTCTAAGCGCGCCAACAGCTCGACGCGTTCCAGGCTGCCGAGTCCAAGCTCACGATCCAGATGCGCGCCGGCGTGCAATATCGGCAGCGCGCCGAAGCTGCCCAATTCCTGCAGCAAAGCGCGCACGATCTCCAGAACGCGTTCGCGCGTTGCCGAGTGGTCGAGTTGTGTAGTGGTAGTGGCCACAATTACGCCCGCCCTTGCCACTTCACGCGCAGGCTACCATGCAGCAGCGTCGATTGCCATTAACAACTATTCGAAGTTCGCAAAAGCCAGCAGCGTAGTCTGCGGGGCGTCAGGCGCTTTTTTGCTTGGCTCCCTGAGCCCAGCCCTTGGGCATCAGCGTCGTGGAGAGGTCAACGCCAGAAAGGTCGGCGCCGCTAAGGTCCGTTTCGCGCAAAATAGCAACCCCGAGGTCGGCGCCCATAAACTTAGCGCCGTTCACATTGGCCCCGCGCAGGTTAACGTTGCGAAGTTGCGCTTTCTGGAAATTTGCATTCGACAAGTCGCACCGGAAAAACTCAATGCCGCTTGCTTGCGCCTCGGTCAGATCCGCGCCCGGCAAAATAGCTTCGGTCAAATCCGCGTTGCGCAAATCAGCTTTGCGTAGATTCGCGCCCGATAGGTCAGCGCCCGGCAGCTTCGAGCGCCGCAAATCCGTTCCTTCGAGATTTGCACTGCGGAGGATCGCGCCGCTCAGATTCGCACCACTCAAATCAGCGCGCGATAGGTCCGCACCCGTTAAGTCCGCCCTCGCGCCGCCATCTTTGCCTTGGAAAAAGCGCGCATGAGCCTCCAATATCGCGGCCACGCTTTTCCCGCCGTGCTGAATGCTCTTCGTTTTTCGCAGTCCCATAAGCGCCATCCGTTTCTATTTTCGAAGGTCTATTGTACTCAAGGCCTCCGTAAGCGGGAAGCTGGAGAAGGTCAGACCGTCGCGTCGCTTCGGCACAGTGGCAGTCGCTAAATAATTCGCATTTCGCCGGATAGCAACTGGTCGTAACATAGAGCTGAGATGAGCTTCCGCAATAAGCCGCCATTGTTTGCGATAATAGCTAGCGTAATTCTCGTTGTGATTGCTCTATGTTGGTGTCCGGCCGCTGCCGCGCAAAATCAAGCGCCGGAAGATGAAATCGTCGCGAACCTCGCCGGGGGTCGCGTCATTGTTCACGTTGCGCGCGACGGCGACATCGTCTTCGCCGCCATCAATCAACCTGTCGAGGCTGGCGGTGTCCCTCCTCGCGTACTTGAAACCGATTCCACCCACGTTGCCGTGCTGCTAGGAGCTTCCGAGTGGCGTCTTCCCGCTGATCCCAATCCCGTCCGCCTGGACCGCAACTTCGAGCGCGTCCATGGTCGCGACCCCAAATACCAATACAACACAGGTGAAGCGGAGCCCGACTTGGAAACCATCGGCGTAGAAGTGCTGGAGAAGCTGCGCCCGCTTACTTCGCAGCTCCATCACAAGATTGACCTGGCGTCTGACGAGCCATTACTGGAAATGGTGCTAATCGGCTATGGAGCCAAGGGTTATGGGCCGGAGGTGTGGACTATCGAATATCGCGTGCAGCAGGAACAAGTGGCCACGCGCGGCGAATATTGGCAAACCCGGCTTCTGCGCCCGCGCTTTACGCAGCTCTATCCTCCGGAAAAGCATGCGCCCCGCGTAGTCGTCGAAGCCCGATATCCCGACAATCAAAAAGCGCCCACCCTCATGGCCCTTATCCAGGGCAACGATTCGACCATCGCGCAACTGCGCAGCGCCGACTCCCGCTTCGCAAAGGTGATTGACGAGGTCGATAAAGGACAAGCTCAGAAAGCCGTTCCTGCCGACGTCGCCGATTTCCTTCGCGCCCTCTTGCCCCTCATTTCCGACAAACAGTCCTTTATCCTCGCCAAAATGGAAGAGCAGCATGGGTTCGATTGGATTGTTCCGCCGGACGAGCCTGTCGAGCGTGCCAAGAAGGGTGAGGAGGACAAGAACCGGCCCGCCGAAGCGCCATCCCTGCGCCGCAGGCCCAATCCGCCGAATCACTAAGGAATTCTCTCGATCGCGTCGCCTTGTCGGATTATTCCGCCGGCGATCACCCTGCACAGCATCCCCCGTCGACCACGCAGTTCCCGGCGCAATCCGGGTCTGATCTTCTCCAACTGGTCGCAGGGAGTGCAAACCACGCTGATTTCCAGTTTCGAGGCCCCGACCCGGAGCCGCTCTCCTACGTTCAATCCATTCACGTTGATTCCACGGGTGGTGATATTCTCTCGAATTATTCCCGGCGCCAGTTCCATCAGCTCCAGAGTCTCGCTGTCCATCAGCAGCACTTGTCGTGGACTGCGGGTTCTGGCATGCGCACAGCCCTCAAACCCCGAATCCTCCAGCGCTCGAACTTCCGCAGTCTCTTCCATCGGCAATCGCCGCTGCAGCGCACGGAACAGATGGAGCACATTCGCCATAATTCACTCTCCAGCCATGTATACCCGGCGCGTTGGTGCTCCGATATCCTTGCGATAGTGCATTCCGTCGAAACTGATCTTTGCTGCCGCTTCGTAGACCGTGGACAGCGCTCTCTCGAGAGAATCGCCGGCAGCAGTCACACCGAGGACGCGGCCACCGGTGGTTACGATTGAGTCGGCTTGCCGACTAGTGCCGGCGTGAAATACTTCCACACCACTAACACGCGCTGCATCGGTTAGTCCGCCGATCTTCTTTCCAGGCAAGAATCTACCTGGGTAACCTCCCGAGGTAATAACAACGCAAGCGCTCGCACCGGATTTCCACCTTAGACGTGCCGGCTCAAGGATACCTGCCGCCACCTCCGCCAGCACTTGCGCGAGGTCGAAATCCATCCTGGCGACGATTGCTTGCGTTTCCGGATCACCGAGTCGACAATTAAACTCCAGCACCTTGGGGCCAGCACTGGTCAGCATCAATCCGATGTACAGAAACCCATGATAAAGAATGCCTTCCGCCGCCAGTCCCTTTAAAGTCGGCTCCACGATAGAATCCAAGACCGTTTGCCGAAGCACGGGCGAGAGAAGGTCGTCCGTCGAATACGCGCCCATTCCGCCGGTATTGGGGCCAAGATTGCCGTCAAAAACCCGCTTGTGATCCCGCGTTAGGACCAACGGCGCGTAGCGTTGTCCATCCGTAACTACAATAAAGGACAGCTCTTCTCCCTCGAGCGTCTCCTCCAGGAGTATCCGCTTGCCTCCATCGCCGAGTTCGTTCTTCTCCATTACTCGACGGATAAAATCCTCAGCGGCGGCCGTGTCTTGCGTGACAAAGACTCCCTTTCCGGCACACAAGCCATCCGCTTTTATCACCACCGGCGAGTTCAACCCGGCAAGTGCCTCCACAGCCGTCTGCGGATTTTCAAAGGCGCCGTACATCTTCGCAGTGGGAATATGCTGGCGTTCCAAGAACTCCTTGGCAAAAATCTTGCTGCCTTCCAACTGCGCAGCCTGTTGGGAAGGAGCCACGATCGGCCAACCTCGCTTCCGAAAGGCATCACCAATGCCGTTAACCAGCGGCAGTTCTGGGCCAACGACGGTAAGGTCCGGCTTCAGCCGCGCCGCCAGCGCAACAACTTTCTGTACATCAGCGGCGTCCGTAGCCAGGCATTCCGCCTCCGCTTCGATGCCGCCATTTCCCGGCACGCACCAAATCTTCTCGACCCGCGGGCTCTGTTTCAGCTTCCACACCAGAGCATGCTCACGCCCGCCTCCGCCAATCACCATAACCTTCATCTAGCTGCCTCTTTGCCGAACATTCCGAACGATAGGGCGAGTCCTGTTTGGTGTCAACCGCGCCGCGCCAGGCACCAGAAACCGGCGTGCTTTCCCGCTGTTTCGTATCGCACAACGGTTACTTATTGCCTGAGCGCGCCCGAATAAATCTGTGGCCGTCCCGGCCTGCTCCTAAACTGAAGATAACGTTCCGACTCTAGGAATCTCGGAAGGGTCGCGCCATGCTCATTCCGTTGCGCCACGAGAACATGGAGGGCCGCCGCTGGCCGGTGATCTCGATCGCCCTCATCGCCATAAACTTCATCGTGTTTCTGGGCACCCACTGGCAAATCGAAGCGCAGTCCCCGAAGGTTGCGGAGGCCCGTGTACACATTCTCATGCTTGCCGCCATGCACCCGGAATTGAACATGGCTCCCGAAGTGAAGGAATTTGTCACCACGTTCCGCGAGAAGAATCCAGCGGTCTGGAAAAAAGTCGCGTCGCAGACCCGTCACCCCGAGGACCGCTGGGAAGCAAACATGCGCATGACCGAAGACGCATCCGCATTGCAACAGGAAATGGATTCGCTCGGGCAGCTCTTTTCTGACCTCGAGCACGATTCCATTCTGGCCCACTGGGCGTTTGTCCCCGCTCACCCGCAACCGATTTCCTACTTGACCGCTAATTTCCTGCATGGCGGATGGATGCACATCATCGGCAATATGTGGTTCCTGTGGCTCGCCGGCGCCGTCTTGGAAGATACCTGGGGACGAATCATCTACCCTATCTTTTACCTTCTGTCCGGGGCCATGGCGCTGGAATTCCACGCTTGGGCCAATCCGGGCAGCCTTGCCGCCACACTCGGCGCTTCCGGCGCAGTCGCCGCGCTAATGGGCGCGTTCCTGGTCCGTTTCCCGAAAACCAAGATCGAAATGATCTGGCTCTTCGGCTTTGGCTTCCGCTCGTATCGTTTTCAGGCCCGTGCCTACTGGCTCCTTCCGCTTTGGCTGTTCATGGAGGTATTTTCCGGAGCAATTCTCGGCGGCTCCTCCGGAGGCGTTGCGCACTGGGCGCACGTTGGCGGTTTTGTTTTCGGCGCAGTATGCGCGGTTGGTCTCGGTTATTCCGGGCTCGAGCATGTAGCCAATCAAGCTATCGAGGCCAAGGTTACCTGGACCGCTGATCCTGCGATCGTGCAAGCGACAGAAAAAATCGATCAGGGAAATCTGGACGAAGCCATCACGATATTACAAGCACACATGGCCACCAGCGCCCCCTCGATCGACGCCTGCGCGCTCCTGTCCCAGCTTTATTGGCGCAAGAATGACATTCCGAAATACCACGAAGCCACCATCAAGCTCTGCCAAATGCATTTGAAGGCGCAGAATGTGGACGCCGCTTGGGAGGACTTTGGCCAATACTTGAACTCCGGCGGAGACCGCATGCCCGCCTCGACCTGGCTTGAGCTCTGCCGAGGTGCAGAAGGGCAACAGAATTTTCAGCGCGCAGTGGAAGAGTATGACCGGCTGGCCCACGCCTATCCGACCGAGCGGCAATCCCTGTTAGCGCTAATGGCGGCAGGACGGCTCTCGCTCAAGAAACTGAATCAGCCAGCGGAGGCGCTGCGGTTTTATACAGCCGCGGCGGATTCTCCGGTGCCGCACATCGATTGGGATATGAACATTCAAGGCGGGATTCTTGAAGCACAAAAGGCGCTCACTGCGGCAGAAGTTCCGGCCACACAATCGTAGCTTAGAAACCAGTATCTATCGAAATATGGGTTAGGTGCTGGAAGAGCCTTTACGCGGTACTGGCGGCACGGATCGGGATCGTTACGCTCGAAACGGCGTCCGACGACGCCAGCATGTGGCAGCGTCCGTCGAAAATCCCTCCCGGATCGATCACCATACACGGGGAATGAACTTCGCCAGTGACGACGCCCTTGGCCTCTATCTCGACGCGGCCTTTGGCAAAAATTACGCCATCGAAGCGCCCGGAGATCACCACACGGTTGCCTTCAATCTGTCCTTCGACCTTTGCGCCTTCTCCCAGAATCACGGTTTGTTCAGAGATGATGTTCCCTTTTACGTTCCCGTCGATGCGGAACGTGCCCGTCACCGTAAGCGTTCCCTCGAGCGTCACACCTTGATCGATGAAGCCTGTCCATTCTTCGCCGCTTGCGCCGGCCTTCGATGCCGCGGGCCACTTCCACGCCATAAGATCCCCCAGAAAGGCTTCTCCCACAATAGCGGGCCCTGCAGACAAGTCAACGAAGGGTTCGGATGTAGGTGTCGAATCAGATGACAGTCGAGCGTATAATGTGACAATAAACAGAAGCGAGCAACGAGACTACTTCATCAGGCGATCATACAAGCCCATTAACTGCGCATCCTCGTAGTATTCGAGCACCAACTGTCCAGGCCGCAATTTCGTCTTTTCCCGCAGCAACACCTTCGTGCCGAGATGCCGTTGCAACTCGTCAAGGGCCGCGCGAATGTTCGCGTCGTGTGGAATGGTGGCGGCCGGACTGCCGCTGCGAGCACGCCTTGCAGCCAGGCGTTCAATCTGCCGTACGGTCAGGCCGCCACGCGAAGCGCGATGTGCGTAACGCATCCGCAGCTGCGGGTCGGCCACCGCCAATAAGGCGCGCCCGTGCCCGGCGGTTAGCTTGCCCTCCTCAATCCACTCCTGAATCGTAGGCTCCAGTTTCAAAAGTCGAACTGCATTCGCAACCGTTGCGCGGTCCTTCCCGGTCCGTTCGGCCACAGCTTCCTGGGTTAGCTGGAATTCTTCCATTAACCGGTCGAATGCCCGGGCGGTTTCAATGGCATTGAGGTCCTCGCGCTGGATGTTCTCCACCAGCGTCATCTCCAGGGCCAATTCGTCCGAAACTTGGCGGACAATTGTGGATACCCTGGTAAGTCCGGCTCGCTGCGCTGCGCGCCAGCGTCGCTCACCGGCGATCAGTTGAAAGCGTCCGGCAATCGGACGAACGACCAGGGGCTGAATAATCCCGCTGGCTTTTATCGAGCGGGCAAGCTCCTCCAGCGCTTCTTCTCGGAAACGCGTGCGCGGCTGATAAGGGCTCGGATCGATCAGATCAATGTCAATCTGTTGTGGGCCCGCCGACATTACTTCTCGAGGTGGCGGCGTAATAGCCCCCACGGCCGCAGTTGCGGCTTGTGGTGGAGCGATCTGCGGTTCAGGCTCCCGAATGAGCGCTCCGAGCCCCCGACCCAGCGCGTTTCTCGGCATTGGCAATTACCTCCTGGGCCAGTTGCGTGTAGCCCTCGGCCCCCTTGCTATGTAGATCATAGAAAATAATAGGCTTACCAAAGCTCGGAGCTTCGGCAAGCCGGACATTCCGCGGGATGATGCTCTGGAAGATCTGCGTTCCGAAGAAGCTTCGCAAATCCGTTGCGACTTGACGCGAAAGCGTCGTTCTCTCGTCATACATCGTGAGCAAAATACCCTCGATTTCGAGGCTTGGATTCAGTGTCCTGCGAATGCGCATCAACGTGTCCAGCAGCTCCGAAACACCCTCGAGGGCCAAATACTCGCACTGAATGGGCACGAGCACGGCGTCCGCCGCGACCAGGGCATTCAAAGTCAACAGATCCAGTGCCGGAGGGCAATCCAATACAATGAAGCGGTATTTATCGCGAAGCGTATTCAAGACCCCCTGCAACTTGTATTCGCGGCCTTCCGCGGAAACCAGTTCAACCGCAGCGCCTGCCAAGTTCTTGTCCGCAGGCACCACCTCAAGGCCTTCCACTTGCGATTTCTGCGCGATTCGCTCAAATGGCTCATTTAAAATGAGCAGATTGTAGAGTGTTCGACGGGCGGGATCCTTCTGAAAGCCAATTGCAGCGGTCGCATTGGCCTGGGAGTCGCAATCGACAAGCAGGGTGGGCTGGTCCGCAGTTGCCAGGCACGCCGCCAAGTTTACAGCAGTGGTTGTTTTGCCGACGCCGCCCTTTTGATTAGCTACCGCGATGATTCGCGCCACCGAACCCCCAGTGGGCGAAAAGTTAGCAAAACTCAAAAGCAGATGCAAGATGTTTCACGTGGAACAGGCCGACAGCGAACAATTTGTTTCGCTCTCGAGTAAGTCATGGAATGTTCCACGTGGAACGTGCGATAAGAAGATCCCTCCGTCGCCGCACCGCGCCGATCACAATGTTCCACGTGGAACAAGATCCGCAATCGCGGCCCACTCCGCCGACGAAACGTTCCACGTGGAACATTGTCACCGAGAGAGGCTTGCCCTTAGTCTGTCGGCGCAGGCTCGTGGGAACCGACCAGCAAAAACCGCTGCAACGATTGCGGAACCGGTATCGGCTGCCTCCAACTCCACCCCTGAATTTTCTTAATTTCCTCGACATCGCGACCGCCGGCCCACAAGATAACTTGGCTTGCCGCCACGCGAGCTGAACCCGCCCATCCCAAAAACTTTCCAACCTCTCCTAAAGCGCGCGAGCAAACATAATCAAGCGGCGCGATCTCCTCTCCAAGTTCTTCATATCGACTGACCAGCACCCGCACGTCCGCCAGTTCCAACTCGCGCACAACCTCGGCCAGAAACGTCGCCTTTTTCACGTTTGACTCAATCAGGAATACCTGCAGATCCGGTCGCAGGATCTTCAGCGCCAAGCCAGGAAACCCGCCTCCTGACCCCACGTCGGCTAGCCGACCCCCTGCGAGCGGTACCGCCACCGCCGCATACATCGATTCGCAAAAATGCCGATACAATATCTCCAATGGATCCCGAATCGCAGTGAGATTGATCTTCTCATTCCAGACCAGCAGCACTGCCATATAACGCTGGATAGCCGCGATTTGCTGGCCTCCAGCCTCAAGCCGAAACTCGCGGAGGGCCTTATTAATAGTTTCCGCAGAGAGCGATGGCGCGTTAGTTAACATAATACTCCACTAAGCCTCATTGGACGCCATAACTTTATTATTTGTAAGTAGATACCTAGGTCCGGCGATTCCCGCCACGACATCTACGCCGACATGCCAAACGATCACGGGAAGCAGGCTGCCCAACGCCGATCTTGAAAAGCCGAACAAGAGTCCCAATAACAGCGTGCTGACGAAACCAGCACGGCCTTGATATAGGTGCGCCAGCCCAAAGAGTACCGACGACAGCAAAACCACCACGCCTGTCGGCAGGGCAGCGCGGCCAATCACGGCCATGGCAAATCCCCGATACAGAAACTCCTCGCAAAGTCCCGCGGTAAGGGCCAACGCCAAAAAAGGGACCAACTCCGTCGAACTTTGCGGAAGAATTCGCGCCGCCAACGCCTGCAGCGGTCCCCGCAAAGGACTCGTCGAGCGTCCCATGCGCCGCAGGTTAAACCACTGCAAAGTCACAATTACCAACGCGCCGCACACCGTAACAACGAAAAGCAAGATACGCCCTGGCATCACGAGTCCAAGCTGTTGCCGTGTGAGTCCATGCGCCCACGATCGCCAGGCGACGACCGCTGCGGCGATCCATTGAAACACAATGGTAGACCAGTAAAGCGAGAGCCGCTCCGCCGGTTCCACGCGCGGCTTGGCCAGGAGTTGCTTCAGGCGCTTGCGGCCACGCCACGGCACAACCACGCCCAACACAAGAAAGATCAGCGCAATGTCCCACGGCATGCGGGATGAAAGCACGTTCCACGGTAAACGCGCAACACCTCGCTTCAACATTTAGCGGTGCGTATCACGAAGTACCGAACAGTGGCATCCTTATATAGCGAATCAGTGACAGAACAGTTGAGCGAGGTGCTCCGTTGGCAACACAAGTGAAACTGACCTCTATGGCCAAGGCGGCGGGCTGCGCCGCGAAACTAAATCCCGCAACGCTGGACGCGATTCTACGCAAGCTGCCGCGCCAGACGGATCCCAATGTCCTGGTCGGCTTCGATACCAACGACGACGCCGGAATTTATAGAATCGCGGACGATATGGCCCTGGTGCAGACCGTCGACTTCTTCACCCCCATCGTGGACGATCCGTTTCTATTCGGGCAAATCGCCGCGGCCAATGCCCTCAGCGACGTGTACGCCATGGGCGGCCGTCCGATCTCGTCTCTCTCCATCGTTGGCTTTCCCGAAAAGGGCGACCCTGCGATTCTCGAGGAAATTATCCGCGGTGGGTTGATGAAGATGGACGAAGCGGGCTGCAGCGTAATCGGCGGTCATTCCATTCGCAACGAAGACATGCTATTCGGATACGCGGTCACCGGCTTGATCGATCCGCGGCATGTTTGGCGGAATGTCGGCGCGCGCGAAGGAGATGCGCTCCTGTTCACCAAGCCCCTCGGCACAGGCGTTATCACCACGGCCTTGAAGAAAGATCGCGCGACCGAGCATTCGTTGCGTGCCGCGGTTTCAGCGATGACTACGCTCAACAGCGCCGCCGCCGCCGCATTGCAGGAGGTCGCCGCGAAGTCTGGCGAGGCGCCAAGCATTCACGCGGTCACCGACGTCACAGGCTTCAGCCTGCTCGGTCACGCGCGCGAAATGGCGCTAGGTGATCCCGAGCATGGCATCCCCACTGTGTCGTTCGAGATCCATCATGCCGCCTTCGACTATTTCCCCGGTGCTGTCGAAGCCGCCCGCGAAGGTCATCTCTCCGGTGGGCTCAAGAACAATCGCGCCTTTGTCAGCGACTGCGCCGCCTTTGCGCCCAGCGTCGCCGCCGAGTATCAAGATTTGCTCTTCGATCCGCAAACCTCCGGCGGCCTGCTCGTCGCCATCGCTCCAGAATCGGCCGATGCCGCGCTCGCCGCTCTCCAACGCCACGGTGTTTCCGCCCGGCGAGTTGGCAAAGTCGTGCCCAAGCGCTCGCCCCTTCTCTCCGTGGAATGAAATTCGCATGACTCGAGCATTCCTGTAGACTTTTCCGCGTGGACACCATCACTCACGGCATCGCCGGCGCGCTTATCGCCAAAGCCGCCTTTCGCGGTCAGGATATGTTCAGCGCCAAGCCGCTGAATCGCCAACGCATCATCACCTGGTCGCTCATGCTCGGCGCGATTTTTCCGGACTCCGACGTCTTCCGCGGATTTGTCTCCCACAACGATCTTCTTATCTTGACGTGGCATCGCAGCATCACGCACTCTCTAGTCTGTTTGCCGATCTTTGCCGTAATTTTGGCCGCGCTGACGCACTGGTTCGTGCGCTGGCGCAAATGGGATGGCCCTTCCTTCGGCGCACTAGTGGCCATCTACGCCGTCGGCATCCTCAGCCACATTCTTCTCGACCTGGTCACGTCCTTCGGCACCATGATCTGGTCGCCCGTAAAATGGTCGCGACCTGCCTGGGACCTGATCTTCATCATCGACTTCACGCTCAGCGCCATCCTGCTGGTGCCGCAGATCGTTGCATGGGTGTATGCACAGGAAAAAGGTTTGCAGCGACGCGCACTCGCAAGCTGGATCGTCTTTGCGGCGGCAACGGTAGCTGTCGCTTTCATCGCCGTGTCCGTGGACGCGCCGATATCCATGCGCGCGATTCTCGTCGTGGTTGTCATACTCGCAGCGGTTTTTCTCTTACCGGCGGTAAGACGCTGGGGCCTTGGCGTAAAGCTCGCCTCATGGAATTTGGCAGGTTTGTTGGTCACACTTGCCTACATTGGCGGCGCCGCATACGCGCATCACCTGGCGCTTGCCCGCGTGAGTGCCTTCTCCTCCTCGTTGCACCTTGAAGTGCAGTCCCAGGGCGCTCTCCCGTTTCCACCCTCGATTTGGCACTGGGATGGGCTCGTTCTCACGCCGCGCGGCGTCTACGAGTTGCGCATGAATCTCGGCGGAGAGTCGGGCGAAGTGCAGGCCGCTGGCGCGGTCCCGCAAGCCGATTCATCGTTGACCTACCGCTTTTATCCAGACGCCCCGCCCAATCCCTACATCCAAGCAGCCAGGCGCCTGCCCGAAGTGCAAACCGTTATGTGGTTCGCTCGTTTCCCAGTAACCCGCTTTCACAAAGAGGGGCCGGATGCCATCGTCGAGATCTCGGACTTGCGCTTTCCCCAAATGCGGCCGGACCGCCCCTCGTCATTCACCTACCGAGTTCGCCTAGCCGCCGACCAGACAGTGCTATCGCAAGGATGGGTCAAGCCGAAATAATAGAGACTTGATCCAAAGCGGTGTTAGGAAAACTAGGAAGGTCGTTAGCTCGAGGATTTTTTGTCCGCAGGATGAATCACCACTTGCCGGTTTTCGCCGGCGCCGACGCTTTCTGTGCGCACTCCCGGGATGTCCTTCAACGCAAGATGCACAATGCGGCGTTCCCGCGACGTCATTGGATTCAGTCGAAACGGCTGCTTGGACGCCTGCACCCGCTCCGCCGCCACCTTAGCGGTCATGCGCAGCTCTTCAAAGCGCAGCGCCCGATAACCGCCGCAATCCACATGAATCTTCTCATGATGCTCCGGCTCCAGCCGCAAAGCGCGAAACGCCAGATGCTCGAGCGCCTTCAAAACTTCCGCGCCTCGCTCCAGCAAAATCTCCTTGTCCCGCCCGTCCACGTCGGCGATCACTTCCGCATCGCCGGACCCAGGCTCGGCGACGCTCACCGTGACTTTCAATTGAAACCCTGCCGCTCGCACGGTCTTTTCAAGGAAATCGCGCAGAGCCTCAGCCGCAGCTTGCCGGTCGAGTTTTCCATCATGAATAAATTCCTGAGCCATCGTCGCCTCGAGCTACGACTTGGGGTTGCACACAAAAAGTCCGACCTGCTGTAAATGTCCTACTTCTTCTTGTTTTTCCCGTTTTTCCCGCGCGCCTGGGTCACCGCCGCCGCTGGCAAAGGATGCGTGCGATTCAGCCACCACTGCTGCAGGATCCCGACCAAGCTGCTGGTAAGAATATATACCGCCAAGCCGCTGGAAATGGGAGAGATCATAAACAATCCGGCCATGGTCACCGGCATGATCTTCATCATCATTTGTTGCTGCGGATCGGTCGTGGTCATCGGGGTCATCTTCGAGACCAAATACATCGACAGGCCCATGGTAATCGGCAAAATGTAATAGGGATCCTTGGCGGACAAATCTCGGATCCATGCGAACCAAGACGCATGCCGCATCTCGATCGCGTAGCGCAACACCGTGTTCAGCCCGAACCAAATGGGCATCTGCAAAAACATCTGAAAGCATCCACCCACGGGATTGATTTTCTCGCGGCTGTACACCGCCATCACTTCTTTGTTCATCTCCGCCTTGCGCGGATCACGCATCGAATATTTCTTGTACTTCTCCTGGATCTGCTTGATTTCCGGGGCAACCCGCTGCATTTTCAGCGTCGTTCGATAGCTGGAAATGCGCAGCGGAAACAGCAGCATGTTGATAATGAGCGTCAGGACAACGATCGCCCATCCCCAGTTCGGAATGTAGCCGTGCAGCCATTTCAATCCGTGAAATAGCGGATCGGCGATAAACTCCAGCCATCCGAAATTCACCAGCGAGTGCAGCGGCGGATTCATCTTTTTCAGGTCGTCGTAGTCCTTTGGACCTACAAAGACGCGCAGCACCGTAGGCTGCGTCGAAGTAGCCGTCTGAATTTGCGGAACTGGCTCCTCGGTGTCCTTGCCATCCACCTGAACGGTGCGGGAAACTTTCCAATAGCGAGCCGCGAGACTCCCCGGAGGCGCGCCCGCCAACGGCAAAAACACTGCCGTGAAGTAGCGGTCCTCGATGCCCGCCCAATCTTTTCCGCCCTGCCAGAGCCCATGCGGCCACTTCTCCTGCCCATCTAACTTTTTCGCCGCAATGTTGCTGAGCTTGCCGTTCTCGTTGTGGAAGACCGACACCGTGTCAATAGGCGCCGGGTTCGACACCGTTAAATCGCCAAAACCGCCCAGCCAACTCATTCCCGCTAGAATAGGAGTGCCGTCGTACTTCGCGGAAATCTCCACGCGCACAACGTAGGTATGATCGAAGTGAAAGCGCTTGCTGACTTCCAGGTGCCCGTCGCTCCAACGGAACTCCGCGTCGGCAGGCGCGTGCAACGTGGCGGCCGGAGTAGAAATTTGGTAGAGCGCGCCATTGGCGGCCGACTCCTGCTGCTCATCGTTCAGCGCCAGCGCAAACGGCCATCCACCCGTTTGCTGCGCGGCATCAGGGTGCACCAGATCGAGAATGCGCGGCGGCTTCGAGTCATCCGTATATTTCTTGAGCTGCCAGCTTTTCACCACCGCGCCGCGGTTCGAGAATTCCACCCGATAGAGGTCGTTCTCAACCAGGATGCTTCGCTCTTCGGTGTCAGCTTTGGGCGCAATTACAATCTTCGTGGCGGCGGACACACTCGCGGTCTTGCCCTTAGAGGCTGGCGCGCCAACGCTCGCCGGAACTGGAGTGCTCGCATTGCCGCTTCCCGGCGTCGGAGACGCAGGCGCCATTTGCGCCGGCCGGTTGCCCCCCGGTGGAACCACCGGAGGCTTCGGCCCGAAGAACTTGGCCCACACTAGGATCACCACCAGCGACAACAGCGAGGCCACCACAATGCGCAGCTCGTGCGTTAACTTGAATTTCTTCTCCGGTTCACTCACGAATGCGCCTCTTCCGCTGCGGTAGCTTTGCGACGTGGGATGTCTTCAGGAACGGGGTCGTATCCAAATTTGCGCGACAGCGGGTGGCAGCGAAGCAGGCGCTTCAGCGTGAGCCAGGTTCCCCTCGCGACGCCAAAGCGCTCCACGGCCTCATACGCATACATCGAGCAGGTCGGCTCAAATCGGCAGCTTCCGCCCACCAACAGCGACAAATACGCCTTGTAGAATCGCAGCGCCGCCAGCGCGACGCTGGTTGCAACAGGTTTTCTCTGTTTAGGAGGTGGGGGCTTCAGCCCCCACGTATTGTGCTCCCCTTTCTCGGGCTTTAGCCCCTGAAGAAAGGATTTCTCCTCTCGGCTCTCACCTCGCTGCGAGGCACGAACATAGTCGTGGCTGTTTGCCAACATCAAGCGCTCGGCATCAGGTGCAAGAACACCGCGGCCAGCGTCGCAAACTCCGCTTTCGCCACAGCGCTCTTCGGGTGTATGACGATGTCCCATCCTGCAGCTATCTCCAGACGATGGCAGCGCACGATTTCCCGCACACGCCGCCGGATGCGATTGCGCACAACCGCCCCGCCCAGCGCCTTCTTGATGCTGAATCCAAACCGGCTCTGCGGCAGTTGATTCGCGCGAAGAAAAACGGTGAAGTGGGAATTCGAGCGGCGCTTCCCGGCGCGGTATACGGCGTCAAAATCTCCGCGCCGCACCAGCCGCGCCTCACGCGGAAAATCCAGTCGCCCCGCTCTAATCGGGAGTGAGGCGATGGCGGCCCTTCTTGCGCCGCGCCGCAAGCACCTTGCGGCCTCCGGCGGTCTTCATACGCGAGCGAAATCCGTGCGTTTTGGCGCGCCGGCGTCTGCGCGGCTGATAAGTGCGCTTTGGCAAAGCAATCCCCCTTTAGGTACGTGCGCCGCACATGCAAAGTTTCGACGCGAAATTTCAGATGCAAATTCCGCACCGCTCGACACACGCCGCCCCAAGTAAGCAGCGGTTCACAAGGCGCATCCGCGGCCGTTTGCGAATCAGTTAGTGTAGTCGACCCGCACGCACACGGTCAAGAAAAGGCAAATGCCGTTGAGGATAGCAGAAATGATGAGGCTCGTGATCATTCAATGGGAAAGGCAGTTCAGGCCGACTAGGCCAGTCGAAATCCGTCACCATCCAAAACTTCGCGCACCTTCGTGGCCAGACCGTCCCGCGAAAAAGGCTTCTGGAGAAACGCAGACGCCCCATCAAAGCCGTGTCCCTGGATGAGCGCGTCATCTGTGTAGCCGGATATATAAAGCACTTTCAGCCGGGGCCGCAACGCACTCGCTTTTTTCGCCACCTCGCGCCCACTCAGTCCGGGCAGCACCATATCGGTAAGCAACATATCGATCGTTCCTGAATGTTTCACGCAAATCGACTCGACATCCGCGGGCCGCTCCGCAGCCAGCACCGTGTACCCTTCCCCCGCTAGCATGGTGCGCAGCAGTTCGCGTACCGCGGTATCGTCTTCCACAAGCAGGATCGTCTCGTTTCCTTGCTTCACGCCTGTCAGAGGCTTTCTGGATTCCTCGGTCTCCGAAGCGCCCAGCGCCTGCGGCAAATAGATGCTGAAGGTCGTTCCCAGCCCCATTTCACTGTTGACCCAAATGCTTCCCCCGCTCTGCTTAACGACTCCATACACCATCGCCAAACCTAAGCCGGTTCCTTGCCCAGCTTCTTTGGTAGTGAAAAACGGCTCGAAGATTCGCGACAATGTCTCGCCGTCCATTCCTGTCCCTGTATCTGTAACCTTCAACAGCACATGAGCTCCCACCGATGAACCCATGTGGTTCCTCACAAACTCCTCGTCCAGCCAGACGTTTTGTGTCTCCAGTGTCAGCTTTCCACCCTTCGGCATGGCATCGCGAGCATTCACGCTCAAATTCATCAAAATTTGTTCCAACTGACCTGGGTCGGCTTTCACCGCTTTCAAGCCGCCCGCTAAGACCGCTTTGACCTCGATATGTTCTCCGATGATTCGCTGAAGCATGGTCAGTAAATTCCGAATGATGTCGTTGAGATTCACCACCCGCAGTTGAAAGATCTGGCGCCTCCCGAAGGCCAGCATTTGCCGCGTCAGCGCCGCGCCCCGCTCGGCCGCCATGTGGATCTGTTCCGCGGCGCGTTGTTGCTTCGGAGTGGTCGTCAGTTCTTCATGCAGCGCGCTACTGTAGCTCAAGATCACCGTCAGCAGATTGTTGAAGTCGTGAGCGATTCCGCCCGCCAGCGTCCCGATCGACTCCATCTTCTGCGCTTGCCGGAACTGATCCTCCAGCTTCCGCCGCTCCGTCAAATCGCGAACCGCCGCCGAACCCCATACCCCGTCGGCTGTTTCCAGCAAACTCAAGTTGATCTCCACTGGGAATTCCGTGCCATCCTTGCGCACTCCCTGAAGTTCCAATCCTTTTCCCAGCGCTTGTTTTTGCGGCTCGCGGAAAAATGCTGTTCGCATTTTTTGGCACTTTTGCCGGAGCCTTTCGGGCACCAATATCTCCATGGATTGCCCCAGCAGGTCGTCCCGGACATATCCAAACGTTCGTTCCGCTTGCGCATTGATCAGTACGATCCGTCCGTGGCGGTCCACGGCGATTATGGGATCGGGAGCCGATTCTAATACGCCTCGGAATTTGGCCTCCGCGGCTCTCAGCGCCTCTGAGTCTCTTCGTTGCCGCGAAAGCAGTTCATTCTGTGCGCGCTGACCAAGCAGCAGCCTCACACTCGAGCAGGCGAATGACGCAGCCACCGCGCCTATCGCCAGGTTCACCTGCTGCTCCATCGCGCGCGTCGCCATCCCCAGCACCAGCAGAGGGAACGCAATGTGCGCGAATTGCGCCAGCAGTAGAGACTCCGAAGCCGCCTCCTTGACCTTCGGCTCCGTTTCGACCGGTTCCTTCCAGGTGGTCGCCAGCCAAATCATCAACACTCTGGGAATGCTCCACAGCAGTTCGTACCACGTCCCGAACGGCACGTGCCACCACACCTCGACGTAGTCGTACACCACTTCGCAGACCGCGAAGATGCTCAGGAACAGCGCCATCCGCCCAAACAGTGATTTCACCAGCTTTGAATTGGTCAGCGTCGCTCGCAGGATGAACGCCCCTGCGATCAGCAGCCCGCGTCCTGCGGTGACCTTCACGTACAGCGCATCAATCGACTCCCGCGAGTGCGGCAATAGTAAAGGCAAGAATAGAAAGAAGAAGTAGGCCGACAGCGACACGATTCCGATCTGCAGGAAATCCAGCCATCGCTGCCAGCGGTAAACTCTCGATTCCGCGCTGTCGTCGCCCAGGAACAGCGCCAGTGCCATCGGTGCGACGTGAAACAAAAAAAGGATGTCGCTCGGCCAGTACTGCTCGAAGGAGGCGTGCAACACGCTGTCGTAGTACGCGGCCATGGCCTGGCCCAGCGTGTACATGCCAAACGCCACGCCCATTAAACGCCAGAAGCGCTGCGCATAGCCGGTCGCGGGTGCTGCCCCCGGGTAGCACC
>Ga0307478_10000802_pt1 | contig 30023 bp, 28 predicted proteins | sample atmos_gasesECM4C_2_FD_203713 | JGI IMG/M metagenome (GOLD analysis project Ga0307478, IMG submission 203713) | Hardwood forest soil microbial communities from Morgan-Monroe State Forest, Indiana, United States - atmos_gasesECM4C_05 | ecosystem: Environmental > Terrestrial > Soil > Temperate...
ACGCAACACGCCCGTTTTGGCGTGCTGGAGTGGAGCCCCAAACGCTCCCCCAAACATGGAGGAAGTTTCTATGAACAGCCGTTTTCTTGTTGCCTTGCCGCTAGCCGCAGTGCTCGCTTTTCCGGCCCTAGCGCAAACTTCGTCTACCGATACGAATGCACCAGCTGCCACTCAGACTCAATCAACCGATACTGCCACCGGCAAACAACCGTTGCAGCCACCCAGCCGTGAGGGATTCTGGGGCCGGGTGAATCCATTCGCTCGTAAGAATTATGTGAAGCGCCAGACGGATCCGATCCGTGACCGGGTGAACGAACTCGACGATCTGACCGCTGCCAACAGCAAGTCGATCAAGGATACCGATGCGCGCGCCCAGGCCGGCATTAAGCTGGCTTCGGACAAGGCCAATGAGGCCGATCAGCATGCCATCGATGCCGGCAACAAGGCCACTGTCGCGCAGCAGAGCGCGCAGCAGGCCACAACCCGAATCCAAACGGTCGAGACAGTGGTTGGCAACATTGACCAGTACAAGGCTTCGAACCAGACCGAAATTCGGTTCCGCCCCGGCCAGACCGTCCTGAGCAAGAGCGCCAAAGACGCGCTCGATGAGATGGGCAACACGGTGAAGGGACAGCACGGCTACATCATCGAAGTGCAGGGTTTCGCTTCCGGCAAGGGCCAGGTGGCGATTGAGAACTCACAGAAGATGGCCGAGTCGGTTGTCCGTTACCTTGTGCTCAACCACGAGATTCCGGTCTACCGAATCTACCTGGTGGGTATGGGCAACGCACCGGTGACCGGTACGGACGCGGATGCCAAGACTAAGCGCATTAGCGGCGGCCGCGTGGAAATCAGCCTGCTGAAGAACGATCTGGAGCAGTTGGCCAGCAGTGGTTCAGCGCCGGCAACTACAATGGATCAGCAACAGCAGCCTAAGTAAAGTTTCAAAGTTTCATCCCTCCCCCCGAGGAAAAAGCCTCTCGCGCAAGCGAGAGGCTTAGTTTTTATGTGGAATTCTAGCGGAACCAAAGCTAGAAGCTAACTGGTAATCCATACTTGGGGGTGATTTTCCAGGCAGTGCTTTCCGCGGCAGCGCCAGCTGTGATTGGGGCTGCCCTGCGGAGAGGCAAGATGCGCGAGACGCGCTAATACGGTTACATCGTAGCGAGCAGAGCAACCGCGCTGTCCCACCGAGTGATTTACTAGAGCGATGCTTTTCTAGAGCTAGGACAAGGGGATTGGTTTTCCTAGTCCTAGTTTCCTATGCTCTTGACTTTCGGGAAATCTCACTGGGGGTACTTGATTCCAAGCTTGCTCATTCTCGATTGCAGAGTGGTTCGCTTCAATCCGAGACGCGCGGCGGCTCCGTTGGCTCCGCCGATCTGCCCGTGGCACTCCCGCAGGGCGCGGAGAATGCGTTCGCGCTCTTTCTCGCCTAGGGTCACCCCGTGCACTTCTTCGATGATGCCGTGCAATTCGCCCAGCGGCGTCTGCAAAACCGAGCCGGGAGTGAGGATCACCGAGCGCTCCACCAGATTCTCGAGTTCGCGAATGTTCCCCGGCCAATCCCAGCGCACCAGTGTCTCCATCGTTTTCGCGGGAATGCTGGTGATGACCTTGTTCATGCGAAGGGCATACTTGCGCACAAAGTGATCGATCAGCAACCGAATGTCCTCGCGCCGCTCGCGCAGCGCGGGTAGATGGATCGGGAACACGTTCAGCCGGTAATACAGATCGCTGCGGAATTCCCCTTGCTTCGCCATCTGCAGCAAGTTCCGGTTGGTGGCCGCGACAAGACGAAAATTAACTTTCAATGTTCGTGTGCTGCCCAGCCGTTCAAACTCCTGGTCTTGTAAAACTCGCAAGAGTTTAGGCTGCAGGTCCAGCGGGATCTCTCCGATTTCATCCAAAAACAGTGTGCCTTGGTCCGCTAGTTCCAGCCGGCCGATTTTCTTTGCAACCGCACCCGTGAAGGCCCCCTTCTCATGTCCAAACAGCTCGCTCTCCAGCAGGCCTGAAGGAATAGCGGCGCAGTTCAACTTTATAAAGCTGTTGGCCTGCCGGTTGCTCATGTGGTGCAGGGCACGCGCAACCAGTTCTTTCCCTGTGCCGGTTTCGCCGAGTAGCAACACGGTCGCGTCGATGGGCGCCACCTGGCCCACTTTTTCCATTACTTCTTTGATAGCGCCACTGCGGCCAATGATCTCTCCGAAGCCTAGTTCGCTGTTGATGGCCTGCTCCAGGTAGAGTTTCTCTTCGGAAAGCTTCTCCTTGGCCAGGCGAAGCTCTTCGGTAATTTCACGCAAGTGAGTTACATCGACGCAGGCGCAGTTCACCCCAATCACAGAGCCCGTGGCATCGCGAAGAGGTTCTATTGTAATGTCGCAATAGTAGATCTTGCCGCGCGCCGTGAGCGAAAACTCCTGCCGCGTAGGTCGGCCCGTTTCCAGCACCTTCCGTTTCACAACGGTCATCCGGTCGGCAATTTCTGGCCCAAATAGTTCCTCGTCGGTCTTGCCCAAGATATCTTCTTCGGACATGCCCTCCTGCGGGTTGTAGACCCAGGTATAGCGCAAGTCGCGGTCTTGGCTGAAAACTGTGGTGGGAGACCCTTCGAGTGCGACGCGGAATCGTTGTTCACTCTGACGCAAGGCCTCCTCCGCCTGCTTGCGCTCCGTGATATCGCTGCAAGTACCCACTAGGCGAACCGGCCGTCCTTCTTCATCGCGAAAAACTTTCCAACGCTCCTCCAGGACCTTGACGCGACCGTCTGCCATGACAATCCGATATTCCAGCTTGGAAGGTACACCATTTTCGAGCGAAGCCTCAAAGGCCGCATCCACTTTCGTGCGATCCTCTGGATGAATAAGTTTCACAAAGTCTGGACGCCTGGGGTGAAAATGGGAGGGGTCAGTCTCGAAGATTCGGTGTGTCTGCTCGGACCAGGTGATCTCAAGGCTTGGCAACTCGGTTTCCCAACTGCCCACTTTTGCCACAGCTTGGGCCTCGATCAAGCGGGCGCGTTCCGTCTCCAATTGCTTTGCGATCTTGTGCTGCTGCCGCTCGCTGGTTCGTAGCGCCTCCTCCGCCTGCTTGCGTTCCGTTATGTCCTGGACGATGGCCATGTGCCAGACTGGGTCTTCACCGTCAGGCCACATCGCTACTACCTCGACTTCCGCCCAACGGACCGAGCCGTCGGGGCGGATGCATCTTTTTTCGATTACGTAATGCCGCCCCTCTCCTTCCACGAGTTCCCGCAGCTTTTTGAGGTTCCCCTTCACGTCATCGGGGTGGGTGATTTCGTGGAACGTGAGAGCCAATAGCTCCCGCTCCGTCCGTCCGACAATTTCGCAATATTTCTGATTTACCCCGAGAAACCGCCCGGTCGCGGTCTCAATCCAGCAGATACCAACTGGGGCACGGTCGTGAACCGCGCGGTAGCGTTCTTCGCTGGCCCGAAGCCGGGACTCTGCAAGTTTCCGCTCGGTGAGGTCATGGACGATCACCACGACGTAATCTCGATCGAGTTCCACCCAGGTCATGCTGATTTCTACGGGAAAGGTGTGCCCGTCTTTCCGCCGGTGCAGGCATTCCTTCACCACGTATCCGGTTTCCTTCAACTGCTCTACATCTTTTGCGACGGAAGACTTGGTGGCCGTAGGATTGATATCGGGAACCCGCAGGGACAGAAGTTCTTCGCGACTGTAACCCAAGTCTGAGCAGGCCTTCTCATTGACATCGAGGAACCGAAGCGTTTGCGGATCGACTACTTCAATGGCGTCGTTGCTGCGATCCACCAGGGTTCGAAACAATTTCAGCTCACGAATCGTGAGCTCGTTTTCCCTGACCCTGGAAAGCAATTCCTCGCTGGTCTCGCGCAGCAGCTTCTCGGCCCGCTTCTGCTCCGTAACATCGTGTGCCGTGCCGCGCACAATCGGCTTCGCCACGCCCTCAGTGCGCAGTGTATTGTGGAATTCCCAAATGCGCCGTTCTCCCGACCGTGTTATCACGGTCAGCAGACCTCGCGATTCGCCGGCTCGTTCAATCTCACTCAGGTAGGAGTCGAACTCGGAACGGAATTCCGGGGCAATCAGCTCGCGCATCGGAATTCTAAGCAGCTCTTTAACGCTGTATCCCAATACACGGGCTGGAGCGGGATTCACTGCCAGAAGCCGGCCTTCAAGGTCATGAATGCACAGCAGATCCTGGCTATGCTCCACGATATCTCGATACCAGTCTTCGTTTTCCTGGAGGGCCCGCTGGATGGGATCCAGCTCAGCCAGACTTCCTTCGGCTGCGCGACCTTCCTTGGGCCCAGGGTGCAAATTCATGGCTACTCCCTACTAGGTTGGCAACATTCGAATGCGTGGATTCTACGCCCCGTATCGCTCGGAGCATGTTAAGCACGGCTAAGCGGCCCCGCACATGACCAAACTTCTAAGTGCGCGGAATTCTAGCAGAAGGGGATTCGATTATTCCAGTCACGATTTCATGGTGAGTCTCTAAGAGCCTGCGTTTGACCCCTGGCTCGTTACGCAGCTAAACTCGCGGTTCAGAGAGGTTTTATGAAAAGCTTCGGGTGGTTGCTTCTTCTTCTTCTTCTTTTGACATCGATCGCGGCGGTTTCTGCAGCTGCCGATGACGATCAGAGTCATCATCACCACGAGGATCTGACTGCGACGGAACTCGGTACGGTCACCTTTCCCGTCTCCTGCGCGGCCGGGGTGCAGAAGCCGTTCGAGCGCGGTGTCGCCCTGCTGCACTCTTTCTGGTATGAAGAGGCGGAAAAAGAATTCCGGCAGATCGCCCTGGACGATCCCGGTTGCGCCATGGCGCACTGGGGTGTGGCCATGAGCCTGTGGCACCAACTCTGGGATCATCCCGACGCGAAAGTGATCGAGCGCGGTCTGGACGAATCGCACCAAGCCGAAACCACCGATGGCCTGGCGACTCCACGCGAGCGGGCTTACATCGCCGCGATTTCAGCTTTCTACAGCAACTCAAAAAAGCTGGACCATGCGGCTCGGGCCAAAGCCTATTCCGATTCGATGAAGAAAGTCTACGAGGCCTACCCTGACGATCACGAGGCCGCTGTCTTCTACGCGCTCTCGCTGCTCGCCTCCGAACCGCACAACGACGAAACCTTTGCCAACCGCAAGCAGGCCGCCGCAATCCTGGAAAAACTCTTCGCTGTCGAACCAGACCATCCCGGCGTAGCGCATTATCTGATCCACAGCTATGACAAGCCGCGGCTCGCGGAACTCGGCCTGCCCGCCGCGCGCCGTTACGCTCAAATCGCGCCTGCAGCTCCGCATGCCCTGCACATGCCTTCGCACATTTTTGCCCGTGTTGGCCTTTGGCAGGACGATATCAACTCAAATCTCGCTTCGATCGCTGCCACTCGCAAGACTGCAGCCATGCACATGGGCGGCGAGGGGCATCAATTCCACGCCATGGATTTTCTGCTCTACGCCTACCTGCAAAGCGGACGCGAAGCCGACGCCGCCAAGCTGATCGACGAAGTGAAAGCCATGCCGAAAATGAAGTCGATGTACGGCCCGGACTTCGACCCTGAAACCAACGCCCTCACAAAGTTCCCGGCGATCTACGATCTCGAACTCCGCCACTGGTCGGACGCGTCGGCTTTGCAGGTTGTGCCCGGTGCTCTCCGGGGCGATCAATCCATCACCTACTGGGCGCGAGCCATCGGCGCAGCCCGCAGCGGCAATCTCGCCCAAGCGCACAAAGATTTGCGGGAGATCGAGGCCATCCGCAAAGAATTCGTAGCCGAAAAGAAAACCGAATACGCGGAAGGCGTGGGGGAAGACTATCAGGAAGCCGAGGCGTGGATTTTGCATGCGGAAGGCGAAGACGATAAAGCGACCTCGATGCTCCGCACTCTCGCCGATAAAGCCGACAAACTCGGCGAAGAGCCGGAAGGCATTCCGGCGCGGGAGCAACTGGCCGACATATTGCTGGAGGCGAAGCGTCCGCAGCAAGCGCTTGCGGAATATCAGACCGACCTGAAACTCAATCCCAACCGCTTCAATGGTCTCTATGGTGCAGCCCGCGCCGCCGAAGCCGCCGGCAAACAGACCGATGCGAACGAATACTATGCGCTGCTGTTGAAAGTCTGCGACGGATCAAATTCGACGAGGCCGGAGTTAAGCCGGGCGAAGCAATTGGTGGCGCAGAAATGATCACTAGGCATCTGCCACCTCGGGCGAAGGCCCGGTTCGGCGATTCGGATCGAGAATGAACGCGCAAGCTAGTCACGGCTTGATCTCAATCGGAGTTCCAACGCGAACTAGATTCCAAATCTCGTCCATCTCGTCGTTCGAAACGGCAATACATCCGTCCGTCCAGTCGTGAAGAGTCTGTGCCTTCCCCACCCATGCGTACTTCTTAGGAAGGCCATGCAGCATGATATCCCCACCTGGACTCACGCCCAATTTCCTGGCAGCGGCAATGTCTTTCGGGCCTGGATACGATATGTGGAATGCCTTATAAAAGCGGCTATTGGAGCTCCGTGAATCAAGTATGTACGAGCCCTCGGGGGTTCGGTGGTCCCCCTGCCGCATCTTCGGCCCGATAGGTTCGCCACCTAGCGCAACTCGGTACGACCTAATTTCGTTCGCCTGTGACAGTAGTACCAGCCTCCGTTCGTGCTTGTACACAACCACGTGATCCACAACGCTCTGCCGTCCCTCAGCTAGTGCCACGGATGACAAAAAAACTAGGAGCGTCCCAATCGCCGAAGCCCACGCTACTCGGACCTTCGTCCGTCGCCGCAAGCGTCGCAACGTCGCCATTTTCTTAACTCAAGAACAACATTTTGATGGTCAGCCCCGCGATCATCAACACCGTTCCCAGCAGCGCGTTCCACTCGCGATGTTTCAAATACAACTCCCAACTAAATTCCGAGGCATTCTCAGCTCTGGAACCAGCCGTCAACCGCGGCAGCATCCTTGGCACCCGCTGCGCATACTCGTCGAACTCGGGAAACTGCTGCCGCAAAAATGCTTCTTCGTCCCGAATCACCGGCAGATAAATCGCAAAGAACATCAGGACGAGCGCAATACCCACCCACCAGCTCCGCGCCGCGACGGCAAAGCTCACACCAATCAGCAGCGATCCCAGATAAAGCGGATTACGCGTATAGGCATAAGGCCCCGACGTCGCCAATACCTCATTCTTGCGCACATGTCCCGAAGCCAGTGCACGAACCAGAAGCCCAGGTGCAACCACAATCAAGCCCAGAGCGATCGATAACCACGTGGGCCTCGCCAGCCAGAAATAAACCACGGCAAACAGAAATCCTAGCGGCACTCGAATGCGCCGCGCGATTTTTGACCACTGAGCCATTCGTCAGAAGAAGCAAATTCGGCGATAACCGTGGAAGAGCGGCCCTTCAGGGCCGCATAAGCTTAAAAATCTTATGGAGCTTTAGCTCCCGATGTATTTGCCAGCAACTTCTCAGCCGCCGCGACGACATCTTCACACTTAATCGACAACAGTCCTTCATCGGGCGCAGGGCGCCGCGCGTGGTCCGTTAAACTGCTTGCACTCCGTAGCACAATGCTGTGCGTTCCATACGGACCGTTCCGCGCCGGATCCGTGGGCCCATAAATCGCCACCACAGGAACTCGTAACGCCGCCGCCAGATGCAGCGGACCCGTATCGCCGCCAATAAATATTCGCGCACGCCGGGTCAACGCGATCAATTCCGTGATGGTGCAACTCATCGCCAACGCCGCGTCTCTGCTAGCACTCTCCGCCGCGCCAACCAATTCTTCTTCCCCCGGACCATAATTGAGAATCGAACGCAGACCCTGCGCCGCCAATTTGCGAGCGACTTCACCATACCGCTCGGCAGGCCAGCGCTTCGCCCCCCACCCTGCTCCTGGGTTGAGTATGGCAAACCCACGAATCCCGCTATCGGCAAGGCGCTGCTCGATTCGGCGCTCAGCTTGACTGTCGCGAGGCAGAATACATTGAGAGTCAGTCGCGATAGCTCTCCGCGGAGGAGGGACGCCCATCGAGTGCAGCACACTCTCAGCCATCGAGAGATTCTGTTCGATGACATGCCGTCCTCGCGCCACCGCATTCCGTGTATACCACAAGCTCGCCGGGGACTCTCGCGGGTCGGCTGCACCGTACACCGCGCGTGCTCCCGAATACCGCGCCAGGACCGCCGATCGCATTGCTCCCTGCAAATCCACGGCAACGTCGTAATTCGCGCCGCGAACGTCATTCCAAACCGTGGCGACGCGCTGAGCGGTGGAAATCGAAAACGGCGATTTCCCCCACTGCTTTAAGTTCACCGTGTGGACTTCATCCACTAATGGCCGTGCTGAAGATCGAGAGCCTCGCCCCGCGTTCCCCGGTGTGCACAACAGTTCGGCCCAGCGCTCTTCGACCAGCCAGCCGATGAAGGCCTGCGGTAGCGCTTCGCGCAAGGCATGAACCGCGGGCAGCGTATGAAGCACATCCCCCATCGCGCTGAGGCGGACAATCAATACCCGCTTAATCTTGTCCGCCGGAATATCGAGCCGCGTCGACTCGAAACTCACGGCTTCCTCGGCGCCAGCCGCGAACGAATAATTTCGCTGGTGGAGTGATTCTTGGGGTCGCCGACAATCGCGACTCGGCCTCCATATTCGGTGACCGCATCGCGCTCCGGAACAGACTCTTCAGTGTAGTCCGTGCCCTTTGCCTGAATATCCGGACGAATCTCGCGAATCAAAGCGCGCACATCGAGCTCGGTAAAAATAACCACGGCATCGACATCGGCGAGCGCGGCGACGATTTCGGCACGCTCCTCCGCCGGCATCACCGGACGCCCCTCCCCCTTAAGCGCGCGCACTGATTCGTCGGCGTTGATGGCAACGATCAGTTTGCCGCCCAAGGCCTTCGCTCCATTCAGATATCGCACATGGCCCACATGGAGCAGATCGAAGTTGCCATTGGCCAAAATGATCTTCTCTCCGGCGCGCCGCCACTGCTCCACCTGCTCGCGCAGCGCTTGACGCCCGAGAATTTTCCCGTTGCCTGTTCCAGTGATTTCCAATCTTCGCCGTCTCAGATCAGTTGCAGAATGCAGTCAGTCATCAACTAACCAAATCAATGAGGCCGAGTCACCCGTGGAGTCTGCTCGATGGCGCGCAACAATTCCTCACGAGAAACGGTCGCGGTCCCCCGCTTCATTACCACAATTCCGCCCGCATAATTCGCCAACTGCGCCGCCTCTTCAGTTGTGGCGCCTGCGGCCAATGCCGCACTGAACGCTGCAATTACAGTATCGCCTGCGCCAGTGACATCGGTGACCTGGTCGGAGCCAAAAATGGGGATATCCACCGGTTGGCGTCCTTGCTCGAAGGCCACCATGCCGTCGCGCCCGCGCGTAATCAGAAGCGATTGCAGCTTCATCTTCTGGATAATTTGTTCACCGGCCTGCACCAACTTCTGCCAATCGTCGCCCACGCGAAATCCCAAGGCCGCTTCGACTTCTGGCTCATTCGGAGTAGCTGCCGTTGCTCCGGAGTACTCCAGCAACCGGTACCGCGAATCGAGAATTAATGGCACAACCACAACCTTTCGTCGTCCCGCTTGGCGCAAGGTATTCACGATGGCCGGAGTCGCTGACCCATAGCCGTAATCGGAAACCAGCAACGCATCCGAAGCACGCAGATATTCCCGCGCTGCCAGAAATAATTCACGAGTCAGGTGCCGGTTCGGAGGATTCTCGGGCTCGCAGTCCACGCGCACGACCTGCTGCCGTGAATTGTGCGTCATGCCCGCGAGAATACGCGTTTTAGTGACCGTCGCGTAGGTCTTGTCCTTCAGCACGCCACTAACCGGAATTCGCTTGTGACGAAAAAACTTCACCAGCATCCGTCCCGGCTCATCATCGCCAATCGCGCCCACCGGCAGCACGTTCACACCCAGATCAGCCAGATTGTTGACGGCATTCGCGCCCCCACCCGGCACCACGGTACGTTCGCGATGTTTCAGAATCAGTACCGGAGCCTCGCGCGACACACGCGAGATCTCTCCGTACACGAATTCGTCGGCCACCAGATCCCCCAACACGGTGATGGTGACCTTGGGAAAGGCTTCGACGATCTTCCGCAGCCGTTCTTTATCCTTGTCTTTGTCTTTCAATGCCTGGTCATCCGCTTTGCTGGCCTGTTGCCCTCTGGGGCATTTTCTCACGAACTCCGCGCCGTTCCTCGATCACGCGCAGCATGGTATCGACTGCGTTAGCAGCGTCGGCCAGTTCCATCTTGACTGGAATTACAACGAGAGGTGCCAGCGCGGTAAGATAACCGCCCAGATTCACGGCGTCTTTTTCGGTAGTGATAAATCCGCCAGCCTCACTGCGCTGCCTCAGTTGCAGCAAGTCACGAATGTCTTTTTCCGTGTAAGCGTGATGGTCGCGAAAAGACGCCTGGGCCACGGGATCGATCCCCGCTGCGCGCAGCTGCAGCACAAAATTCTGCGGTCGCGCAATGCCGCAGAACACAACCGGCCGAGCCGGAGTATTGAGTTCCCCTGGCGAAACAATCCCGCGGCGCAACCGCCATACGATTTTGCCTGCGAGTGGAAAGGCTTCGGGGGCAGCTCCGCTGGTAAGCACAACGGCATCGGCTCGCTGCAAAGATCGCAGCGGCTCGCGCAGTCTTCCTGCAGGCAGCAGTCGATCGCGCGCATCATCCGGCGTGACCAGCACGATATCGAAATCACGAGCCAGCCGACGATGTTGAAACCCATCGTCGAGCAAGTGAATCTGCGGGCCGACCTTTGCCTCTGCGAGTTGACCTGCCTCGTAGCGACTTTCGTCCACGACGACCGGCACATTCAACCGTCTCGCAATCAGCAAGGGCTCATCGCCAAAATCCCGCGGCAGCCCTCCCGGATTTACTATCAGCGCGTCGCGAGTTTTGCGCCCATATCCGCGTGAAAGCACATCGAAGGGAATTCCGCGCGCTTTTAGCAACTCTCCCAACAGAATCACGAACGGAGTTTTTCCCGAACCTCCGGTCGAAAGATTTCCAACGCTGATCACCGATCCCTGGAGCGAGCGAGTGCGCAATACGTGATGGTCGTAGAGCGCGTTACGCGCACCGACGACCGCTCCGTACATCGGCGATAAGGGATTCAAGTTCATCGCCGTGTCAGCAACTCCTCCAGCGCAGCCGCGGTCCGCGCGGTTGCGCCAATCTGCGACTGCGTGGTCTCAGCGGCGCGCTCTCCCAGACTTCGACGTTCTTCATCGTTCGCCAGCAACTCCAGAAAGACTAGCGGCAATTCGGCGGTACCGACAATCCGCACCGCGCTCCGGCTTTCAAATAAGCTCACAATATCGCGAAAGTTTTCCGTGTGATTTCCGACGACTATCGCTACTCCGTGCTGCGCCGGCTCGATAATGTTGTGCCCACCGCGCGGGACCAGGCTGCCGCCCACGAATGCGATATCGGCGGGGGCATAGATCGCAGCTAATTCTCCAATCGTATCAAGCAGAAAAATCTTCCCTTGCAAAGCGCTGCCATTCCACGACGACCGCCTGCAGAAGCCAATCGACATTTGCTCGAGTAACTCCGAGACGGCTGAAAACCGCTCCGGATGCCTCGGTGCAAGAATCATCACCGCCCGCGGATGCTGCACCAGCACGTTCTCGAACGCTTTCAACAAAAGTGATTCTTCTCCGTCCACCGTGCTGCCGCAGACGAGCACAGGCCCTGCGCCGCTCGCCGCGATTGACTCGCGCAATCTCTTAACAATCGCAGGCGCAATTGGCATTGGAATGTCGAATTTCAAATTCCCTGTGACGCGCACGCGATCCGCCGCCGCGCCGATGCCTTCCAATCGCATCACATCTTCCTGCGTCTGCGCGAGAAAGAGATCGACGTTGACCAACACCTTCCGCAGCAGTCCGCGAAAGCGCCGGGAATTCGGCCAAGAGCGGTCCGAGATACGCGCATTCACTACCGCAATCCGCGCCCCGCTCGCGCGAGTTAATCGAATAAAGTTTGGCCAGAACTCTGTCTCCGCAATGACCACAAGTTGCGGACGTAGCGTTCGCAGGTAAGGACGAATCGCAAATGCGAAGTCCATCGGAAAATAAAAAACGCGATCGTCGCCGAATCGCTTCCGCGCGAGCGATTGACCGGTGTCGGTGGTCGTTGAAATAAAGATTTTATGCTGCGGTAAGCGCCGCTGAAGTTCCTCCAACAAACCCGCAACTGCCAGCACCTCACCTACTGAAACCGCGTGAATCCAGATTGTCGACTCCTGCTTCGCTGGTAAACGAAGCCGCGAGGGCACTCGTCCCAGCCTTTCGCCAAGCCCCTTGCGGTATTTGCCGTGGCGCGCCATCTGGAATAGCCAGTAAGGCAGGCTTGCCAGCATCCCGATGCCCAGCGCCACGCTGTAGAGAAAACTATAGAGAGATGAGATCAAGTGCAGCCATTCTAAACAAAGTTCCGATCGGACGATGGTCGGCCCCGAGTGCCTCGCAGCCCATGTGTTTAAGAGGTCATGAGGCAGTCCGCAAAGAACTCAAAAAGCCAATCGAGGAACCACTATAATCATTCCATGAAGTTGGCTCGAAGGGCGAAGCGCGCTGGTGTTTTTGCTGCGGTGATTTTGACTTCGCTATCTCTGACGGCCAAGGACTTCGTCAAGCCCCAAGCGCAGCCCGCGGAATCTTATCCCGCGCACGACGATCACACCGACGAAAAGGTCGCCATTGCGGCTGATCCCTACGACACTCCCAGCAAAGCGAAAATATTTTCTGTGAAGTTCGACGAGCACGGATTCCTTCCCATCTTCTTCATCGTCACCAACGACGGCTCGCAGCCCATCTCCATCGCCAACATGCAGGTCACCCTCACCACTGCCAACCGTGACAAGCTCACGCCTGCTGCGCCCGACGATATCTACCGCCGCATTACCAATCCTCGCACCAACACAAACGCTCCGTTGCCTTTTCCCATCCCGCAGAAAAAAGTGAAGGGCACCATCACCCAAAAAGAACGCGACGAGATCGAGTCCTCGCAATTCGCCGCCAAAGCCGTCGAGCCTCACACCACGCAGTCGGGATTTTTCTTCTTCGACGTAGGCGGCATCGACGCCCCTCTAGCGGGCGCCCACATCTACGTAGAGGGCGTCAACGATGCCAAAGGGACGGAGCTGATGTACTTTGAGCTTCAGTTCAAGTAGGCCCAAGCGCCCGGATCCTACACGAGCGTTTGAACTGCTAGATGTGAATTTTCAGCGCTCGAACGGGCGAGACGTCGCTATCCGGAACTGAACTGTTAACGTCGCCCGAACGTCGGTTGGTCGGCCGTCCAGGAGCGCTGGCTCGAAGTGAATGCCCTCGACCGCAAGAGTGGCTGCATGATCGAGCCCGTGGCCCAGTCTGTGCGTGACGTCTAGGACCGCGACTTTGCCGGAGGCTTCGAACATGACATCAACCTTAACGTCGCCCTCAACTCCCAGTTTCCTCGCTTCGTCGGTGTACTCCGGAGTCGGTTTTGAGAGGAGTTCCACCGGTTCAAGCCTTGGCGTGGTGGCGCGGCCCGTCTCTGCCGGCGAGCTATTAAAGCTCATGAAGGCCACGGAATCCGGTGCGCTCGCCCGGCCGCCTGTGCCCGAGATGGCATCGGGCGCCTGCCCTGGGCCTGGCTTAGATACCACGCCGTGTGCGCTGAGATATCCCTCGATACTGCTCTGGGCCGACTTAGGCGGCGTCTCGAACGGTCCGTGCTCGCCAACCGTCGGGGGGGACCCTTTGCTGGGTTTGGCAGGTACCCCATTCCTGTCTCCGAAGGAACCCGCACGCGGCACTTCCGCAATCGTCGGCGCAGTCATGTCGGGGTGGAACGTTCGCGTGCTCAAGGATAACTGACTCGAAATGGCGGGCGGAGGTACAGCCCCACCGGGAACCCCGACCTGCGGTATCTTGATCTCCCCCGATCCAAGCCGTCGGCGGGCATTGTGCCTCGCGACTACGGGCCAAGCGTTCGGGTACCAATATATTGTTGTGTATCGCTCGTGAATTCCCACTTCGGGCGGAGGTGGAGGCGATGGCGTGAGGCGGATGTAGCCCCACGTGAGATTGAGGGATGCGGGTTGCGCGAGGGCGATCACCCGCAGGCACAAGAGCACCAAGACACACACCCCAAATGCGAGGGGGAAGATCCACCGGGGGCGAGTGTAATCCGGCAGCAGTTGGAACGGGGCATAATCGTCAGCAGCCAAACGAGGGAGAAATTGATCCCGCTTTATCCATCGGCCGACAACCGGCCACGCACACTGACTTAATGCCACAGCTAGCGCCAGCGATCCGTATAGCGCCCTCGCCCCGTCGACGCCCCGAGCTAAGAGCCAGACGTATAGCGCCCCGGCGGGAATTGCGCCCACTCCCGCCGCTAGATACCTGACGTATTCTTGGAGAAACTCACGCAGCGTGCCCCGGGGAGGGGCCGCTCGTGCCAGCATCAGATTCATGCTCGTCGCTCCCCTCGCTGGTATCGTTATTCCTGGCGCTTCCGCGCAGCCGCCACCATAATTGTTTCACAAAGAGGACTAGGTCGCCCAGCTCCAGAAGGACAAATCTTGCTATTATATTGAACCCCAGAACCACAAATATACATACGATAACAACGCCTTCGATCCTGTCGAGCGCAGCCCGAATTGGGCCTTCCGGGACCATCCGCCTTACTATTCGCTCGATGACGTAAAACGAGGAGGCCGCCGCAAACGCCATCGCCATGTGGCGACACAAAACTTGGAACGCGACTCGATAGTCCAATTTCGAGGAGCTGCCTAACGCTCTGGCCCAGCCGAGAATACCTCTCCAAATCGATAGGATTGACATCACAGGTTTTCCCCGGCTTCGCGGAGTTTGCGCGAACCAGGCTGCTTTTCTCCTTTGATCCCAAAAATACAGTCACGGAACCTCTAGAACCGCTTGCAAGGGGGGGAAATTGCTGGGGCCGGACAACCGACAAACGCTAGCACGTTTCAGCCCTCGAGTCATCAGGTTTGTTAAGTTTGTTACGGAATCGGAACACTCATCCCGAGGGCCCTCCATAGCTCCTCGCTTTTCAGACAACGCGCTAAACTGGCGTCTGTGGACTCCTTGCGGGCAGGGAACTCTCTGGACTTCGATTCCCAACCCTGCGATGCTACTTCTCTAAGAGCCTAGTCTTTGATACCTGAATAGCAATGAGATAACTGCCGTGACCAATATTTTACGGTCCGGGCGCCTGATTTTGGGCAGCTTGGGCGATGTCAGATCGCCTAGCCTTTCGATCAAACTTTTTCTAGTAAGTCATTGGTTTCCATGATCTTAGCTAGGCTCAGGCTCAGGCTCAGGGCACAGCAACTCACAGATTCCAAGGAATTTTACCGAGACCAACCTGTGATTTTTTCTGATCCAGGTCGCGGTCTGATCGCTGGCAATTGATCTCTGACCACTGCCTTATAATCACCCGATATGTCGACCTCCGCAGGCACTACCGTCGCGGCCTACGCGACCTACGAGCCCGTCATCGGACTCGAAGTGCACGTGCAGCTTTCGACGGCGTCGAAGATTTTCTGTTCTTGCTCCACGCAATTCGGCGCGGTGCCCAATACGAATGTTTGTCCGGTGTGCCTGGGAATGCCGGGAGCATTGCCGGTGCTGAACCGCAAGGCGGTTGAGTTCGCGGTGCTGGCGGCGATGGCGTTGAATTGCCGGATCAATGAGACTTCGATCTTCGCGCGCAAGAATTATTTCTATCCCGACCTGCCTAAGGGCTACCAGATTTCGCAGTATGACAAGCCGCTGGCGGAGTTTGGATTTATCGAGATCGGTGCAGGGGGGAAAGACGCGGACAAGAGTGTCCGCGCCACACGAATCGGAATTACCCGGGTGCATCTTGAGGAAGACGCTGGCAAGAGCTCGCACGAAGGCTTTCCCGACTCCGACGAAAAAACTGCCATCGACCTCAACCGCACTGGGGTGCCGCTAATCGAGATTGTTAGCGAGCCTGACATCGCTACGCCCGATGAGGCATACGAATACCTGACGCGGCTGAAGGAGATCATCCTCTACACCGGGGTGAGCGATTGCAACATGGAGGAGGGATCGCTGCGCTGCGATGCCAACATCAGCGTGCGCCCGCGCGGGCAGAAAGAGTTGGGCACGAAGACCGAAATCAAGAACGTGAACTCGTTTCGCTTTATCCGCGAAGCGCTGGTTTATGAGATCGCGCGGCAAGTAGAAGTGATCGAGGGCGGCGGCAAGATCACGCAAGAGACGCGACTCTATAGCGCGCACGAAGGCAAAACCTACAGCATGCGCTCGAAAGAACAGGCGCATGATTACCGTTATTTTCCAGAGCCTGATCTGCTGCCGCTGGTGGTGGACGAAAAGTGGAAGGCCGAGATTGCGAAGACTTTGCCTGAGTTGCCGGAGGCGCGGCGGGCGCGGTTCGTGCAAGAATTTGGGGTTACCGAGTATGACGCGCAGGTGCTGACGATTTCGAAGTCGCTGGCCGATCAGTTCGAGGCCGCAGCGAGGGCCGCGAAGAGTCCAAAGCGCGTGGCAAATCTGGTACAAGGCGAGCTGATGGGACGTTTAAAAGCGATGGGCGCGGAAATCGAACAGTCGCCGATTTCGATGAAGGGTGTGGCAGCGTCAGCTGATCTGGTCGAGAGTGGAGCGATCTCCGGCAAAATGCTCAAAGATCTCTACGATCTTTGCTTCGAGCGGGGAAAAGATTTTCCGGAAGTTTACGAGGAAGAAGGCCGGCCGCAGCAATCTTCGGACACGTCCGTACTAGAGAAGATCGTCGACGAAGTGATTGCTGCGAACCCCAAGCAACTCGAACAATACCGTGCAGGCAAGAAGACTATGCTTGGATTTTTTGTGGGACAGGTGATGAAAGCTTCCAAGGGGCAGGCGAATCCGCAATTGGTGAACGAACTGCTGACCAAGAAGCTGGGATAATCGGCTTGTTTATCTCCTATGTGACCGAAGTACCATCCTCAGTAGTGACTTCTGCAATCTGATACCCTGCGGCGGTTCCGGCTACGATGATGATGGCCTGTCTGTCTTTATATCTTTAGTCTTTGGGCCGACCGTTCGAGGGCTTTCATGACACTCAAGCTTGACCGCATCATCAGTATTGCCACGCTTGTGGTCCTTGTTGTGGCAGTTGTTCTGCTGGTAAAAAGGCCTGCACCGGTGGCGCAAGAGGCGAAGCCGACGGCAGGGACTGCGGCCAATGTCCAACCTGTAAACCCGCAGACACTCGATCAAAAACCGGACCCGGTGGGGCCGGACTCGATGCCAGCGCAGCAAACCTCGCAAGCGGCATGGCAAGCCCAGAGCAACGCAGGAGGTTCCGCACCGTCTTCCGCAATGACATCCGCAGCACCGCAGGCCCGGAATTTACCGGCATCCCAGAGCGCGAAGGCCGCTGAATCGCACGCTACTTCGAACACCGACGCGATTGGCGCCGCCATCAACCAGATGCTGGGCGCGAGCGCCGGCTCGGCAGCGTTATCTCCGGAATCGGAGGTGGGCAGCGGAACGCCGAACATAAAAGATCAGAAGATGACTTACGAAGGCGACACGGTGCACGGGCAGTTTCTAACGGAAATTGGCGGAAGAGATGTCTGGGTCACGATTTCCGGGCACATGGGGCAGAAGGATGGATACGCTACGTTCGATCCGACCGAGTTCAAGGTTGGAGATGTAAACGTTCCAGTGGCTCTGGTAAATCCTGCGCTGCAAAGAAAGCTTGCGGAAGAACGAGATCGTCTAAAACTTTCGGACTCGAAATAACAAGCACCTAACGCGCAGTCTCAGCCGCTGCCGCTCAGACGGGCGTAACACGATTCTCCGCGGCTACCTTCGCATACCAGCGGCCTGATTCTTTTATCGTGCGCTTCTGGGTTTTGAAATCGACATAGGCCAGGCCGAAGCGCTGCCTGAAACCTTCCGCCCACTCGAAATTGTCGAGCAATGTCCAGGCATGATAGCCGCGAACGTCGGCGCCATCGGCCATGGCGCGCGCGAGCGCTTGCAGATATTGGCGGTGATATTCGATACGGCGAGTATCGTAAATGACACCGTTCGCGTCAGGGGCATCATTGTAGGCGCATCCGCTTTCGGTAATCTCGATCTGCGGCCGGTTGAAGTCACGCGTGATACGCATGACCATGTCATACAAGGCTTGCGGACAAATTTCCCATCCAATATCGGTCTTCGGGCCCGGGCCGCCCACCATCTTTACCGGAAACAGCCACTGCTGCGGGTGAGCGAGGCGCTCGAATCCGCTGGCCACCGAGGCGATGGTACGGTAGTAAAGATTAATGCCGATGAAATCGAGTGGCGCCCGCATCTTTTCCAGATCGCCGGACTTGATCCCCATGGCAGTCTCAGGAAAAAACGCTAGAGCCTCGGGGTAGCGGCCGTTGAGCGCGGGCTCCAAAAACCACAAGTTAGTAATGGCATGAGCGCGTTCGGCGGCTTGTCTGTCTTCCTCTGAATTTGACGCGGGCTCGCATGCTGACATGCTGAATGCGGTGCCAACACGTGCTGAGGGACGGGCAGCCTTCAACGCGCGAAAGCCCGCGCCCTGCGCCCGGTTTACGGTGTGCGACGCGCGCAGGAAATCGAGCACGCTCTGATGGCCGGGAGCGAGAATCCCTTCGAGGTAGCCGTGGTAGGTGAAGGCTGCCGGTTCATTGAAGAGCATCCAATCGGAAACCCGGTCGCCCAAGGCTTGCGCGACGATCTCGACATAGTCGGCAAAGCGAGAGGCCGTATCGCGATTGGGCCAGCCTCCGACATCTTCGAGAGCCTGCGGCAGGTCCCAATGGTAGAGCGTTACAAAAGGGCGGACTCGGGCTTCGAGCAAGGTATCGACGAGACGGCTGTAGAAATCGAATCCCTTTGCGTTTGCCGCGCCGGTACCCGTAGGTTGGATGCGCGGCCAGGAAATAGAAAAACGGTAGCTGTTCAAATTCATTGCTCGGATGAGCGCCACATCTTCGCTCATGCGGTGATAAGAATCACAGGCGACGTCCCCGGTATCGCCATTCTTAATTTTTCCCGGCGTGTGCGCGAAGCGGTCCCAGATGGATTCGCCTTTGCCATCGTCTTTCCAAGCGCCCTCGATCTGGTAGGACGAAGTTGACGCTCCCCAAAAGAAATTTTGAGGGAACGATATGAAGGAAGACGTCGAAAACTGTGAGCTGGGGGAAACCGGCGAGGCCGCGGAATTGGCTGTGCGCGCCGCGTTCGAGGAGACGGTGCAGCTCGAGAGAAAACTGGCCGGCAGCGCGGCGGCGATGCCAGCGGCGACGGCCGACTGCGCGAATTCACGGCGGGTTGGACGCAAAGTAGAGAGCAGCTCCCCCAAGGGATCATAAAACGGCAGAGCACGAATCGGGAAGTCTTTCGCGTGTTCCTTGAGCGGTTGGCGCAATATTTTGCGGGCGGCCTTCCCTTAATGTGCTGTCCACAAAGGGATTGGACACATTGCACTGCCACCGGCCTTCTCCCTAGTTTTTGTCCTTCCTAGGTCACGACCAAAAATATGGAACCGATTCGTGTTTTCTGCGTACCGATATATGAGCAAGACGCGGGGGCAAGGCATGCTGTTCTAAGCGTGTTATTTCGAGGTTGAGGAGGGCGCGTGGAATCCAATGTCGATTTGAGCTGCTCACTGCCGGGCGAATGTCCTGCTCTTTCGCCCACCGCATTGATCTGGCAGGACGTCCTGGCACAGGCGATGACGGGCGAACTGGTTGCCGCGATGAACTATACCGCGTTGGCGGGAATATGCGACGATCCGGCGGAAATGGCCGACGCATTAGAGCATGCGCAGGGCGAGAGGGGCCACGCGGCGGCATTCGCCTCCGAAGGGCGGAGGATTGGAGTGCCGGTGCCCAGCAATGTCGAGGCGAAGCATTGGAAGCGGCTTCGCGAGGCATTCATGCGACGCATCGCAGAGCGCGACTTTATTGGCTGTCTGATCGTGCAGGAAATCATGCTCGAATCATTCGCCGTGGCCAGTTATGCCCGCGTCGGGAGGGTCGGGCCGGGGAGTCTGGGCAAGACTTTTGCCGCCATTGCAACCGAGGAAGAGAAGCACATCGAGCACGCGATGGCGATTCTTAGAGCGGAGCGCGATTTGGACACGCCACGTTTCGACGACAAAGTGCGGCAGCTGCATTTTGAGGTCATGACCACGCTGGCCGAGATGCTGGCGAGAGAATGTGTACATGGGCATTGCGAAGTGTGCTACGGCAGCTGTGTGAAGCCGTCGCTGTTTGGGATCAGCCTGAGTGCAGCCGAACTGCGGGGAGCGTCTCTGCAACAGTACCTTCGGACGCTGGATAAGTTAGGGCTGCCCGGGGAGGTAACACTTGCATGGGTAACTCAGTTGCCAGTGTAGATGAGCGCGAGACCGCTGATACCAGAGGCCGGATTGGTGATGTCGACTTCGCACTGATCGGACATCAGGAAAGTTGGAGAGCGGCTGCGGACGTGCTCTCAGTTCTGCGCGGGCATGAGCATATGCCGCTGCCCGAAGACGAGATCAAAGACATTCTGCCGTGGATTCCGCCGAGAGCAGTGTGTCACGTCGAGGTCGGATCGGAGGTTGGCGCGAAGGCGCGCGGAATCTACATCGACTCGTTTATTCCTCCCGACTGTTTGGACTCTGCTTCCTTACGCGACAACCTGGCCCGGGTTCGAGGAGCGGCGCAGTGCGCGATCAAGGCGGGAGCCAAGATCGTGAGCCTGGGTGGATTCAGTTCCATCCTGATCGAGGGCAACTTCGATCTGCTTTCAGAAAAACACGATACGGTTTTCACGACCGGCAATACTTTGACCGTCGCATTTATCGTTCGGGGCATCAAGAAGATGTGCGCGCTGGAAGGGCGCGATCTGCGAAGATCGACGTTGCTGATCGTTGGAGCGACGGGCGATGTGGGGTCAGGTTGCGCGCGCTGTTTAGCGCCTCTTGTGAAGCGCGTGCTGCTTTGCGCGCGCAACGTGGAGCGGCTACGCAAGCTCGCGGAGGAATTCCGGTCCGAGGGAATTGAGGTGGAGGTCGCGACTGATTCGGATCAGGCAGGCTCGCAGCAATTCTCAGCCACGGCCGATCTCGTGATCTGCGCGGCGAGTCTACCCTCGCCAGGATTTCGGTTGCGCGGGATAGCGCCCGGCGCAGTCGTTTGCGATGCAGGCTATCCGAAGAACCTGGCTCCAAGCGCGGAGTTGCCGGACGCGAAGGTTTTCTTTGGTGGCCTGGGACAAATCACGGGAGGAATGAAATTCACGCCGGATTTTCGTGGAATTCTGAATCGGCATCCGTTTCCTGATGTTGTGCACGGATGTCTGCTCGAGGGGATGGCTCTTGCTTTGGAGCGTCGCTTCGAACCGTTTTCTCGGGGAAGAGGGTTCATCACGCCGGAGCGGGTTGAGGAGATGGAAACGATTGCCGCACTGCATGGAATTCATCTCGCACCGCTTTACAACGGAGATGGACCTGTCGAGTGTGTTCACGCTGCTTCTGAAAAACAATATTGACGCGTTCTCTATGGCAACGTTATTACTATTTTTCCTCGGGCGTGGCCTTCTTCCAGATGGCGAATCGCTTCGGGGACTTCACTTAGGCTGTATTGTCTGTCGATGACTGGCACCATCTTCTTGGTTTTGAGAAGGTCATGCAGGATGATCAGATCTTCCTTGGTCGTTCTTACCAGGATTCCGACGAATTTCCGTGATCCGAGCATTGACCACGTTTTTGCTCGGACGCCGCGAGCCAGGCCCATCTTCCATCGTCCGCTCGGTCCTCCGGCGGTACTAAGATTCCCTTGGGATTTAAGACGCGCCTGTACGCCGACAAGGAATGGTTTCCGACAAGGTCGAGAATTATGTCGTAACGTCGCCCGCCGTTGTTGAAATCCTCTTGAGTGAAATCCGTCTTCGTATAATCGATGACCCGGTCTGCGCCGATCGAACCATCTCCAGATTTCTGGTGCTGCAGACGCCCGTGACCTCTCCGCCGAACGATTTCGCAATCTGTACAGCAAACGTACCCACGCCTCCGGCCGCACCGTTAATCAAGACCTTCTGTCCGGAGTGAATGTGGCCCTTGTTGCGAAGGCCCTGTAACGCGGTCAAGCCTGCTATCCTCACAGAAGCTGCTTGCTCAAAGGTTACATTGTCGGGCTTCGTGACGGCCTCTGACTCGGAAGCGCATGCATATTCGGCGAAGGCTCCACGGCAACCGCCGAAAACATCATCGCCGGGTTTGAATTGGGTCACGGTCTTGCCGACTGCTTCAACCTGGCCGGCGACATCGGCGCCAAGGCCTATGAACTTTGGCTTGCGCAGCCCGACGATTATGCGAACGACGTAGGGCACGCCTCTTAAGAAGTGCCAGTCCAATGGATTGAGCGATGCCGCGCGGACCTTTATCAGTATCTCGTTGTGTTTGGGGATGGGCTTCTCAATGTCTTCACACTTCAGAACATCGGGGGAACCAAAGCTGTGATAGACGATGGCCTTCATAGTTGTTTGCGCCTTATGAAGTGCGTCGGACTTTTCGCGACAAGTGCCTGTTTAGTTGTGCTTGATTAGCTTTCCAGTCTTCTGCCCGGTGAGTGAATTGTAGAGAGTCTCAAGAAAGACGTCCTGGTTGACGAACTCTCCGGAATATTTTTTCCAGGGATCGAGCAGTTTCGCCTGCTTCATCTGGTCGAGGGTCTGGCCTTCTTTTAAAGCCTTCTGCACGGCGTCGCGCGTTTCTTTCAGCATGGTGAGGTAAGCCCGCACATCGTCCAAAGTGGATAACGGCCCATGACCGGGAATGACTTTCACATCCGGAGGGAGTTGCGAAACGACCTGCGCCACGCCGTCGATCATGCCATTGATGCTGCCGCCGCCTTCGATATCGATGAAGGGAAAGCCGTAGGTGACGAAGTCGTCGCCCATGTGAACGACATTTGAGTGCGGGAAGAAAATTATCGAGTCGCCATCGGTGTGTCCGGCGGGGAAATAGAGGGCGCGGATGTCTTCACCGTTCAGGTGCACCGTAATGTCGTGATCAAAGGTGATGATGGGGAGGGCCTCGTGAGGCGCAGGCTTGGTATCGATATGTATCGAGCCGCCGTTGCCGCCACCACCGCCGCTCTCCAGACGCTTGCGGACATTGTCTTGCGCAATGATGGGGGCTTGCTTCTGGAAGTAGGCGTTTCCGCCGGTGTGATCGGGATGATAGTGGGTATTGATGATGAAGCGCACCGGCTTGTCGGTGATGCCTTTCAACGCGGCCTGAATTTTGTCGGCCAAGGGAGCATATTGGTCGTCGACGATCACGATACCGTCGTCACCCACCGACGCTCCGATGTTTCCGCCAGAACCCTCGATCATGTAGACATTGCCGGAAACTTTTGTGACCTTCATTTGGACTTTGCTGAAGTCCTGGTTCTGAGCGGTGGAGAGGATGGCGGCGAAAACGCAGGCGGCAAGAAGGATGTAAGTCCGTCGCATGATCGTCCTCGATTTCATTTTGGCTACGGGCAGACATTCTAAACCGGAAAGGGGAAGAGACAAGGTCTTTTTCGGTGTGCCGAAGTTAGCCCGCCGACGAATGCTCTGGCGTGGCGGAACGGCCACACTTAAGGCTCGGATCAGGCTGGCCGCCTGTGCTAGTGATGGCGGCAGCATAGACGAATTCTGGGCCGGGTTGGACAGGGCACGCAGCGGTTCCTGAGCCGCAGATACAGGTTGAGCTATTGCTGCTGGAGGCGTTGCTAGCGATGGGTGAGTTGCTGCCGCAGCAGGTCAGGATCGAGAGCAGGGCGCCGACGGCGAAGAATTTGGCAGGAATGCGAAGCGCGTTGGCCGACATAGGCATCTCCAGTGGGGAGAATGATAATAGCCAAGAGATGAAACGAATTGCCCGGTTGCACACTTTCTAGAGTGTCACAACCCGGGCTGCATTAGAAAGTTTCCCGTAAAAGAACAAGAGTCGTCATTGCCAACGGCGCAGGAGCATTTCCAGGATTTCGGCGGCGGCCGAGACTTGGGCTAGCTCATTTGCGGTCAGCGAAGCGAGGTGTGCGGCCAAGTATGCGATGCGGCGCTGGCGTCCCTGCTGGAGGAGGCGCGTGCCTTTGGCGGTGGGGCCGATGTGCAGGCGGCGCGCGTCGTGAGGATCGCGGGTGATTCCAATCAGATGGCTGCGTTTAAGTCCGGCGACGATGCGGCTCATGGTGGGGGCTTTGATCTGCTCGGCGGCGGCGAGTTCACCCAGCGTTTTGGGGCCGGCAAAAACCAACACTGAAAGCGCGGATAGCTGCGCCGGGCCAATGCCTGCGGCAGCATCCTGCCGGCGCACGCGGCGCAGCAAATGGATGGCGGCGGAATGAAGGCGGTCGGCGGCTGCGATGGTCTCCGGTGGGGGCATGATCGTGTCGGGTGGCGTCATCGCAGCGCTCCCGGCTTCTTTACGCTCGGCGTTTTTTCGCTTGACTCCGGACATGTAATATAGTTAGCTATGCTAACTAATATTCAAATGGAGGTCAAGGACATGAGCGCAACGGCAACCGGAATTGGAATCACACGGCTGGGGCAGGTAGCTATTAACGCAAAAGACGTGGAACGGGCGGCGGCTTTTTACGAAGAAAAGCTGGGGTTGAAGCTGCTTTTCAAGGCGCCGCCGGGGTTGGCATTTTTCGATTGCGGCGGAGTGCGGCTGATGCTGGACCGGGCGGAGAAGCCGGAGTTCGACCATCTCAGCTCGGTTTTGTATTTTGCCGTGCCCGATATTCAGGCGGCCTATACCAAGCTGAAAGAAAGCGGGGTCCGCTTTGAGGACGAGCCGCATCTGATCGCAAAAATGCCCACGCACGATTTGTGGATGACGTTCTTTCGCGACTCCGAGGGAAACCTGTTGGCGCTGATGAGCGAGGTGGCGCGTTAGCGTGCGATACACTTCGCAACATGTACGGGCGCCCACCAATGGCGCGAGGTCGTGCCACATCGGTCATTCGTGCGCGTTCGAGGGGCGATTTTCGATTGCCTATTGACTGGCGGTGATTGAAAATTCTGGGGACGGACAATCATGATGGAACCACCACCTTCGCTTTCGGCATCGGGCTTTGGCAGTGCATGGTTTGCGCTGTGCCTGGCGTTCGCGCTACACATCGCAGACGAAGCCACGACCGGCTTTCTTGCCGTGTACAACCCGACCGTAATCAGTCTGCGGCAACGCTGGGACTGGTTTCCCATGCGTGCCTTTGCATTTCGCGAATGGCTGATTGGGCTGATCGTGGTTTGCGCGGTGCTGTTCTGTCTGACGCCGGTAGCGGCGCGGGGAATGCGAGGCTTGCGGTCGCTGGCATGGGGCTTTGCCGTGATCATGCTGCTAAATGGACTCGGCCATACCCTATTCACGATTTTGGGACACACGGTTGCTTCGGTGACTTTTCCGCGTCCGGCACCGGGATTCTATTCTTCGCCGTTCTTATTACTAGGATCGCTTTGGCTGATGGTCCGGCTGCGGCGCACCGCGCGAGTGGATTTTCAACTCCCAAGCGTTTATTGAGTTTTCGCGGAGTTTGCACAGAGTTCAATCCATCAGCGGAAAAGCCCCTGCGCGCCGCAGGTATGCACAACGCCGATCCTGCTATCATCTTTTTCGGAGCTTAGCGGTATGGAAGACGAAGAAGAACTTCCTTATATTTCCGGTACAGGAGAGGGACTTATGGAAGAAGGATCGGGTTCGCACGCGAGTGCGCGCCGCAATGAGGATATCGCGCTCGATCTGATGAAGTTTGTCGCAATGACCACAGGGTACGGGCGAACTACGTCGTCCGGTGTGGGCTTTCAAGGTACGGGGTCGGCGTCGAAGCCTGAGGAGTACGCGACGCAACTGCTGGAGTTGTACGGGCGGTGTCTGAATACGGTTGGGGGAAAGAAGTAGTAAGCAAGTACCTAGTACCCGGTACCTAAGTAAGAGCGTCGACACCAGCTTTTGATGTCGCTGCTGCAAATTTTTCCGAGGCCCGCCCGCCGAGCGCTTACTCGCTTCGCGAATGTAGAAGCCGTCATTCGTAAACAAGAACCGCGGTCTGCAGACCGCGGTTCTTTAATTCCGATACAAACTCTAGCGGCGGCCTTTCTTCGCTTTCTTCTTGGCCTTTTTTGCCGGCTTTTTGGCAGCTTTCTTTTTTGCCGGCTTCTTCGCGGCTTTTTTCTTCGTTGGTTTTTTAGCCGCTTTTTTCTTTGCCGGGGCTTTTTTCGCTGGCGCTTTCTTTTTGGCAGGTGGTTTCTTGGGGCCACCACCACCGCTCGATGTGGGCTTGGGTGCGGGCGGCGGAGTAGACATCACAGGTTCCTTCGTCTCCGGTTCCGGCACGCCGGATTCTTCTTCCTCTTCTTCTTCCTCTTCGAAATCTTCTTCAAGGGATTCGCTGTAAGCGCCGGTATCGCCGAATTCATCTTCTTCATCACGTCCGTAAAGCGTGGGATCGTCGATCGTCATTTTTCCTCCTGATCTTAGTTGGCATCTGCGTTTGGCATCTGGCGCAAAACGACCGCGCAAGGTTGCCGGGGCACGAGAAATTAAAAGACCACCAGAAACTTTATTCTGAAACGGCGCGCGATTATAGCACGACGTTGAGTGCGGACCGCAAGGGCCGTTATCACACAGGCCTGTCTATCCTGTCAACACAGGAATGGAAGAATATTTTTTTAACGCGCTCTGGTTAGTGGTCAGGCGGATAGAAGGTCCAAGAAAGCAGCGAACGCCCCCGAAAGGGCGTTCGCTGTCACAGTTGATCGAGCCTAAGACTGGCTTAGTTGAATGGGACCGCCGGAAGTACGGGTGTTCCCTCCGCACGGACGGCCTCCAGGGCCGAAGGATTGATACCCAAGGCGCGAAGAATGGTAGGGGCCACCTGGGCGGTGCCCACCCCGGCGCTCACCGTCCTGGGTTGGAAGGTTGGGAAGGAAAGCAGCAGAACGACATTGGTGTCGTCGTGGGAGAATCCGCCGTGCTCCTCCTGTTTCGCGGTGCTGCCGGAGTAGGTAACGCCGACGTTCGGGGTCACGATGATGTCTGGCGTACGGGGGTCGTTGGTTGGGTTGTTGTAGTTCAGAGCGAGTGACGGGCCGTAGTAGATCTGCCCCAGCCCCACTCCGATGGTAGTGGATGGGTTGGCTTCGATGATCGCGACGGCGGCGTCCGTATTGGCGGAACTGGCCAGCCAGAGCAACGAGACGTCATCTTCTGTTGGGCCAATGCCGGTGGGGTTGTTGGTCGACTCCGAAAACGGCAGGTAACCCGCATTGGAGAGCAGGGTCGCGGGGGACGTACCGTTGATGGTCTGACCGACGTAACGGCTGGGATCGATGGGCGACTGGCCGTGTTTGGCGGTGATTACGATCAGGGTCGAGCTAAGGAGCCCTTGTTTCTGCAGTTCGCTGACGAACGCAGCTATCGAAGCGTCGACGAACTGAAATTCGTTCAGCAGCGCCGCGCTGGGGGTAGCCTGGGCATCCAGATATCCGCCCGTCGTCTTATTACTCGCTTCAATAAGCTTCTGGCCCACGCTGAGCGCCTGGAAGTTCATGCCGAAGACGGTGGGAACCTTGGTCTGCTTGGTACGGAGGTGGTTCCAGCCGTCGATTTCGTTGAGGATCGCGTTTACCTTCAAAGTGTCGTAGCACTGAATGTTCTGGAAGCTGTTGGTCCAAGCGGTCAGGTCGGCGCCGTTATCGACGATGCTGGAGCAGTTGACGCCGGTGGGCGTGGTAACTCCGGGAAGACCGATCACGGTAGAGTTGATTTCAGGCGCGTAGAAGTCGTCGAGCGCACTCGGTCCGATGCCGGAAGCGACGGAGGCGTAAGCAGGGTGCTTGTCGGACCAGGCTGCATATCCGCCAGCGGCGTGAATCACGCTAAAGATGCTGTTGGCGCGGACGAAGTCCCACGGGAAAACGGGCTTGCACCCTGTGCTCGGGTTGCGCACCAGTCGCGCGGAATCGATGGAGGCGAAGCCGCCGTCGATGAGTGCCGCGCCGGGAGCGCCGCCGTTCACTTTCGTCTTGTCGATGTCAATGCCTTCTTCATACTCGGTGGTTGTTCCAGTTGGTGCGCCAAAGGGGGTGCAGGGGCCAGCACCGAGGCCGTTGCCGGTGGTTTGCGCGGGAGCGGAGTAACTCCTGGAATAAGCCACGTCGTAATAAACCCCGGTGAAGGCCGGGCTTCCGCCGGTGACTATGGCGGTCAGGCCAGGGAAGGAATCCGAGGGTTTCGAGGTGCTGGCGGCAACGTAGTTGATTCCAGTCGTACCTAGAGCAGCAATCGCCGGGCAATACGGTTGGCCATTGTTGGCGGTGGTGATGCCGTTGGCGCAGTTCAGGAAATCAACCGCGTGCATGCCGTCGATGCTGATGAGCAGGACATGCTGGATAGGGTTGGTGCTGGAGGTCTGAGCGGATGCTGCCGCGGCGGCCAGCATTAGAGCCAAAAGAGACACGCCGACGCGAAGTCTGCGAGTGGGATTCATCGGTTACTCCTTGGAGGATATTGAGAAGCTTTTCCAGAACTAGCAGTGAAGAATTAATAACAAGTTACAGCGAGGTTAATTAGGCGTTAAAACAAGCTGGACCTGAGGTGCACGAGGCCGGCTCAATGCGTGTATCGCGTCGAGGCTGCGCTAGCGGATCAGCTGATGAACGCCCATGGCCAGGCCGACAAGAACTAAAGCTACAGCGATAAGAACGAACCGGGTCTGGAGGAGTTGTCGTTGGACCTTGTTCATAGGACGATCTTACTCCCAAGGCCACGATTCAAGCGCATAATTCGGAGCCACAACTTCAGGCACTGCAGTTAAGAAGTTTATAAGCAGAGGTTATTGACGGGGCTGCACGATCAGAATCATGCCGGGGCGCAGAGTCGCGACGTTGCTGTTGTTGCGCTTCAGGGCAGCGACAGTAGTCTTGTACGTAGTGGCGATCGAGTAGAAGGTCTCGCCCGATTTTACTTTGTGGCGTAGAACGCTGGCCTGATTTAACTCGTTTTCGTCTGAAGAATCTTCGCTGGCTTTGGCTGAGCGGCTGGCGGGAACTTTTGTAGTGGCGATTTGAACGGGTTTGTGGGTGCGCGTGGCCGGCGCGGTTGAAACGGTTTCGCTGTTGGGGCTGACCGGGACGTGCAGGGCGAGAACGGTGCGTCCATGGAGACTATTGCTGCGCAGGCCGTTCCAGCGGCGGACCATCAGAGCCGGTACGCCGAAATTCTCGGCGACGGTTTCAACCGTGTCTCCCTTGCGAACCTTATAGCGCATGATCCGGCGGGAGTAGGTGGCATTTTCGCTGAGCGGATGTTTGCTGGGGGTGATCGGAATTACCACCCTGGCATCGGCCTCGAGCTGCGCCCCCTCGATGTGGTTGGCTTCGGCAATCGATTTCGCAGTCAGGTGATAGGTGCGGGCAAGCGAGGCCAAAGTATCGCCGGAATGCACTATAGGATAGCGCCACCACAAGCGCATTCCAGCCGGAATCGCGGCGATGGTGGTTTGATATTGTTCTTTCGTCCCGGCAGGCAGATGCAGTTCGAACGCGCCTTCTTTCGGCGTGCTCAGCCGCAAGAGACTTGGATTCAGTTGCTGCAATTGGGCTGGAGTAGAGTCGACGCAATCAGCGACCAGGCGCAAATCTACGGGGTAGTTGATGGTTACCTTGTCAGGGACCAGCGGTTCGTCCATCGAAACGTCATCAAAGCCATAGTGCGAAAGATTCTTGGTCACGATGGTGACGGCGAGGATGATGGGCACGTAGTTGCGCGTTTCTTTAGGAAGCACGTTGCGGCGGTAAAGCTCCCAGAAATCGGCGTAGCCGGTACGGCGGACGGCGGCTTGCACTGTGCCTGGGCCGGAGTTATAGGCGGCCATTGCGAGATACCAGTCGCCAAACTCGGCGTAAAGATCTTTCA
>Ga0307478_10000803_pt1 | contig 30010 bp, 29 predicted proteins | sample atmos_gasesECM4C_2_FD_203713 | JGI IMG/M metagenome (GOLD analysis project Ga0307478, IMG submission 203713) | Hardwood forest soil microbial communities from Morgan-Monroe State Forest, Indiana, United States - atmos_gasesECM4C_05 | ecosystem: Environmental > Terrestrial > Soil > Temperate...
GCAGAAGGGATCAACACCGCCCGATGATCGAGGCGGTGGCGATCAGCTCCTCGGTCAGTGCCGCCACGGTGCGGCCCGACACCGCGTAAGGATCGACCATGGCCTGCTCGGAATACTTCAGCAGCGTCGACGAATTGACCTTGGACAGATTGACCTGGCCCATGGTCCAGCTGGCGAAGCGGCGCTCGGCAATTTCCTCGTAATTCAGCAGTGTCACGCGCCGATGGCGCCGGTCGCACACGATCCGGTTGTACAGCGCATTCACCGGGTCGCGACCGCCCTCCAGAACCTGCACGAACGCCTCGCCGCCGTGGCACAGCACGCCGGTGACTCCGAACTCGGGGTTCTTGCGGCGCGCCTGCAGCAGGATCGCCTCGACCAGCCCTTCGGCCACCGGTTCGGCGGCGCGGCTCGCATAGAGCAGGCGCACCAGCATCGGGTCAGGTCCTGGCCGTGGCGGCGCCGATCAGCGACAGGAACTCGCGGCGCAGATTGACGTCCTTCAGGAACGAGCCGCGCATCACGCTGTTGGTCATCTTCGATTCGGTGTCCTTGATGCCGCGCCAGTGCAGGCAGAAGTGATCGGCTTCCATCACGATCGCAAGCCCGTCGGGCTGGACCCGCTCCTGCAGCAGATCGGCCAGCCTGGCCACCGCCTCCTCCTGGATCTGCGGGCGGCTCATCACCCAGTCGGCCAGGCGGGCGTACTTGGACAGTCCGATCAGGTTGGAATGCTCGTTCGGCATCACGCCGATCCACAGTCTGCCGAAGATCGGACACAGGTGATGCGAGCAGGTGCTGCGGATCACGACCGGTCCGACGATCATCAACTCGTTCAGATGCTCGACGTTCGGAAACTGGGTGATGCCGGGCTCGGGCAGATAGCGCCCGCGGAACACTTCGTCCACGAACATCCGGGCCACGCGGTTGGCCGTGTCCTGCGTGTTGTGGTCGCTGACGGTGTCGATCACCAGCGTCTCGAGCAGATCCTGCATCCGGCCCTCGACTTCCGCGCGCAGCGCCTCCAGCTCGCCCGGCTCCAGGTAGCGGGAGATGTTGTCGTTGGCGTGAAAGCGGACCCCGGCCTTCGTCAGCCGTTCCCGGATGCGGCGCGACACCGATGCCGCCACCGGCTCCTCGGTCACGTTCGAGACACTGGCCAGCGCGATAGGAGTCATCTGGAATCTTTCGAAATCGACCCGATTCTAAGTCGACGGCGGCCGGTAAGCGAATCGGGCGGCCGCGCGCTCCGTGCGATGATTCCACCATGCCCCTGACGTCGTTGTTGGAGCCGCTGATCCCGGTGGCGCACCAGGCAGGCGCCGCCATCCTGCGCGTCTACGCCACCGACTTCGACGTGCGGCACAAGGCCGACCGCTCGCCGGTGACCGAGGCCGATCTGCAGGCCGAGGCGATCATCGTCGCGGCCCTGGCACGTCTGACGCCGGACACCGCCGTCGTTTCGGAGGAGGCCGCATCCGAGTCGGGACCACCCGCCGTCGCGGAGCGGTTCTGGCTGGTCGATCCGCTGGACGGTACGCGCGAATTCGTGCGGCGTAGCGGCGAATTCACGGTCAACATCGCGCTCGTTCAGGATGGAACACCCGTGCTCGGGTTGATCTACGCGCCCGCGCTGGGACGCCTGTATGCGGGTTCGATCGAGGACGGCTCGATCGTCGAGACCGGCGGTGAACGCCGCCGCATCGCCTGCCGCCGGCCTTCGCCCGAAGGCCTCGCCGTCGTGACCAGCCGCTCGCACCAGGAGCCCGCTCCGTGGAGGCAGCTGCTGGCCACAAGGAAGATCGCCTCGCACATGACGGCCGGTTCCTCGCTGAAGTTCGCACTGGTGGCTTCGGGCGAAGCGGACGCGTATCCGCGAACCGGCCGCACGTGGGAATGGGACACCGCCGCCGGACAGGCGATCGTTTCGGCGGCTGGTGGCCATGTTGCCGGCGCCGACGGAGCCGAGCTGCGCTACGGCAAGCCAGGCCTCGTGAATCCGGCCTTCGTCGCCTTCGGATTGAGCGATTGAAACGCCGCATCGCACAACCCGGTCGGGTCGAGTTCGATACAATCGGCCGCACACCAACACGAACATCGCCCATCGGCGCCTGCCGCGCGTGAGCGCCGTCCCGACGACGCCATGACCCGAAAACGAACCGGCCGCGAACCGAAGAAAGGCTGGTACGCACTGCTGCTGCTGCAGTACGTGCTGGCGCTGTGCGTTCCGTTCTACAACACGATCGAGCCGGCGCTCGCCGGCGTGCCGTTCTTCTACTGGTACCAGCTGGCGATGGTCCTGGTGTGCGCCGTTTTGACGGCGATCGTTTATTTCGCGACCCAACCCCGGACCTGAACCGGGCGTGACCGGCCTGCACACCGACTGCGCGCGATGGCGACCCTGAACCTGACCGCGTTGATCGTGTTCGTCCTTCTGTTCGCGTTCATCACCGGGCTGGGATTTGCGGCGGCCCACTGGCGCCGGGGCGACCTTCAGCGGCTGCATGAGTGGGGGCTCGGGGGCCGGCGCTTCGGCACGCTGGTCAGCTGGTTCCTGATCGGCGGCGATCTTTACACCGCGTACACCTTCATCGCGGTGCCGGCCCTGGCTTTCGGGGCAGGGGCGTTGGCGTTTTTCGCGGTGCCGTACACGATCATCGTGTACCCGATCCTGTTCATCGTGTTCCCCCGGCTGTGGTGCGTGGCGCACCGGCACGGCTACATCACCTCGGCGGACTTCGTTCGCGGCCGCTTCGGCAATCGTTGGCTGGCGCTGGCGGTGACGGTGACCGGCATCGTGGCGACGATGCCGTACATCGCGCTGCAGCTGGTCGGCCTGCAGGTCGTGATCGGGGCGATGGGGTTGGCCGGCGAGGGCTGGGTGGGCGATGCTCCGCTGATCATCGCGTTCCTGATCCTGGCCGCCTTCACGTACTCCAGCGGACTGCGCGCGCCGGCGGCCATCGCGGTCGTGAAGGACCTGCTGATCTTCATCACCGTGTTCGCGGTCATCGTGCTGGTGCCGCCCAAGCTCGGCGGATACGCAGCCATCTTTGCCTCGGTGCCGCCGCAGAAGCTGCTGCTGGCCCCCCCGCCGGCCGGCTCCACCGGGGCCTACGGCGTGTATGCGACGCTGGCGCTCGGCTCGGCGCTGGCGCTGCTGCTGTATCCGCACTCGGTGACGGCGATCCTGAGCGCCAGCAGCGCGCACGCGGTCCGGCGCAATGCGGCCATGCTGCCGGCCTATTCGCTGGTGCTCGGGCTGCTCGCGCTGCTGGGCTTCATGGCGATCGCGGCCGGCGTGGACAAGCTGCCCGCGTATGCGGCGGGGTTCCAGCAGTTCAAGGCGAATTTCGCGGTGCCGGCGCTGGTGCTGCAGATGTTCCCGCCGTGGTTTGCCGGCGTCGCCTTCGCCGCGATCGGGATCGGCGCGCTGGTGCCGGCGGCGATCATGTCGATCGCCGCCGCCAACCTGTTCACGCGCAACATCTACCGGGAATTCCTCCGGCCCGGCTGCAATGAGGCGGAAGAGTCGCGCATGGCCAAGTGGATGTCGCTGATCGTCAAAGTCGGAGCCCTGGTTTTCATCATCGCGGTCAACCAGCAGTACGCGATACAGATGCAGCTGCTCGGCGGCATCTGGATCATCCAGACGTTGCCCGCAGTCGTGTTCAGCCTGTATACGCGGTGGTTCAACTCGTGGGCGCTACTGGCCGGCTGGGCCGTCGGCACGGCCGTCGGAACCGCGGTGGCGGCGCAGGCTGGTTTCAAGCCGACCTGGCAGTTGGCGATCGCCGGACACGGTTTACCGGGCTATACGGCGCTGTACTCGCTGATCCTGAACATCGCGGTCGCCGCGGCGCTGACCGTGCTGTTCAGGCTGCTGAAGCTGGGCGCGGACCGCGACGAGACACAGGCGTCCGACTACCAGCCGGCCTGAGCGGCCTGCGCTTGGCGGCCCTCACCCCCTCCCCTCTCCCGCTGCGCGGGCGAGGGGCGATACAGCGTGGCGTTGGGTCTGGGGCGATGGGTCGCCCCTCGCCCGCGCAGCGGGAGAGGGGAGCGGGTGAGGGCGAGGCCGCTAAGCGCAAGCAAATTTATTTAGGCTGCGCCACGATCCGCAAGTAGGACTTCAGGGTCTTCCATCCGCCGGGGAATTTCGCCCGCGCTGCTTCTTCCGACACCGATGTCGGGATGATCACGTCCTCGCCCGGGCGCCAGTTCACCGGGGTAGCCACCGTGTGGCGCGCCGTCAGCTGTACCGAGTCCAGGGCCCGGAGCACTTCGTTGAAGTCCCGCCCCGTGCTCATCGGGTACAGAATCGACAGCTTCAACTTCTTGTCGGGGCCGATCAGGAACACCGCGCGAATCGTCGCGTTGTCGGCCGCGGTCCGGCTCGAAGCAGTACCGCTGGCGTTCGGATGGATCATGTCGAACAGCTTGGCGACCTTCAAATCGGTGTCCCCGATCAGCGGGTAGTTCAGCGGCGTACCTTGGGTTTCCGCGATGTCCGCGGCCCAGCGCCGGTGATCCTCGACACTGTCGACCGACAGGCCAATCACCTTGGTGTTGCGCTTGTCGAATTCAGGCTTCAACTTGGCCAGGTAGCCCAGCTCGGTGGTGCAGACCGGCGTGAAGTCCTTCGGGTGGGAAAACAGGATCGCCCAGCTGTTGCCAATCCACTCGTGGAAGCGGATTTCTCCTTCGGTCGTCTGGGCGGTGAAATCGGGTACCTCGTCGCCAATTCGCAGGCTCATCGCAGTGCTCCATTTCGCGCGTCTAAAACAGGGCTCGATCAAATCGGGCCGCCTTGCCGACTCGCACTCGCGCGGTCGCAACGCAGGCCGAGCGGCGCGTGGCAGTCGGGCAATGTTAGCGTCCAGAACGACGGCCGCTAAATAAAGGGGCGTTGGACGGGTATTCAAAAGGCTTCGTTAGAGAGGTCGGTTCCGGATAGTCATCAGACCACGGCGCCTGCGGGGTTGTTTGACAGGCAGGCCAGCGATGCAGGCCTCGGCGCACTGATGATGCCCTTGGCACGGCCGCGCCATTGATTACAGCGATCCGGAGCGCCGGACCCATGATTTCCCGCTTGACTGCCCCGGTGCTTTCCCGCTGTCGCCTGTCCGTATCCCTTCGCTAGTCTGCGCGGCGCAGCCAGCGTGTGGTCGAGGCCCTTCGCGATCCAATGGCCCGTGGGAGTGGCATGTCCAGCAACGTTGCAACCGAACCTTTGCGGGATCTCGCGCGGGCGCGCGACGCCGTCTGCGCCGTTGCGCCGTCGCTGTTGCTGACGTTGTGCACCATCGCCGGGTTGCGCGGCCTGCAAGCGACCGGGCTGGCGGTCACGCACGCCTGGTCGTTGAGCCCGTCTCACCTCGTCAAGGACGCTCTGCTGCTTTTCCCGTCGGCGCTTGCCACGGTTGCAGCCGCAGTCCGTCTGGCCAAAGGCTGGGCAGTGCCGAGGCCCACGCTGAAGGGGCTGCTCGGCGCCGCGGCGCTGATCGCCGCGGCCTTCGGGCTCTTGCTCACGCCGCTGCTGGGCTTGCATCACTACCTGGCTCACGCGCTGGACAGTGGCGTTCCGGCCCATTCATTTCATGGTCGCACCCCGGCCGGCAGCGCCGGGGCGATCCTGTGGAACCTGCTGGAGGGCCTGCACGACGCGCTGCTGGTCAGCATCGCCACGGTGCCGACCATGCTGCTCGGCCTGAGCGTGTTGGTCGCGCGGAACCGCCCGCGCACCACACCGTCACCGGGCCTGGCGACGCTGGGGGCGTTGTGCCGCGCGGCCGGTGCGGGTTGCGTGGTGTCGATCGCGCTCGCGGCCGGCGCAGCCGGACTGACTCTGGCCTTGAGCCTGGACCCGTACCTTCACGGGGCGACCCACGGAGCGCTTGCGGCCAGCCGGCCGGTCGGGATCGAGGCAAAGATCGGCGACGTGCGCGTTGCCGTGCAGTCAGCCATATGGCTGCAGCAGCCGCGCCGCAGTGGGCAGCCCGACGCCGCGCGGTCCGGTGTGCCGAATGCGCAGGCCTCTGTCGACCGGGTCTACCTGAACATCCGGATCAAAAACGTCGGCGCGGGTCCGCGCCGGATCGGACGGCGGGACTTTCGGCTGCGCGGCCCCGATGCTGCTTGGGGACCGCTCGGCGGGGATTTTCCCGATTTCGTGCTGGCACCTCAGGAGCAGCTTCGCACGCGGTTGATCTTCGAGGTCCCTCAAAGGCCGGTGGAACTCGAGTTCGCGTGGGACGAGGGAACGCCCAGAGTACGCATTCCGCTCGCCGATGATGTACCGGAGAGTTTCTTTCTGGCGGTGTGCCGCGGAATCTTGAGCGATCCGAAGTGGAACTGAGCGTCTTACACGGGAAATTTTGACCATCCAACGACGAGGAACCGCTGATGAGCATTGAACACAGGCGTCCCCCACTGTGGACCGGAACCACGCGGCGCAGCATCCTGAAAGGCGGCCTGTTAGCGGGCGCGGGCCTTCTGGCTTCGCCGTGGATCGGAGGAACGAGCAAGGCGGCGTCGCCTTCGCTGGAGAAGTACGTGGACCCGCTGCCGGTGCCGGCTGTGGCGCGACCATCCAGCCTCGACAACGGGATCGCCCACTACGTGGTGCCGATATCACAGTTCGAGCGCAAGGTGCACCGCGATCTGCCACCGACGACCCTGTGGGGCTACGACGGCACCTGGCCCGGGCCGACCTTGGAGGCCCGCAGGGGTAACCCGACGCATGTAATGTGGGTGAACAACCTGCCGGTTCAGCACCTGCTCGAATACGCCTACGACCAGACGCTTCACGGCGCGGACATGGGCGAGCCCCGTGTTCGAACCGTTGCGCATCTTCACGGCGCGTCCACCCTGCCGGACAGCGACGGCTACCCCGAGGCCTGGTTCACCCGTGACTGGGTGCAGACGGGCCCCTTCTTCACCAGCAGGACGTATCAGTATCCAAACGATCAACCCGCGACCTGCTTGTGGTACCACGACCATACGCTCGGCATCAACCGGCTCAATGTCTTCGCCGGACTCGCCGGGTTCTACATCATCCGCGACGAGAACGAAGAGCGCCTGAACCTGCCCGCCGGCCCGTACGAAGTTCCGCTGCTGATCCAGGACCGGATGTTCAACCCCGACGGCTCGCTGCGATACCCGATCGAGCTGGACGGCACGCACCAGGTATGGGTTCCGGAGTTCTTCGGCGATGTCGCCTGCGTCAACGGCGTGGCGTTCCCTTACCTGGAAGTCGAACCGCGCAAGTACCGGTTCCGGATATTGAACGGTTCGAACGCCCGCTTCTACCACCTCACGCTAGCGGACGCCGAAGGCCAACCTGGCCCGCTGTTCGACCAGATCGGCACGGACGGCGGCTTGTTGCCTGCGCCCGTTCAGCTCACCGATCTGCTGATAGCGCCCTCGGAGCGGTTCGATGTCGTGATCGACTTCAGCGGCGCCCAAGGCCGGGCGTTCACGCTGTTCAACGATGCACCGGCCCCTTACCCGGGCGGCGGCGAGGTCGCCCTGCCCGAAGTGATGCAGTTTCGGGTGACCAGACCGCTGCAAGGCAGCGATTCGAGCTCGTTGCCGTCGCGTCTGGCCCCGGTCAGCGTGCTCGCGCCCGAAAGCGCGGTGCGGGAGCGGTTCATCATGGTGAGCGAGGCGGACCGGGTCTCGGATGGCTACCCGATCATCGGGCTGGCCGGCGGCTCGCCGCTGCAGGCCACCCCGACCAACCCCACCGGCGGCGCGCGCTGGGATGACCCGGTGACGGAGGATCCCAGGGCCGGCACCACCGAGATCTGGAACTTCGTGAACATCACCACCGATGGACACCCGATGCATGTGCATCTGGTTCAGTTCAACGTGCTGGAGCGGCGGTACTTCGATCTGTCGCACTACCTGAATACCGGTGAAGTGCTGTTCACGGGCGATCCGATTCCGCCGGCGCCGAACGAGAGCCCCGCATACAAAGACACGGTGAAGGCATTTTCGGGACTCGACCAGAACGGAAACGTGATCGGCATGGTCACGCGCGTCATCGCCAGATTCGATTTGCCGGCAGGAACCGCGGTCACCCCCGGCCAGCGCTTTCGCTACATCTACCACTGCCATATCCTGGAGCACGAGGACAACGAGATGATGCGACCCTTCGATGTGGTGGGTTGAGCGGGCGACAGGCTAATCCGTCAGGATGGTGATCGGCGGGGTGCCGAATTGGCGACAATCGACCGATACCTGGTCAGGTCCCCTTCGGAAAGATCCCTCGATGAAACGAATCCTTGCTTGCACCGTGCTAACTGCCGGGTTGACGTCGATCGCCGCGGCGGCCGACGTCGGGGTGTCGATACGGTTCGCCGAGCCCGGCGTGTTCGGCCGCGTGGACATAGGCCAGTTTCCGCAGCCACAGGTGATCGTGGCGCGGCCGGTGATGATCGAGCCGGCGCCGCCGGCCATGCCGCCGCCGGAACCGCTGTACCTGTGGGTGCCGCTGGAGCACCGCCAGCACTGGGAGCGGTACTGCCGCGAGTACCACGCCTGCGGCCATCCGGTGTATTTCGTCAATCACGTCTGGTACAAGAACCACGTGATGGCGCACCGGGAACGCGCCGAAGAACGGCACGCGGAACGACGCGACGAAGGGCGCGATGAGCATCGCGGCGAGGGCGAGCATCGCGAGCACGGGCGCGAGCAGGACGATCACGGTCGCCACTAGAACCACGACGGCACCACGGCAGATGCCTCGTCAGTTCCGTGGCCAGGAGGTCGATACGATGGGTATGGCGCAAACGGACGCTTCGACGCAAGGCCATCCGGTCAAGAGCAACTGGTCCTGGATCGGCAAGTACCTGATCGTGATCGTGGCCGCACTGGTGCTGGGTGCCGTACTGGCCGGCCTGGAACCATTCAAGAGCGCAACGATCGGCACCGCCCGGATCGGTGCCGGCTCGCTGGTGCAGTTCATCGCGCACGGCGGGGCGCTGGCGTTGCTGTGGGCGCTCGGTTACCGCCATTCGGCGCAGCTGCGCCGCATCGGGGGCCGCGCGGCTCACCTGACCTCGACCGTGCTGGCGCTGATCACGCTGATCGTGGTTGCGCTCGCTTATGGGGTGCTGCTGCGTTTCATCAGCCCGTTTCTGGCGCCGGATCTGAAGCCCTTCGTCGACTGGACCTTCATCGTCGGCATCCTGTGCGCAGCCGCCTGGCTGCTGTGGGTGCTGTTCGCGGATTCGGAGGCGTGGATCGAGGCGGTGGGCATGGACATGCACCGCAACGCCGCCCGCAAGGCCGGCGCGGTACCGGGCGACGATCGCGCCCGCGGCTAGTACCGGCCGCACCGAATGTCCCCGCGGGTAGCGGCCATACCCGGGGCGAGTCCGAATTCCTCGTTGATCAAGTGGTCCGGAATACCCACTCCGACGTGCCGAAGGTCACTTGCACGAAGTGAAATCTCTGGCAGCATGGGCCCGCCTTGAGCTCGGTCTTTGAAACGTGCGACCGGAGCGTACGAGGCGCACGGAAGGAGGGGTTCCGATGGCCACAATCGCGCGGGGATGGTTGACCTCAGACTGCTTCACCCGATTGAGCGCTGCGTTGCTGATCTTGACGGGTGGGCTGGCTCAACCGGCAACGGCGGTACCGATCACCTATGAGCTGGACGATGTCGGCGCCATTGCCTCCGGCACGTTCGCTGGCACGCCCTTTTCGAACGCGTCGGTCATCCTGACTTTCGAAGCAGATACCACGACCGTGGTTCCATTCACGGTTCAGGGTTCGAAGGGACCGGTCACGGGTTACGTGAACCTGGTCGGCGTCGGGACCGTTACCGTGATCGATGCCAACGCGACCGTCATCGGTGGCGGCACGTTCCTTCCATCAGCGGGCATCTTCGTCAGCGTCGACGGCACCAACGGCGCAGTCGGCATCGGGTCCTTTGGAGTGCCGCCGGGCAATCCGAACTTTCCAGGACAGGTGGCGTACCCGGCAGGCATGCTGCTGGCCGCTAACAACGTTATGACGTCGTACGATCTGAAAAGCGACGTCAGCCTGCCGGGATTCGCTATCAGTTGCGTCGGGTTCCCCGCGACCGTTTGCCCAGTAGGGATAGCGCTTGCAACCACGGCGGGCGACCTGATCCTGGATCATCAGACCATTGCAGATGCGGTGTTCTCCGCGAGGGTCCAGACGGTGACGCCGTTTTCGAGTCTGACGGCCGAAGCGGAAGTCGGCGCCAGGCGCTTCGAGGTCGAAGGCCATTTTTCACTGGGCACCACCAGCAACGGCATCAACCCGCTTTCCGAAGCCGTTACGCTGCAGCTCGATTCCTACTCGGTGACGATTCCTCCGGGCTCGTTCACGCGGTCCAAGCTGGGCGGATACGAGTTCAAGGGAAAGATCGCCGATGTGAGGTTGAGGTTTTTCCTCAAAGCGGACAGCCCGGCGACGTACCGGTTCCAGGTCGAAGGGGCTGGAGCGGGGCTGCCGGAGCTGACGAATCCGCTCACGGTGGAGATGACGGTCGGCGACGACAGCGGCGCCGCAACCGTGATAAGCGAAGACAGGTAAGCATGGTGGAAGCGCCGGTCTAGAACCAGCGCCGTGCTTGATCCGTCGCCCGCGCTGAAGTTGTGGGCGGCGCGGCGCCGAGCGAGGCTCGCGCGGCAGGACGCGTTGTGGCGCGCCCACCGCGTTCGGCCGCGCCCATGGCCTGGCGACCGTTCAGGAGTATCAGCGCCGCGTTCCGGTGCGCGGCTACGAAGCGCTCTGGCAAGTCGCCGGCGCTGAGCTCAAGCCAACTGCGATTGCGCAAGCTGCTTGCGTCGGTATTCGCCCTGACGCTCGAGCATCCAGCCCGGGTACTCGGGTGGCAGTGCGCTCGCCTTGTCGAGCGCAGCCAGCTCATCGGCTGTCAAGGCGACCTTGGTCGCCGCCAGGTTGTCCTCGAGCTGATCCGGACGCTTGGCACCGATGATGACGCTCGTGACGACGTTCTGATGCAGCAGCCACGCAATGGCGATCTGCGCGACCGAGACAGCCTTGGTCCTGGCGATGTTGCGCATCACGTCGATGCACGCGTAGGCCCGCTCCAGGTCCACCGGCGGGAAGTCGAAGACGGTGCGACGACTGCCGGGCTCTGCCTGAGTATCGCGGCCGTATTTGCCGCTCAAAAGTCCGCCCGCCAGCGGGCTCCACACGAGCAGACCCACTCCTTCGGCCCGCATCAGCGGGACCAGCTCGCGTTCCAGATCGCGTCCGGCGAGGGTGTAGTACGCCTGCACGGATTGGACGCGGGAAAGACCGAGGCGCTCGGACACGCCCAGCGCCTTCATGACATGCCAGGCCGCCCAGTTCGATACGCCCACGTAGCGCACGTGCCCCTGTTGCACCAGGTCATCGAGGGCAAGTACGGCCTCTTCGATCGGCGTTGCCGGATCGAAGCCGTGGATCTGGTACAGGTCGATGTGGTCCAGCTGCAGCCGTTTCAGGCTTGCTTTGACGCCGTCCATGATGTGAAAGCGCGACATGCCGCGCGAGTTGACGGACTTCGTGCCCGTTTCGCTGAAGACCTTGGTCGCGACGACGACGTTCTCGCGCGGCACCTTGAGATTCTTCAAAGCCTGGCCGGTGATGAGCTCGGACCGACCGTCCGAATAGGCGTCGGCGGTATCGATGAAGTTGATGCCCGCATCCAGGGCGCGGCCGATCAAGCGATCGGCGTCCGACTGTTGGACATCCCCGATTTGGCGCCAGATTCCGTCTCCACCGCCGAACGTCATGGTGCCAAGGCAAAGTTCCGAAACGAACAATCCGGTACGACCTACGTTCCTGTATCGCATTCGATGGACTCCTGTTCGAGTGCCTAAAGACTAACCATGCGATCGCACCGGATGGTTACCGGCACGTAAGCGCTCGTTTCAGCCGTAACCGCGTGCGCGAGATAGCGAATAAGCGGCAGGTGACGAGCGAGGGACGAATAGCCCAACGAAGAACGTAACCGGCTTCACCGTGGCTCCGATGTAGAGAAGGGCGCTGCCAGTCGATGGAATACCGACCTGCTGATATAGCGGCGGCGGCACGCGAATCAAGAACTTGGCTCCCCGACCAGGGCTCGAACCTGGGACCTGCGGATTACAGCGCTCGCGCGCTGGACTATCTCATCACCCTCAGCCTGACCTGTTAGGGTGTCGGGCGCTGACGAGGTTTATTGCTTGGACTGCTCACCCTCTAGTCTCTGCACCTTCCTGCCTACGCTACTGCTTGTCCTTCGGCAGGCTTGGCTCAGGATTCTCCCTTTTGGGGCATTCCCTGAGTTCACCCGATTTTCCTCTGCGAGTTTCCTTGCAGTGCTGCCATTCGACAGTCCGTCGCTCTACCGACTGAGCTATCGGGGAAGAAAATCCATTTTACTGTAGTTCGTACTCCTGGGCCCACCCGCCTTGGGATCGGCGTCGGTCTTGCTAGGCCTTCAGTACCGCGGCGATCGCGTCGCACACGGCGTCGAGATTGCCGGAGTTCAGCGCGGCCACGCAGATCCGGCCGGTGCCGATCGCGTACACCGCGTGCTGCTCGCGCAGCCGGTCGACCTGCGCCGACGTCAGCCCTGAATAGGAGAACATGCCGCGCTGGCGGCGCACGAATGAAAAATCGGTCGCAACGCGGCGCTTGGCCAGGCCCTCGACCAGGCGCTCGCGCATCGATCGTATCCGCTCGCGCATGCCGGCGAGCTCCTTTTCCCACTGCGTGCGCAACTCCGCGCTGGCCAGCACCGCGCTCACCAGCGCGGCCCCGTGCGTGGGCGGGTTCGAGTAATTGGTGCGGATCACGCGCTTTAGCTGGCTGAGCACGCGTTCGGACTGCTCGCGCGAGCCGGTCAGCACCGTCAGCGCGCCGACCCGCTCCCCATACAGCGAAAACGACTTGGAAAAGGAGTTCGCCACCAGCGCATCGATTCCGGCGGACGCCACCAGCCGCACGGCGGCGCTGTCCGACTCCAGTCCCTCGCCGAAACCCTGGTAGGCGATGTCCAGAAAGGGAACCAGCTTGCGCTGGCGCACGCACTCGACGATCTGGCGCCATTGCTCCCCGTCCAGATCGACGCCGGTCGGGTTGTGGCAGCACGCGTGCAGAACGATGACGGTGCCGGGCTCGGCCTGGCCCAGCGCGGCCAGCATCCGCGCAAAATCCAGCCCGTGCGTGGCCGGGTCGTAGTACGGATAGGCGCGCACCTTGAAGCCGGCCGCTTCGAACAACGCCCGATGGTTCTCCCAGCTCGGCTCGCTGATCCATACGGCTGCGTCCGGGTTCAGCCGCTTGATCAGATCGGCGCCGATCCTGAGCGCGCCTGTGCCGCCGAGCGCTTCGGCCGTGACGCAGCGGCCCGAGCGGATCGCCTCGGAGTCGGCCCCCAGCAGCAGCTGCTGCACCTGCGCCGCATAAGCGGCCGGCCCCTCGATCGGCACGTAACCGCGCGGCGAAGGCGCCTTCAGGCGCTCCTGCTCGGCGACGCGCACGCATTCCAGCAGCGGGATACGGCCCTGCTCGTTGTAATACACGCCCACGCCCAGATTCACCTTCGCGGGGCGCGGGTCGGAGTTGAACGTCTCCGTCAGACCGAGGATCGGGTCGCGGGGGGCCAGTTCGACCGAAGTGAAAAGGGATGTCATGGCGAAGCGATGCGGCGCCGCAAAAAAGAAGGGTGGGAATTTCCTAAGGACGCCTCGGCAGTCTACAGGAGGGTCATCTCGGGGCTTTACCGCAAAAAGCGGCGCCTGGATAGACCCGAGCCTGGCGGCCTGCCGGGGCCCACGCGTAAGGGGGAAGGGGTCTCAGATTAACGTCTAAGTCATTGATTGTTTGATGTTGTCTTGTGTAACAGGCGATTTCCGCCTCTAGGACTTTCCGGGGCTGGGTGCTAGCATCCGCCATTTGCTCGCTCTTATTGCACCGCGGTAATGTCAACGGCTTCGGTGGCCTGCACCCAAGCGTCTCCATTCCAGCTTCACCAGCCCTTTGCGGCGGCTGGTGATCAGCCGGAGGCGATCGCTCGACTGGTCGACGGCCTGAACGATGGCCTCGCCTTTCAAACGCTGCTCGGGGTGACCGGCTCGGGCAAGACGTTCACGATGGCGAACGTGATTGCCCAAATCGGTGCTCCGACGCTGGTGCTTGCACCGAACAAGACGCTCGCGGCACAACTGTATTCGGAGATGCGCGAGTTTTTCCCGAACAACGCGGTCGAGTACTTCGTATCGTACTACGACTACTACCAGCCCGAAGCGTATGTGCCGTCGCGCGATCTGTACATTGAAAAGGACAGCAGCGTCAACGAGCACATCGAGCAGATGCGGCTGTCGGCCACCAAGTCGCTGCTGGAGCGCCGCGACGCGATCATCGTGGCCACGGTGTCGGCGATCTACGGCATCGGCAATCCGAACGACTATCACTCGATGATCCTGGTTGTGCGGCACAACGACCGCATGACCCAGCGCGACATCATCGTGCGGCTGGCGGCCATGCAGTACCGCCGCAGCGAGAGCGACTTCGTGCGTGGCACCTTCCGCGTGCGCGGCGACACGATCGACGTGTTCCCGGCCGAGCACATGGAAGTGGCGGTGCGCATCGAGCTGCTCGACGACGAGGTCGACACGATCCTGCTGTTCGACCCCCTCACGGGCCGTGCTCGGCAGAAAGTGCCACGCTTCACGATCTATCCGTCGTCGCACTATGTAACGCCGCGGCAGACCGTGCTGCGGGCGATCGAAACGATCAAGGTCGAACTGAAGGAGCGCGTCGAGTTCCTGATCGGGCAGGGCAAGCTGGTGGAAGCGCAGCGGCTGGAGCAGCGCACCCGCTTCGACCTGGAAATGCTGGTCGAGCTGGGCTTCTGCAAGGGGATCGAGAATTACACGCGCCACCTGTCCGGCGCGCAGCCGGGCGAGCCGCCGCCTACGCTGATCGACTATCTGCCGCCCGATGCGCTGATGATCATCGACGAGTCGCACGTGACGGTGCCGCAGCTGGGCGCGATGTACCGGGGCGACCGCTCGCGCAAGGAAACGCTGGTCGAGTACGGCTTCCGGCTGCCCTCGGCGCTGGACAACCGGCCGCTGCGATTCGACGAGTTCGAGCGCAAGATGCGTCGCTGCATCTTCGTGTCGGCCACCCCGTCCGACTTCGAGCTGCAGCGCTCCTCCCAGGTGGTTGAGCAGCTGGTGCGGCCCACCGGGCTGGTCGATCCGCGCCTGGAGGTGCGCCCGGCCAGGACCCAGATCGACGACCTGCTGTCGGAGATCACGTCCCGGGTTCAGGCGGGGGAGCGGGTGCTGGTGACTACCTTGACCAAGCGGATGGCCGAGGACCTGACCGGGTTTCTGGCCGATCACGGGGTGCGGGTGCGCTACCTGCATTCGGATATCGACACGGTCGAGCGGGTCGAGATCGTCCGCGACCTGCGCGCCGGCGTGTTCGACGTGCTGGTCGGCATCAACCTGCTGCGCGAAGGCCTGGACCTGCCCGAGGTGGGGCTGGTGGCGATCCTGGACGCGGACAAGGAGGGTTTCCTGCGCTCCGAGCGTTCCCTGATCCAGACGATCGGGCGGGCGGCCCGCCACCTGAACGGGACCGCGATCCTGTACGCCGACACGGTGACCGATTCGATGCGCCGCGCGATCGAGGAGACCGACCGGCGCCGGGTGCGGCAGGCCGAATTCAACCGGGTGCACGGAATCGTGCCCCAGGGCGTTCAAAAGCAGGTCAGGGAGATGATTGACGGCGTCTATGACGCCTCCGCCTCCCGGGCCGAGCGGGTGGCGGCGAACGAACGGCGCGATGTCGAGTCTATGTCTGAGGTGCAACTGGGGCGCGAGATCAAGCGGCTGGAGCGGCAGATGCTGGAGCTGGCCAAGAACCTCGAGTTCGAAAAGGCCGCTCACGCCAGAGACCAGCTCGCGGCGTTGCGGGAGCGGGTGTTTGTCGGGGTTGGTGCAGCCCCGCGGCGCCCTGCGGCCGAAAAGGTTGCGTAGGGGGTCGGACGCTCAATTGACATCGCGCAATGTGGTCGCCCGAACCCGGGATCTTGAACTTCTTTAGGTGTCGATAGTCTCTTGAAAGAGAATTGAATCGTGGATGCAGAGCTTAGGGAGAGAGTGAGCGGCGGGCCTCGAGCCAGCCAAAGTGACGGGTCGCGGAGCGCGGACCCGAACGAGAAAGGCGCGTCTCAGATGACCAAGGTACTTTTCGTTTGCATGGGGAACATCTGCCGGTCGCCGACCGCGCAGGGTGTGTTCCGGAAGATGGTCACCGATGCGGGCCTTGACGGCTGCGTCGTGATCGAGTCGGCCGGAACGCATGCGTATCACGTCGGCGAGCCGCCCGACGGGCGCGCCCAGCAGGCGGCCAAGCGGCGCGGATACGAGATCGGCGATTTGCGCGCGCGGCAGATCACGCAGGAAGACTTCCGCAATTTCGATCTGATTCTGGCGATGGATTGGGAGAACCTGGCGCTGCTGCAGCAGCAGTGCCCGCGTGCTCACAAGCACAAGCTGCATCTGCTGATGCGGTTTGCCGGCGAGCACGATGCCGCCACCGTGCCGGATCCGTATTACGGCGGCCCCGAGGGCTTCAACACGGTGCTCGATTACGTCGAGGACGCCTGCCAGGGCCTGATCGAAGTCGTCCGCAAGCGGGCGACGATGTACGCAGCGGCGTGATGCAGTGCAATGGCGATCCGGACAGCCGCGCCGGATCGCCTGCCCAGCTGCCGCAAGATACCCTTAAAAATCATGGGGTTTCCTGGTTCCGACCCTAAGTTATAGTTGACTGCACCGGTCGGGAACCAGTATTATAGCCTACTGTAATAGTCAGGAATTAGCTTCAGCCCGGGGCTCTAGGTTTGAGGGGGTCACACCAGCTGGAGTGCTGCAAATTTCCGTTTGAAGGCGAGTTTCAACTTCATGGGACAACTCCAATGCGGCTCACCACAAAAGGACGTTTCGCGGTAACAGCAATGATCGACCTGGGTCTGCGCCAGCATCGCGGACCGGTCACGCTGGCGGGTATCAGTCAGCGCCAGAGAATCTCGCTGTCCTACCTGGAGCAATTGTTCGCAAAGCTGCGGCGCCACCAGCTGGTGGAGAGCACGCGCGGCCCTGGCGGCGGATACCGTCTCGCCAAGCCGATGGAGTCGGTCAGCGTGGCGGACATCATTTTCGCGGTCGACGAGCCGCTGGATGCGACGCAGTGCGCCGGCAAGGAAAACTGCGACAACGACCAGCGCTGCATGACGCACGAGCTCTGGGCCAGCCTGAACCGCCAGATGATCGACTTCCTGGATTCGGTCTCGCTGCGCGACCTGGTCGAGCAGCAGAAGGACCGGGCGACCCAGACCTCGCCGGTAACCGTCAACGTGGATGGCGCCGGACGGCGTCCCCCGCGCGGCGAAGCTGACCTGAAGGAGAGCTCCACCGTCAGCTGAGGCGGCGAGTCAAGCGGATGCGCATTCCGATCTACCTGGATTACTCGGCCACCACGCCGGTCGATCCGCGCGTGGTTGACGCGATGCTGCCGTATCTGCGCGAGCAGTTCGGCAACGCGGCCTCACGCAGCCATTCGTTCGGGTGGGACGCGGAGCGCGCCGTCGAGCGCGCTCGCGAGCAGGTCGCCGCGCTGGCGGGGGCGGATCCGCGCGAAATCATCTGGACTTCGGGGGCGACCGAGTCGATCAACCTGGCCCTGAAGGGTGCCGCCCAGTTCTACCGGGACAAGGGGCGGCACCTGGTGACGGTGCGCACCGAGCACAAGGCCACGCTGGATACGATGCGCGAGCTGGAGCGTGCCGGGTTCGAAGTGACCTACCTCGATGTTCAGCAGGACGGGCTGCTCGACCTGGCGCAATTCGAAGCGGCGTTGCGCCCCGACACGATCGTGGCGTCGGTGATGCTGGTGAACAACGAGATCGGCGTGATCCAGGACATCGAGGCCATCGGGGAGTTGTGCCGGGGCCGCGGCATCGTGTTCCATGTCGATGCGGCACAGGCGAGCGGCAAGGTGCCGATCGCCCTGGAGAAGCTGAAAGTCGACCTGATGTCGTTCTCGGCCCACAAGACGTACGGGCCCAAGGGAATCGGTGCACTGTACGTGCGGCGCAAACCGCGCGTGCGGCTGGAGGCGCAGATCCACGGCGGCGGCCACGAGCGGGGGCTGCGCTCCGGAACGTTGCCCACGCACCAGATCGTCGGCATGGGCGAGGCGTTCCGGATCGCGATGGAAGACATGCCATCCGACAACGAGCGCATCCGGGCCCTGCGCGATCATCTCCTGGCCGGGCTCTCGCAGATCCCGGAGCTCTACGTGAATGGCGACATGCACCGCCGGGTGCCGCACAACCTGAATGTGAGTTTCAATTTCGTCGAGGGCGAGTCGCTGATCATGGCAATCAAGGAGATTGCCGTGTCATCGGGGTCGGCCTGCACGTCCGCCAGCCTGGAGCCGTCCTATGTGCTGCGGGCGTTGGGCCGCAGCGACGAACTGGCGCACAGCTCGATCCGCTTCACGGTCGGACGCTTCACGACGCGCGAAGAGGTCGATTACGCGAGCGAGTTGTTGCAACGAAAAGTCAGCCGCCTGCGCGAGATGTCTCCCCTGTGGGAGATGTATAACGAAGGCGTGGACCTGAATACGGTAGAGTGGACAGCGCACTGAAAGCATCAGAGGTCAGCAAATGTCGTACAGCCAAAAAGTCGTCGATCATTACGAAAATCCACGCAATGTCGGTTCGTTCGACCGCAACGATTCGTCGGTCGGAACCGGAATGGTGGGAGCGCCGGCGTGCGGCGACGTGATGAAACTTCAGATCCGCGTGAACCAGGACGGTGTGATCGAGGATGCGCGCTTCAAGACCTACGGATGCGGCTCGGCGATCGCGTCGAGCTCGCTGGTAACCGAGTGGGTCAAGGGCAAGACGCTCGATCAGGCGATGCGGATCCGCAATACGCACATCGCCGAAGAGCTGGCGTTGCCGCCGGTCAAGATTCACTGTTCGATCCTGGCCGAGGATGCGATCAAGGCGGCGATCGCCGATTATCGGACCAAGTGCGAAGACGTCTCCGAGATCGGCGTGCAACCTGGCGCGCAGCAGGCGGCCAAAGCGGCTGCCTGAGCCGGCTCGCGATGGCGGTGACTCTGACCGAACGCGCCGCGCAGCGCGTATCGCAGTTCCTCGAGCGGCGCGGCAAGGGCGTCGCGCTGCGGCTGGGCGTGCGAACCACCGGCTGCTCCGGGCTTGCGTACAAGCTGGAGTACGTGGATCAGATCGCTGCCGACGATTGCACCTTCGAGGCGCATGGCGTCAGGATCGTCGTCGACGCCAAGAGCCTGGCCTTCATCGACGGCACCGAGCTCGATTTCGTGCGCGACGGGTTAAACGAGGGCTTCCGATTCAACAATCCGAACGAACGTGATCGCTGCGGTTGCGGCGAGTCGTTCCGCGTTTGAACGGGCCGCCCCGGCTGCATTGCCGGGTCGCGCCGCGATCCGCTGTCGCGCCGAGGTTCTGACCTGGTGGTCACCCTGTCCGCTCCGGTCCCCGATTACTTCTCGTTGTTCGGCCTCGAGCCCCGCTTCGGCCTGGACAGCGACCATCTGACGCGCGCCTACCGGACCGTGCAGTCGCACGTGCACCCGGACCGCTTCGCCGCAGCGGGAGCGGCCGAGCAGCGCGCCGCCCTTCAATGGGCGACGCTGGCCAACGAGGCTTACGAGGTTCTGAGCTCGCCGGTGCGCCGGGCCGCTTACCTGTGCGAGAAAAACGGCGTGCCCGTGAGCAGCGAGAGCGGCCGCTCCGTGTCGCCTGACTTTCTGGCGCTGCAGCTCGAGTGGCGGCAGACGCTGGAACAGGTCGAGCGGCAGCATGACTCCCAACGCCTGACCGAGCTGCGCGAGGAAGTGGTGGCCCTGTATCAACAAGAGCTCCAGGGTCTGGAATCCAAGCTCGATGTGGAGCATGATTTTGGCGGCGCCGCCGACGGCGTGCGGCGCGTGATGTTCATCGACAAGTTCATTAAGGAGCTCGAGGCGGCCGGCGACGAGCCACGCGCTTCGCGGGCCGCCTGACCCAATGGCGCTGCTGCAGATTGCCGAGCCGGGCATGTCGAGCGCGCCGCATCAGCACCGGCTGGCGGTCGGCATCGACCTGGGGACCACCAACTCCCTGGTGGCCACGGTGCGCGACGGTCTGCCCGAGGCCATCGCGGACGAAGGCGGGCAGGTGCTGTTGCCGTCGGTGGTGCATTACCTGGCCGACGGCACGTGCGAAGTCGGCTCAACGGCGATCGCGCACCAGGCCTCCGATCCGCGCAACACGATCGTTTCGGTCAAGCGCTTCATGGGACGCGGACTGCGCGACGTCGAGCACGTCGAGAACCTGACCTACGACTTCGTCGGCGCCGAGCAGGGCATGGTGCAGCTGCGCACCGCCGCCGGGATCCGCAGCCCGGTGGAGATATCGGCCGAGATCCTGAAGTCGCTGCGGCTGCGCGCCGAGGCCGCCCTGGGCGGGCCCCTGGTCGGTGCCGTGGTGACGGTGCCGGCGTATTTCGACGACGCCCAGCGCCAGGCCACGCGTGATGCGGCGCGCCTGGCGGGGCTGCATGTGTTCCGGCTGCTGAACGAGCCGACCGCGGCGGCGCTGGCGTACGGACTGGACCACGCGTCCGAAGGAATCTACGCGGTCTACGACCTGGGCGGGGGCACCTTCGACATATCGATCCTGCGGCTGAGCCGCGGCGTGTTCGAGGTGCTGGCCACCGGCGGCGACACCGCGCTGGGGGGAGACGATTTCGACCATCGCGTGTTCTGCTGGATCCTGGAGCAGGCCAATCTGTCGCTGCTCGGCCCCGAGGACGTGCGGCTGCTCACGTCCAAGGCGCGCGCCGCCAAGGAGGCGCTGTCGCAGCGGCCGCAGGCGACGATCCAGGGCCGGCTGGCGGGCGGCACCTGGGTCAATCTGACGCTGGCAGCGGAGACCTTCGTCGCCCTGACGCAGCACCTGGTTCAGAAAACGATCGATGCGGCCCGGCGCACGCTGAAGGATGCGGGGCTTACGCCCGCGCAGATCAAAGGTGTGGTGCTGGTCGGCGGCGCAACCAGGATGCCGCATGTGGGCAGGGCGGTGGCCGAGCTGTTCGGGCAGCCCCCGCTGACGGACCTGGATCCCGACCAGGTTGTGGCGCTGGGAGCGGCGGTGCAGGCGAACCTGCTGGCGGGCAACCGCGCGCCCGGCGACGACTGGCTGCTGCTGGACGTGATTCCGCTGTCGCTCGGACTGGAGACGATGGGAGGACTGGTCGAACGCGTGATCCCGCGCAATTCGACGATCCCCGTCGCCCGGGCGCAGGAATTCACGACCTTCAAGGACGGGCAGAGCGCGATGGCAATCCATGTCGTGCAAGGCGAGCGCGAGCTGGTACCGGACTGCCGTTCGCTGGCCCGTTTCGAGCTGCGCGGCATCCCGCCGATGACGGCCGGGGCGGCCCGCGTGCGTGTGAGCTTCCAGGTCGACGCCGATGGCCTGCTGTCGGTGTCCGCGCGCGAGATGACCTCCGGCGTCGAAGCTGCGGTCAGCGTGCGGCCCTCGTACGGCCTGTCCGATGAGGAAGTGGCGCGGATGCTGGCCGATTCGATCGACCACGCCAGCGACGACCAGCGGCTGCGCGCGCTGCGCGAGCTGCAGGTCGACGGTCAGCGGCTGGTCGAAACCACGCAGGCGGCGCTGGCGGTGGATGTGGATCTGCTGGAGCCCGCCGAGCGCGCCGCGATCGATGCGGCGCTGCGCGCCCTGATCGCGGTGGTGAGCGGCGAGGACGCCGATGCGCTCAGGGATGCGACGGTCGATCTGACGCGCGCGACCGAGGAGTTCGCCGCGCGCCGGATGAACCGTTCGATTCGAAACGCGCTGGCCGGAAGCCGCATCGACGACGTGCTGGCGCGCTGATGCCCTTGATTCGCGTCCTGCCTCACCCGGAAATCTGCCCGAACGGGGCCACTGTCGAGGCCGCCACCGGGCAGAGCATCTGTCGCGCGCTGCTCGACCATGACGTGGAAATCGAGCATGCGTGCGAGCTGTCCTGCGCCTGTACCACCTGCCACGTGATCGTGCGCGAAGGCTTCGAGTCGTTGCCGCCCTCGACCGACGAGGAGGACGACCTGCTCGATCGGGCCTGGGGACTGACGGCCAAGTCGCGCCTGTCGTGCCAGGCCAAAATGGCCGATCGCGACGTCGTGGTGGAAATTCCCCGATACTCGATCAACCAGGTCAAGGAGAAGCGTTGACGGGGGGATTCATGATGAAGTGGACCGATACCAGCCAGATCGCCCAGGCGCTTGCCGAGAAGTTTCCGCAGGTCGACCCGAAGACCGTGCGGTTCACCGACCTGCACCGCTGGGTGTGCGAACTCGCCGGTTTCAGCGACGACCCGAAGCACTCGGGCGAGAAGATCCTGGAAGCGATACAGATGGCCTGGATCGAAGAGGCCGACTGAGCGCTGTCAAAGGCGCTGCGGGACGCGCGCGGCCCCGATCGGAGCGCGGGCGAGCCACGCAGCGCTGGCCTCGCCCACCTCGGCCAGCACATCCTGGTCGGTACGCCCCGATGATTTCAGTACGTGGAAACTGTGGTCGGCGCCGTCCAGCCAGTGCATGGTCCAGCGGTCGGACAGGCGGCCGATCGCCTGTTCCATCAGGTCGCGCCGGCAGAGCGCATCGCGCGTCCCGTTGAAGCAGAGCACCGGAACCGGGATCCGCTCCAGGTGCGCGTCGCGCAGTTTGCCCGGCTGGCCGGCCGGATGCAGCGGGTAGGCGAGCAGCAGCAGGGCGTCGCAGGGATACGAATCGGCGGCGAGCATCGACGCGACCCGCCCGCCCATCGAGCGGCCACCGAGGATCAGGACGTCCGGCTGAAGCGTCCTGCGAACGTGCTCGGCCACCGCGACGGTGCATTGCTTCAGGCGCGGCATCGGGTCGGGAGCACCCGACTCTTTCTCACGATAGAGAAAGTTGAACCGGACGACGTCCAGGCCACATCGGCGCAGCAGGTCACTGGCGGCCCGCACGCCCTTGTCATCCATGTGGCCGCCGGCACCGTGCGCGCAGACGAACACCGCGCCCGCGCCACTCGCCAGGGCCGGTTCGTAGACGGCCGAGGTCTCCTCGTCGCTGGCAAGTTTGACCCGCCAGCGTCGGGCTGAATCGTTCAAATTCGAATTTCCGCTTCGCCTTCGATCTCGACCGGAATGTCGAACGGCAACTGGGCCATGCCCACCGCCGAGCGCGCGTGCGAACCGCGCTGCGGTCCGTACAGCTTGACGATCAGATCGGTAAACCCGTTGATCACGTTGGGCTGCTGATTGAACCCTGGCGCGGAGTTGACCATGCCGAGAATCCGCAGCCAGGCCGAGACCCGATCCAGGTCGCCCAACTCGCGCTTCAGGCTGGCCAGGATCGCCAGGCCGGCCAGGCGCGCGGCAACATGGGCCTGCTCGGGTGATACCTCGGCTCCGACCTTGCCCAGCGGGCGGGCCAGCGACCCGTCCGGGTTCAGCGGCCCATGCCCTGAAATGAACGCGCGGTTGCCGTGGACGCGCACCCACGGAAAGGGCAGCGTCACGCCGGGCGGCAAGGCCAATGGCTCGGGTAAAGACAAGCCGAGCTCGTGCAATCTCGATTCGATCAGGGACATGGCGGATCTCCGTCAAGGCCAGGCCGGGGCCGAGCCGAGAATTTCGCAAAACCTGCTCAGATCCACATTTCCACCGGAGACGATCGCGACGATCGGCCCGCGGCCCACTTTGCCGGTCAGCGCCGCGGCCAGCGCCAGCGCGCCGGCGCCTTCGGAAATGACGCGAACCTTTTCCGCCATCAGCCACATCGCCTGCTTCGTCTGCTCCAGGGACACGACGATGCACCCGTCCACCAGGGGCTTCATCCGCTCCCACATGCGCGGAAAGACGCTGTGGCCGCCGGCGCCATCGACGAACGAGGCCTGCCAGTCCGGAAACACCTGGGGACAGCCGGCGGCGAACGAGCGGGCGGCCGGAGCGGCCGTCTGCGGCTCCGCGCCCCAGACCTCGATGTCGGGTCTGACCGACTTGATCGCACTGCCAACGCCGGTGATCAGCCCGCCGCCGCCGATGGCTGCGATGACGACGGCGGTGTCGGGCGCATCCTCCAGGATCTCCAGACCCATCGTGCCATGGCCGGCGATGAAGTTGTCATCGTCGAACGGGTGCACGAACACCCCTTCGACGCCTGGAAACGAGCGCTCACCGAGCGCTTCCCACGCGACCTCGTACGGCACCGGAACGAGCTTGGCGCCGAGCGCCTTCATTCGCTCGATCTTCGAGACCGGCGCCGTCTCGATCGCCACGACCGTGCACGGCACCCCGGCCTGGCGCGCGGCATAGGCGACGCCCTGGCCGGCGTTGCCCGCACTGATGGTCCACACGCCGCGCTTGCGCTCGGACTGCGGCAGCATGGCCACCGCGTTGGCAGCGCCGCGCAACTTGTACGCGTTGATGGGCTGCAGGTTCTCCAGCTTCAGGCGGATGTCGGGGTAACGCGGCCCCAGCTCGAGCCGGACCAGCGGCGTGCGCAAGATGGTGCGCGCGATCCGCCGCTGCGCTTCCTGGATCTGGGCCAGTTCAATCGGGCGGACGGCATCTAATGAGGCGGGCATGATCGGTCTCCACCGAGGCAGCACATTATCGCTTCTGGGACCTGATCGCGCTGGCAACCGCAGCGGGCGCGCCACATCGACCGATCGCATCGATCGGTGACGCGGCGCGCCCGTCCCGCACCGACCGCCGAGGTGCGGTCCTGCTAAATAATCAACGGACCTACTCTTCGTGGTGGACGTAGACAGCGATGCAGCCGTTGTTGCTGCCGCAGATTCCCGCGCCCACGGTCGTCGTATCACCGCCCGCGCCGACCACCGAGAAGGGCGCCACTTGCGGGACGTAGATGCGGTTGAGCCTGGAATCGGCCGCCACCGAATGCGAGTTCTGGGATTGCGGAATGGTCTCGATCAGCATATTGCTTTGCCCGTCGATTACGCCGAGCACGGCCCCGCCATTGGGCGCCGGGCAGCCGCCCGGCAGCCCGCACGCTCGGCTCGAGCCGGTGTAGTAGCGCCGGTCGCCCCAGTTGAACCAGACCTCATCGGAGCCGGTAATGCCGCTGATGTGGACGGAATTCCTGCTCTGGGCGTTGATCACGAGCGTGGTCGTATCGCTCGGGTTGTTCTGCGGGGTACAGCCCACCAGCAGATTGGCATCCGGTCCGACCGTGGCGCCGTTCGGTCCGCAACGGCTCAGGGCTACGACCCCGGTGTTGGTGGCCGGATTGAACGCGCCGATCTCGGCCGACCCCTGCGTGATCGTGTTCGGATCGATCACCAGCAGGCCGCCGTCGCAGGTGATGGCGCCACCCAGCTGGCCGTAGTTGCATCCCGGCGGGTTGTTCGCGATGACCGGAACGGACACGTAGAAGCGCCCGGTGTGGTGCTCCCACGCCGACTGTTCGATCGACAAGCCGAACCCCGGCGGCACGATGGCAGGGTCGACCGTGATCCTGGCGATTGCGTGGACCGCACTGCTGCTCGCATCGCCATTGGCGGCGAACAGCGTCGCAAAGGGCGGGTCCTCGGCGTTGTTCGCGGCGAGCAGCAGTGTGCCGTCTTGCGTCAACGCCATTTCGTCGACCCGAGTGGTGCCACCGGTGCTGATGACCTGCTGGGTGGCCGACTGGGCCGGCGCGTCCAGATCGATCACGTGCAGCGTGCTGTCGCCGTCACCGGCGTACAGCCAGCGCCCACGGGATGTGACGCCGTCCGGGCCGGAGATGTTGTTGTTGACGCCGCCGGCCGCGTTGAACTTGGCTCCCACGAAGCCGCCGATGGTGCGCTTGAAGGCATTGCCCTGCGTGTCGATAACGTCAATGCCGGAATTGGACCGATCGCTCAGGTAGTACTCGGAGCGGTCCTCATCGACCCAGCTGATGTCGAACGACAGCAGCGGCTTGCCCGGGATTTGAATCGCGGTCAGGCACTTCGTCTGCGTCTGGGCGGGTGCTCCCGGGCCGCTGCACGGGCCGGCGAGCGCCACGCCTGGCGCCGCGAACGACACCGCACCCATCAGCGTTGAGGCAGTGGCGAGCGCGGCCATTCGAGAGCACCGTCGTGCCGGTCGCGGGGGGCATTCAAGTATTTCTTGAGTAAATGGTCTGTGAACGAGCTTCTTCATATTAGTGGCCTCCAGCTGGACGCCCTGAGCGAGCCCAACGCCCGCTCTAAACCTCGGGCTCAAGGCGCGCGCATGTTGCCAGAGTTCCGTTATCAAGCGGTTGATGCTCTGCAACGTTGAATGGACATTCGGCAGAGGCAAATCTGTCCCCTTGAAAAGCGATCCGTCTTTAGCGATTGCCCTCGGCAGAGAAGTGGAAGTGTGCCCGCTACGCAATGCGGGTTACTGCAGCTCGGCGACGCGCCGCCGCTGTATGGAGTCGAAGCGGTTGAGCGCGGGGCGGCTCTATCCGGGGCGTTTGCGCCGGTCCGAGGGATCAGCGGGCGCGCCGCAGCGCGTCCAGGATGGCCATCGAGGCCTGCAGGGTGAAATCGCCGCGTTCGATCGCATCCAGCGCCGATTCGATCGGCAGGATGCGAAAAGCGGCGACCTCGCCATCGAGGTTCAACGGAGTAAAGCCCGCCGGAAGCCGCACGTCGAAGACCTGGACCTTCTCGATCATCAGACCCTCGGGCACGGTCCGCTGGACCCGAAACTGCGAGCCGCGCACCACCGGCAGGCCGGCCAGCCGCAGCCCCGCCTCCTCGTACGCTTCACGCTCGAGCGCCTGGTCATCCTGCTCGCCGGCGGCGACCATCCCGCCGGCCAGGTTGTCCCAGCGGTTCGGATCACTCAGCTTGTGCGGCGCGCGCTGGGCCGCCACCATCGATCCGTCGGGCAGCAGTGCATTCAATTGCACCGCCCAAGTCTGAATTCCGAGCGGGCGGCACGCCGCCCGCTCGATGGTGCCGACGCAGCGGCCGGCCTCGGTGCACACGTCCAGTTGCTCCGATCGCCACTCGCGCACGATTGCGGCCTCGTGCAGCCGCCGCGCCGCCAACGCAAAGGCGTGCGAGCAGGATGGCGGGCCGCCCGGGTCACAGGCGAGCAGCAGGCGGCCGCGGTCCAGCTTGAACGGGGAGGGCGCTTGCACCAGGGCCTGCGCGGTGCCGGGGTCGAGCCATCCGCACCGGGCCCCATCCAGCAGCAGCGGCAGCCAATGCTCCGGCACGGCCTGGTTGGCATGCGACTCGCAGGCGCGCCACAGCCGATCGATCCGATCCCCGAGCGAGGCGCTCAGACCGGATCCTCCGGCCGCAGGTGCGGGAACAGGATCACATCGCGGATGCTGGGCACGTCGGCCAGCAGCATCACGAAGCGATCGACCCCGATTCCGCATCCGGCCGCGGGCGGCATGCCGTACTCGAGCGCGCGGATGTAGTCGGCGTCGTAGTACATCGCCTCCTCGTCGCCGGCCTGCTTGGCCTGCGCCTGGCGCCGGAAGCGCTCGGCCTGGTCCTCGGGGTCGTTCAACTCCGAAAATCCATTGGCCGTTTCACGCCCGGCGATGAACAGCTCGAAGCGCTCCGTGATGTCCGGCCGCTGGTCGGAGGCGCGCGCCAGCGGCGAGACCTCGACCGGGTAATCGACGATGAAAGTCGGCTGCACCAGCAGGGCCTCGGCCGTGTGTTCGAACAACGTCAGCTGCAGGCTTCCCACACCGGCAGCGGGTGCGGCCTGAACCCCCAGGCGGGCCAGTTCCTGGCGCAGCCAGTGCGGATCTGAAAGAACCGCCTCGGCATAGCCGGGCCGATGGCGCAAAATCGCCTGCACGATCGTCAACCGCTCGAAGCGCGGCGCCAGGTCGATCGTCTGCCCCTGGTAGGGCAGCGTGGCCGATCCGGTGGTGGCCAGCGCGGCCTGCCGCAGCAGCTGCTCGGTGAAGTCCATCATCCAGCGCACGTCCTGGTAGGCGGCGTAGAACTCGAGCATCGTGAATTCGGGATTGTGACGAGGGCTGATGCCCTCGTTGCGGAAATTTCGGTTGATCTCGAATACCCGCTCGAATCCGCCCACCACCAGCCGCTTCAGGAACAGCTCGGGCGCGATCCGAAGGTACATATCGACGTCGAGCGCGTGATGGTGCGTGACGAACGGCCGCGCGGCCGCTCCGCCCGGTATCAGCTGCAGCATCGGGGTCTCGACCTCCAGGAAACCCTGCTCGGTCATCAGACGCCGCAACTCGGCCACCGCGCGCGACCGGATCTGGAATGCCCGGCGCGTGGACTCGTTGACGATCAGGTCGACGTAGCGCTGGCGGTAGCGCATCTCGTGATCGGCCAGCCCATGGAACTTGTCGGGCAGGGGGCGCAGCGCCTTGGTCAGCAGACGAAGCTCGCGGCAGCGGACCGACAGCTCGCCGCGGTTGGTCCGGAACAGCACGCCGCGCGCCGCGACGATGTCGCCGATGTCCCAGTGGCGGAAAGCCTCGTGCACCTCGGCGCCGGCATCGGCATCGGTCACGAAGAACTGGATCCGCCCCGATCCGTCCTGCACGGTCGCAAAGCTCACCTTGCCCTGCAGGCGCCTGAGCATCAGGCGGCCGGCCACCGAAACCGTCACCGGTTTGTGCTCGAGCTCCTCGCGCGTGGCATGCGCGTAGCGCAGGTGCAGCTCGGCGGCGCTGTCGGTACGGACGAAATCGTTCGGAAAAGCGGGTCCGGCCTGACGCAGCCGCGCAAGCTTGGCGCGCCGCTCGGCCTCGATCGGAGTGGGCGGTTCGCCCTCGTGCGGATTCGCGTCGGACATGGACCCGTCAGACGCCCTGTTTCAGGCTGGCGTTGATGAACTCGTCCAGGTCTCCGTCCAGCACCGACTGCGTATTGCCGATCTCCACGTTGGTTCGCAGGTCCTTGATGCGCGATTGATCCAGAACGTAAGAGCGAATCTGGTGACCCCAGCCCACGTCCGTCTTGGATTCCTCCAGCTTGGACTGCTCGGCCATGCGCTTGCGCATTTCCAGCTCGAACAGGCGCGATTTCAGCATCGCCATGCATTCGGCCCGGTTGCGGTGTTGCGAGCGATCGTTCTGGCTCTGCACCACGATTCCGGTCGGGACGTGGGTGATGCGCACCGCCGACTCCGTCTTGTTCACGTGCTGGCCGCCGGCACCGGAAGCCCGGTACACGTCGATCCGCAGGTCGGCCGGGTTGATCTCGATCTGCACGGTATCGTCGACCTCCGGGTAGACGAACACGCTGGCAAACGAGGTGTGGCGGCGCGCATTGGAGTCGAACGGCGATTTGCGAACCAGCCGGTGCACGCCGGTTTCGGTGCGCATCATCCCGTACGCATAAGGACCGGTCATCTTGATCGTGGCGCTCTTGATGCCCGCCACTTCGCCGGCGGACTCTTCCAGCAGCTCGGCCTTGAAGTTCTTGCGCTCCGCGTAGCGCAGGTACATCCGTTCGAGCATCGCGGCCCAGTCCTGCGCCTCGGTGCCGCCGGCTCCGGCCTGAATGTCCAGGAAGCAGTTGTTCGGATCCAGCGGGTTGTTGAACATCCGCTGGAACTCCAGCTCATCGATCTGCCGCCCCAGAGCGCCGACGTCGGAGCCGATCGTCGCCAGCGATGCGCTGTCCTGGTCGGCCCGCGAAAGCTCGAACAGCTCCGTGGCATCACCCAGCTCGCGATCCAGCCGCCGCATGCGGTCGACCACTTCTTCCAGAGACTTTTTTTCGCGCCCGAGCTCCTGGGCGCGCTTGGGATCGCTCCAGATGTTCGGCTGCTCGAGCGCGCCGCCCACCTCGGTCAGGCGCTGCTGCTTGGCATCGACGTCAAAGATACCTCCGCAGCTCGGACAGCCGCCGTCGAAGGTCGGCCAGTGTCGCGGC
>Ga0307478_10000804_pt1 | contig 29996 bp, 27 predicted proteins | sample atmos_gasesECM4C_2_FD_203713 | JGI IMG/M metagenome (GOLD analysis project Ga0307478, IMG submission 203713) | Hardwood forest soil microbial communities from Morgan-Monroe State Forest, Indiana, United States - atmos_gasesECM4C_05 | ecosystem: Environmental > Terrestrial > Soil > Temperate...
CCGCGATTGGTGACGAAGATGTTGGCGGGCTTGATGTCGCGGTGGACGATTCCTTTTACATGGGCGGCGTCGAGGGCATCGGCAATCTCGATGGCGAGGGAGAGAATTTCTTCAGTTTCCAACGGGCGGCCGGAGATGCGGTGCTTGAGGGTGGCGCCCTCGAGAAACTCCATGACGATAAACGGGCGGTCGTTATCCTGTCCGATTTCATGAATGGTGCAGATGTTGGGATGGTTCAAGGCGGAGGCGGCCTGGGCCTCGCGCTGAAATCGGGCTAGCGACTGGGCATCTTGAGCGACTTCATCGGGAAGAAATTTGAGAGCGACGAAGCGGTGCAGGTTCAGATCTTCGGCTTTGTAAACGACACCCATGCCGCCGCCGCCGAGTTTCTCCACGATGCGGTAATGAGAGATCGTCTGGCCGATCATCGGGTTGCAATCTTACCAGAAGGGTAATAAGGAAGGTCGCCTCGAGCTTTATAGCGACGCGACAATCGCGCGTCGCAGCGCGGTGGCTCCCCCAGGTCCCTCGACTCGGCAAAAACAGCCTCGCTCGGGATGACAATGTGTAATCAGACGGGAAGGGCATCGTAAAACCAAGATCCCTCGCTACCGCAAAAGCGTTGCGAGATTGGGATGACAACGCTCTTGTTTCATGCGGAACAACAGCAGGTGCCTCGACTCGGCGAACATCGCCTCGCTCGCGCGTCGTTAGAGACGGGATGACACGGCAAGGTTACGGTTTGGACTCCTGCAGGAGAATTACGTCGGAATCGGTGTGGCCGCGGAGGATGCCAAGATTTTTTCCGTCGGGGGACCAGACGAAGGAGAGGATCTGTTCGGAGTCGAATTTCGTGATGGGATGAGCGGGAGAGCCGTCGAGAGGCTGAATCCAGAGATTGTCGACACCGTTCTCGCGGACGGGGTAGGCGACGGCTTTGCCGTCGACGGTGAATTTCGGGCCGAGCGAGATGCTGGGATGGGGATCGATGAAACGCGGAGTTTTCAGAGTATCGAGATCGAGCAGCCCGATTTTTTCGGTACCCTGTCCCGAGTCGGTATTGACGAGTTCGACCAGGTACGTCAGCGTTTTGCCATCGGGAGAAATCCCCATGCCACGGCCGGTGTGGAAGCCGCCGGGCACGGCTGTGACGGGGATGGGTTCGGCTTTGGGGATCTCATTGCCATTGCCGGTGAGAGGAACGCGCCAAATGTGCTGCACATCGCGGAAGAAATAGACCCAGTTGTTTGCGCATGGGGTGCTGCGAGCCCAGCTGTCCTGCACACCGTTTGTCAACTGCATGGGCTGGGAGCCGTCGGCATTTAAGCGCCACAGGCCCATTTGATTCGTCCCGCCGTGGAAGGCCCAGGGAAAAACGAGGTATTGCGAGCCGCAGGTAGCGAGAGCCATGATGCCAGCGGCCGGATCGCTGACCAGCACGGTAGAGTTCTTTCCCAAAGCGTCTGTGCGGAGCAGACGGGCGAAGTCGGAGGTGAGCAGGTTGCCGTCGGGGGTCCACGTGAAACTGCCAATTTTTTCTCCGTTCACCAGTACAGGAGTCGCGGTGGGAGAGGTGCTGCCGGAGCCCGGTAAGACAAAAAGATCGCTTACCGCTTTCTGTTGAACGGTGGCCAGCGTCTTGCCGTCGGCGGAAAGAGTCACGCTGGAATAACTGTTGGTGTCGCGGGAAATGGGCCGGAGGTGCCCATCGGGGAGCGAGACGAAACCGATCTGAAAGCGCCCGAGGTTAGGACCTTTTTCCTGGTAAGCGACGAACCAACCGTCGCCACTGCTCGACCACTGCAAGGCCTCGATATATTTGTCGGGGAAGGTCAGGGTTTGCGTCTTTCCGCTGCTGAGGTCGAACTGGGTAATACCGCCCAATGAGCCGGATGGAACGTTGGGATAGGCGAGCTTTTTGCCATCGGGGGACCAGGAGATCCAGCGCGGGAGGTAATCCAGAGGAAAAATATGCAGCACCTGTTCGTCGCTGCCATCAAGCTTGGCGGTGAGGAGGCGCCACTTATTGGTTTCTGGATCGTTGGCACGCATGTAGGCCAGGCGGACGCCATCAGGGGAGAACGCGAAACCGCTATCGACATCGCGAACGATCTGGTGAGGAGTTCCGCCGAGGATCGGAGCACGGTAGATGCTGAAATCACTGTTGATCGAGTTCTCGGCTTTGCGATAGTAGACGTAATTTCCGTCGGGAGAAAATGCGACGTTGGGAATGGTGGGCGATGGCGCAACGATCTGCGTATCGCTGCCGGTGGCGATGTTGCGCAGGTAAAGGCTGTTCTGGCCCTTGTCGTCGATGACCGTGAGCAGATACTTTCCATCCGGAGAGATGGCGGTGACGACGGCTTTGCTGGAATTGGTGACCTGCGCGATGGTGAAATTTTGAAACGCATTGGGTGCGCTGCGATGAAGCATCGAATAAACGCCGAATGCGGCAGCAACCAAGATGGCGAGGACGGCGAGGGATCCGCCGACGATTCCTAATTTATGTTGGTTGGCGGCGGCGACCACGGCGGAACTGCTGGTGCGGGCTGCGGCCGGGGCGCTTGAGGCGGCGGGAGTAATGCCGCTGGCGGAAGACGGCGCGGAACCTGTAGCGACGGGCACGCTTGCGGAAGAGGCGGCCTCGGAGCCGGAGATTACGCCGCTGTGGTGGGAGTCGGTTTCGCGCTTGAGGCGTTTGAGATCAGCCCGCAGGTCGGCGGCGTGCTGGTAACGCAGGTCGCGATCCTTTTCGAGGGCCTTGTAGACGATGCGCTCGAGTTCGGGCGGGAGATCGGGATTGAGACGCGCCATGGGGGCGGGCGCATGATCGAGGATTTCGCGCTGGATTACTCCGGAGCTTTCGCCGCGGAAGGGCAACATGCCGGTGGCCATCTCGTACAGCACGGCGCCGAAAGAAAACAGGTCGGTGCGGGAATCTAATTCTTTTGCGCGGACCTGCTCCGGGGACATGTAAGCGACGGTGCCGAGGGCGGTTCCGGGACTGGTGAGATGCGTCTCGATGGTGGCGGTGGCGACGGCAGTGGCCTCGAGCGGAGCGCTGGTTTTGGTTCCGCTCACTTTGGCGAGACCGAAGTCGAGGATCTTGGCGTGGCCGCGCTTGGTGACGAAGATGTTTGCCGGCTTGATGTCGCGATGGACGATGCCCTCGGAGTGCGCGGAATCCAAGGCGTCGGAGACCTCGATGGCGATGGAGAGGAGCCGGTCGGATTCAAGCGGGCGGCCGGCGATCAGATGCTTCAGGGTGACGCCATCGAGAAATTCCATGGCGATGAAGGCGTAACCCTCGTGGTCGCCGATGTCGTAGATCGTGCAGATGTTGGGATGATTCAGGGCTGAGGCCGCTTGCGCTTCGCGCTGGAAGCGGGCTAGAGCCTGAGGATCACGAGCGACGTCGTCGGGAAGAAATTTGAGAGCGACGAAGCGGTGCAGGCGGATGTCTTCGGCCTTGTAGACCACTCCCATGCCGCCGCCGCCGAGCTTTTCGATGATGCGGTAATGCGAAATGGTCTGTCCGATCATCGGGGAGAATGTTATCAGAAGCACATAGGGTTCGAATCGGGCCTTGCGCTCGGGTCGAGTAGCTCAAAAAATCCCCACTTCTGGCGACATCGGCCAGAAGTGGGGCACCCGTCGGACGGATTTGTTTGAGCTCCGTGCGCAACCAGGAGGTCAGATCGGTATCCTCGAAGCAGTTTGTTCCCCGGGGTTCGTCTCGACGAAGTCGGGTGGTACGAGTCCGACAAAAAAATCCCCACCCTAACGTCGCAGAAGACGCGACGGCAGGATGGTGCACGGTCTCTGATACCCGTCTCATGTGTCAGGCAAGAAAAGTCCCCACTTCTGGCAACGCCGGCCAGAAGTGGGGCACCCGGGTACTTCGCCTATTAGTCTTTGTTATTTCCCGCAGGACTCGCTGACCATCTTCACATCCGTGATGGTCATGTGGCCGTGCTCAGTATTGTTCTTGTTCATGTGAGCGTCGGAGGCTGTGCCCTTCGCGTCTTCTTTCAGGTTATGCGAAGTTGCGTGCTTGACAACGCCGGTGGCGGTCACGGTGTGGCCGACATGATCTGCGAGCGAAACGGCATCGCTGCGAACTTCCCAGGTGCTGCCGTCACTGCCGGTCAGAAGGAATTCGTTCGAGGTAGCGGAATTATCTCCCTTCGAAAGACACCCGGTGATGGTGCGGGTGGCGGATTTCGATTTCGCATTCGTGTCGGAATCCTGGGCACTGGCCCAGCCGGCGAATACGACGAGCATTGAGCCCAACAGGAGCGCAGTTATTTTAGTTTTCATATCGTTTCGTTCTCCATGGAGAGGAGCGTCTCGTTTGCAACTCTTCGTTGCTCCGACCGTTCGATGAGCGACATACCTTGTGGGTTGGTCAGAGAGCGAGGGGATGGGAGGACGGGCTGGGTCGCTGCGGTGTTCTCGTACAGTGTTTACCTTACAGGAAGAGGCGAGAGAGACGTTGCGAGCGACGTCTCTACGGAGCTAGCGGCCGAGGAGCCTTCTGAACAAAGCGTGCGCCAGCGTCGCGGGATGCGTCGCCAGGATGGAAATTTGTCCCAAGACGCTTTGCGGTTCATGGAAGACGCCGAGCTGGCGAAGGACGGTGCCGCGGTCATAGTAGATTTTTTCTCCGGCCAGGCGGTTGTTCGAGTCGAAGGTATAGATTCCGCAGAGTGGGAATTCGACGCGCCGTCCGGTGGGTGGAAGGCCACGCCACGAGCCAAGGTGCGTGCCACGAATGATGACTTCGAGAAGGATCGCGTCGCCGGTGACATGGCGGCGCTGGATGTCGATCTGCAAATCGGGCAGCGCGCGCATGATCTGTTCGTAGAAGGAGCGGACCCCGTCGCGGCCTTCGTGATGTTCGCTCCAGGCCTCGTCATCGTAGTGGGCGGAGTTGCCGAAGGTGAGGAGGACAGCTTCGAGGTCATGCGCATTCTCGAGGCGCACATGTTCTTCAACGATCGCGATGCGGGCTGCCGTTTTGTCTTGAGGAATGGATGCGGTGGCCACATGCACCTCCCGGCGATAGGGAATCTGGGGGTTGATGATACCGCAGTTCGGGAATAGGAACGACGATCATTCGGTAGGGCTTGCGGAAAAACCCTTCTGATGTGGGTCGCGCTGTGGGCCATGTGGGATAATCAATAAAAGGGGAGCATCGCCTTCGAGTCCTCACCCAACTCGTGGGCATCTAATTCACGTGGATAAAACAGAAAAGCAACGCTTTTTCTTCGACCATTACGGCGTAACGGAACGCGATCTCGAGCAATATCTTGCGGCCGCGCTCTCGGCGGGCGGAGACTACGCCGACCTTTATTTTGAGTATCTTTCCTCGACCTCGTTGATGGTCGACGAATCGATGGTGAAATCGGCATCGCAAGGTATTTCGGCCGGGTGCGGTGTCCGGGTCGTGTCCGGGGAACGTACCGGATACGCGTACACCGACGATCTGTCATCGAGCCGCATCCTGCATGCGGCGCGGACGGCGGCGCTGATTGCCAGCGCTCCGGCCAAAACACCGGTCGCCGGATTTCAGAAGTCCGCTGCTCGCAGCCTCTATCCTGTGACGCTTCCTTCGGTGGATGCCGAAATCACCGCAAAAGTAGAACTGGTCATGCGGGCGGACAAGGCCGCACGCGCTTATGATCCACGGATTAAAGAGGTACGCGCCAGCTATGCCGACGAACTGCGCAATATTCTGGTGGTCGCTTCGGACGGGACTTTCGCGGAAGACTCGCAGCCCCTGGCGCGCATGAACGTGTCGTGCATTGCCAAGACTGAGGGCAATTCTGCCCGGGGTTCGTCCGGGGGCGGGGGCCGCGTGGCTCTCGACTTCTTTTTCAGCGAGAAGAATCCCGAATACTTCGCGAAAGAATCTGCGCGGCAGGCGCTGCTGCAACTCGACGCGCGCGAAGCGCCGGCGGGAGAGATGGAAGTCGTCCTTGGCCCGGGGTGGCCGGGTGTACTGCTGCACGAAGCTGTGGGGCACGGTCTCGAGGCGGATTTCAATCGTAAAAAGACCTCAGCATTTGCCGGGCTGGTTGGAAAGCGTGTCGCCAGCGAGAGGTGCACAGTCGTTGATAACGGGACCATGCCGTGGCGGCGCGGATCGCTCAACGTCGACGATGAAGGCGAGCCTACCCAGGAGACCGTGCTCATTGAAAAAGGAATTCTGAAGGGCTATCTCAGCGATAAGCTTTCGGCGCGGCTGATGGGTATCGCCGATACCGGCAACGGGCGACGCGAGAGCTACGAACACATCCCGATGCCACGCATGACCAATACGTACATGCTGGCGGGACAGGACGATCCAGCGGACATTATTCGGTCGGTCAAACACGGCGTGTACGCGGTGAATTTCGGCGGTGGGCAGGTCGATATCACCAACGGGAAATTCGTCTTCTCGGCGTCCGAAGCTTACATGATTGAAAACGGGCAGATTACTGCACCCATCAAAGGCGCGACGCTGATCGGAAACGGTCCCGACGTGCTGACGCGGGTCTCGATGGTGGGCAATGATTTGAAACTGGACGAAGGTGTCGGCACCTGCGGCAAAGATGGGCAGGCTGTGCCGGTGGGCGTGGGCATTCCGACTCTGAAAGTTGACCGCCTGACGGTTGGCGGCACCGCGAGGAAGGATCCCGGCGGCTTCATGCAGTAAGAGCGATGGCCGGTCGAGCCGTCGAAGAAGCCCAAGGTCCCTCGACTGCGTTCGGCTTTGCCTCTCTTCGCTCGGGATGACAGTCGCGGAAGTCTGGGGTGAGAGTGGTGGAACTCCGGGATGACAGTGGTGGAAGTCCTATCAACAATTTCTATGTCTCCTACTGAACTGGAAACGCGAAACCCGAAACTAGGAACTGATCTTCGTGAAGTCGCTCAGGACATCGTGGCCCGCGCGATGAAGGGGGGCGCTACTGTCGCTGAGTGCGTCGTCCGCGAAGGGGATGAATTCTCTACGCTCGTCCGTCTCGGGCAGGTCGAGACGCTGAAAGAATCTGGCTCGAAGTCGATTGGCGTGCGAGTGTTCTTTGGACAGCGCGCGGCCAGCACCTATTCGAGCGACTTTTCGCGTGAAGGGCTCGACCGGATGGTGAAGTCCGCGCTCGAACTGGCGAAGATTACTTCGGAAGACCCATTCTCCGGTATCCCCGAGGCCTCACAGCTCGGCCAGCTTGAGGGCAACCTCGATCTTTACCACGAAGATGTCTATTCGCTTCCGGGGCCTGAGCGCATCGACTATGCGCGCCGCGCGGAAAAGGCTGCACTCGATTTCGATCCCCGCATCAAGAATTCCGAAGGTGGATCGTTCGATGCCGCTACGGGACACAAGGTCCTCGCCAACTCGCACGGGTTCGTGGGCGAATACTCGCGGTCTTATTGCTCGGTGGCCGCCGTGCCGATTGCCCAAACTGAGTCCGGGGCGATGCAGCGCGATTACTGGTACTCAGTGGCGCGCACCCTGAAAAAACTCGATCCGCCAGAGAAAGTAGGCAAGATCGCAGCCGAGCGCACATTGCGCCGACTGGGGGCGCGCAAGGTAAAGACTGCCCACGTGCCTGTGGTTCTCGATCCGATGGTCTCGACGTCGATCCTGGAGCATATTTTTGAGGGGATCAACGGAGACTCGGTTTATCGCGGGGCGTCGTTCCTGGCCGGGAAGCTGGGACAGAAGATCGCCGGTGGCAATGTCACGGTGATCGACGACGGTACGATCGCCGGCGGCTTTGGTACCAGTCCGTTTGACGGCGAAGGGATTCCGACGCGGCGCACGGTGGTCATTGAAGATGGGGTTCTGAAGTCGTATCTGCTGAACACCTACACGGCGAAAAAGCTAGGACTGCAGACAACGGCCAATGCCTCGCGTGGGCTGGCCGGCACCCCGGGGATTGGGCCTGGCAATTATTTTTTGCGGCCAGGGGACAAGTCGCCAAAGGAATTGATCTCGGGGATCAAAGAAGGTCTCTACATCACCGAATTCCTGGGACAGGGCGTGAACCTGGTGACCGGCGACTACTCGCGCGGGGCTTCGGGCCTCTGGATTTCCGGCGGCGAGTTCGCTTACCCGGTGGAAGAGATCACGGTTGCCGGGAACCTGAAAGATCTATTCTTCAACATCTCTGAGATCGCGGACGACCTGGAGTTCCGGGGCTCGGTGGCGTCACCGACGATCCGGATCGACGGGCTTACCGTGGGCGGGGAGTAGGCAGTTTTCAGCGCCGAGCACGCCGAGGCGCGAGTTTTTGAAGCATTGGAGTTCCTCGGCGACCTTAGCCTGCTCGGCGGTAACGAGCTTTGTTTTGTTCGGCTTTGTTAAGTGGCACGGTTGGAAAGCCCATGTCTTGAAGGGCAATTTCAAAGTTTCTGCAACCCGTTCTTTGCCAATCGCCTCTAATGGAACATGCTTCGCCGCCCTCAGTCCCCTACCCAAAGTACTCTTGTGAACCCGCCAAAAAGAAAGTACCCTAGTCGCCTGACAATGTATGTTTAGCCCTCACCCCAATCTGGCGGATGAAGTGAACCGCAGCATCATCCAGTCGGAAATCGAGGGGGGAGTATTTTTGAATGATCTTCCGCCTTCGACTGTCCTAGAGATACAGACCATGCATCACCGCTACACTGCGGTTTTGCTGGGGGGGAGCGAAGCCTTGCTGTCGGGACACCCGGAGTTCTGCCCTGAGCCGGTGCAGGTCGCCATTTCCGGTTCGACCTGGGGCGGCTCCATGCTGAAACTGCAATATGTGGGCAGAGGGATGCACCTGGAATTCCGGCATCCGGAGTACCCGACGCCGATCATCACTTCTCAGATCCAGGAAATTCGCGACTACGCCCAGTTGCCTGCCCTCGAATTGGACTCGCGTCCCCACGGCGCGCACTCGTAAATCCACCGTTTATCATTGCGAAAAACTTGCGGGCTTCAGTCGGTGATGGCCGATTGTCCATGGCAAATCCTCGATTGACACTGTTCGCCACACCCACTACCATTCCGGCCAGTAGCCCAAAGGGCGCGTCACCACTATGGCTTTGAAGATCGACAACCGCGAAGTGGCTCACATCAGCATCCTGGATATCGACGGGCGGATCGTGCTAGGGGAGGAGATCCAGCAGTTGCGCGATGCCGTCCGCGAACTCATCAAGCAGGGCAAAAAGAAGATCATCCTGAATCTGGCGAATGTCGACTACATCGACAGCTCCGGGGTGGGCGAACTGGTCGGGAGCTTCACCACCGTGCGCAACGCCGGCGGCGAACTGAAGCTGCTCAACCTGACACAAAAAGTGGAAGACGTGCTGCATGTCACCAAGCTTTACACAGTGTTTGACATCAAGGACGACGAATTCCACGCGGTAAAGTCCTTCGATTATTTCTTCGCAAAGTAAAAGTAGCCTGACCTATCCCGTGCCGGCGTCGGGTTGCATCTTTCCGGGGCGAAGGGGGTGACTGCGAGTATGGGACAGCGCTCCTCATACCGTTTTAAGCTCTGTACTCCACCCTGAGCATTGGCTACCATAAAGCAACGACTTCGATGGGCCGAGCACCAGTGCTGGGGCGACGTAGCTCATGGATGACCGCGCGCAAGACCGCAAGCCCACGGCCCCAAAAGCTGTCCGCGAACTCCTTTGGACAGTCGGCCGCAATTTTCAAGGGTGGATCTGCTCGCAATGCGAGTGGAGCGACGCGGTCCCCACGCTGTTGGCGGATCCCGAGGCCAAGACCGCGTACGACCGGCTGGCAGCGGGCAAGTTCCGCCAGCACAATTGTGCGGATCATCGCATGCGGCTGCCATCGTCCGGCCCCGAGAGCTTCACCGTGCGCATCCGCAAATTGGTTGGCAAGGGGTTCAAGCCGAAGGATGCGGTAGAACTGATCTTGCAGGAAGTCGCGATTGAGTATCCGGGCCAACCCAAAATGCAGGAGCAGGCCAAGGCCGAGGGTGAAGACTTCCTGCGGCGGCTGCGGGCGGGGTTGATCTAGGAAAGCAGCTTCCTGGCTGCGCCTCTGAGCTAGCTCTGGATGCCCATCTGGGTCAATATCCACGCATAATCGAAGGCCGACTCATGCAGACGGTCGTAACGGCCTGACGCACCGCCGTGTCCTGCGGGATTGAGATTAGTTTTCAGAAGCAATGTATTGTGATCGGTGCGCAAGGCCCGCATCTTGGCGACATATTTGGCAGGCTCCCAGTACATCACCTGGCTATCGTTGAATGAGGTCTTGACCAGCATGTTGGGATAAGCCTTTGCCTCGATGTTGTCGTAAGGCGAATACGTGATCATGTAATCAAACGCCGCCTTCTCCTTGGGATTTCCCCACTCTTCGAACTCGCCGACGGTCAGCGGCAAAGTTTCATCGAGCATGGTGTTCATCACATCGACAAAGGGCACGCCCACCAAGGCCGCATGAAACAGATCCGGACGCATGTTGAGGACGGCGCCCATGAGCAGGCCGCCGGCGCTTCGCCCTTCGATGACCAGCCGGTCTTTCGATCCGTACTTGTGATTCACCAGATATTCCGCGCAAGAAATGAAGTCCGTGAAGGTGGTCTTCTTGTTCATCATGCGCCCAGCGTCGTGCCAGGCTTTGCCCATCTCGCCGCCGCCGCGAATGTGAGCCACAGCCGCGACCACGCCGCGATCGACCATGCTGAAAATGTTCGAATTGAAGGTTGAGTCGAGGGAAATTCCGTAAGACCCGTAGCCGTACAAATACAAGCCGGCTTTGCCGTCGAGCTGCGCGCCTTTCAGGTGCACCACCGTGATTGGAATCTTCACGCCGTCGCTCGCCGGGGCGTAAATCTGCTCGACCTGGTATTTCGCGGGATCGTATCCGCCGGGCACTTCTTTCCTTTTCAGGAGTGCCGAGGTGCCCTTTTCCATGTCGTAGGAATAAACCGAGTCGTTAGTAATCGGCGATTGATATCGATACTTAAACTCGGTGGTGTCGTAGATCCGGTTGAAGTAGGGATACGTGGCATAGGCAGGCTCGGGGAACTCCACCCGCTTGGATTGCCCGTTGCGCAAGTCGATGACGCGAATCTGCGGCAGGCCGTTTTCGCGCTCATGCAGGACGCAGAAGTTGCGGAAGAAGTCCATTTCGTCGAGCATGACATCGGGATTGTGTGCCATCACCTGGTGCCAGTTTTTGCTGCCGGGATCGGTGACGGGAGCATTCACCAGGCGAAAGTTTCGGCCGGTATCGTTTACGCGAATGTAGAAAGAGTCGCTGTTGTGGTCGGGATAATACTCGACCCCTTGCTTGCGCGGTTCCAGGATTTGCCATTCTCCGTCAGGTTGGGTTGCGGGAATGTAGCGCGCCTCGGTCGTCGTATGGCTCGCCGACACCATGAAGATGTAGGCCTGGCTGCGGGTTTTGAAGGCGAAAACGTCGAACCGCTCGTCCTTCTCTTCATAGACCAGCGCGTCGGGATCGGCGGCGCCCGCCGTGTGCCGGTAGAGCCGGAACTGGCGCTTGGAAACGGGATCTTCCTGGGTATAAAAAATCGTCTGATTGTCGCTTGCCCACACTACCGATCCCACACGGTCGGCATGGTCAACCAGAGTCTTGCCGGACCGCAGATCTTTCACTGCCAGCTGATATTGGCGGAAGCCGGTGTTGTCGAACGAATAGGCCAGACGGTTCCCATCCGGACTGACGGCAAAGGCTGCCACCGACATGAACGTCCGTCCCTTGGCGAGTTCGTTGATGTCGAGCAGGATCTCTTCGGAGGCATCGGCACTGGCCTTCTTGCGGCAGCGAATGGGATATTGTTTGCCAGCCTCGGTGCGCACGTAGTAGAAGTACTCGCCCTCGCGGTAAGGGACGTCAACGTCGGTCTCCTTGATGCGGGAAAGCATCTCGTCGTAAAGCTTCTTCTGGAAAGCCTCCGTGGGCTTCATTACGGAATCGGTGTAGGCGTTCTCAGCTTCCAGAAATGCGCGCACTTCGGGATTGGGTTTGTCGCGGAGCCAGTAATAGTTGTCGACCAGCTTGTATCCGTTGACTTCAGTCACGTGCGGAACTTTCTTCGCCACCGGGGGGGTAGGCAGGGGGTCAGAGTCTGCCCCAGTCAGCGCAAGAATCGATGCCGCCAGAGCGAGGGTGAGTTGTAAGGGATATAAACCGTTTCTTTGCATGTAGTTGTCTCAAGATAAGCCTGAAATCTTGCGCCTCGCGACAGATAGCCCTCGAAGGCAGGACTGGTCGAAGGAGAACCCGTAACCATACTCCCGAGCCCCGCCCCTTTGCAATGCTGAGGGGAGGGGGTGGACTCAGCAAGGTTGTGTGCCTGCGAGGGATCTTGTCCCACTCCCTCGACCGACAGGTCCTCTTTTGATATCGGGAATCTCCAGTTCGGCGTCGTTTTCGCTACGTTCATTCCACTGATAACTGTCTTGATTCGTCGCATGTGGGTTGCATTTCCGGCACCGCCCGCTCACCGCCCATATTCGATTACTTTCCCATCGACGGTGGCGGCTACGTATTTCTGCGATTCCAGGTCTCGAAACTGAACGACACGATGTCCCTCGCGTGCCAGCTTTCCCCAGCGGCTGGGCTTGTCCGGATTCTGCTCAATCGCCTGATATTCCTTGCCAGCGATGAAGAAGCGGGCCGTACGAAACCGGCGCGCACCGGTGCGGCCGACGCGCGAAGTCTTTCCATCGATGATGACGGTTGGCCCGCTCATCAGCTGCTCGGCCACCGATTTCAAAATTTCGTGGTCCAGCATGCGCACCCGAAAGGCATTGTCATTTTTTGATGACCGAGTTTTGCGAACAAATGCGCCGACGGCAGTGTCGTCTCACCGAGCCGTTTTTACTACCAGCTTCTGGACACGCCAATTCAGCAACTCGCTGACGTAAATCTCGTTCTCCGACGGACATGCAATGCCATGAATCCATCCAAATTGACCCGCTTGCTTTCCTGACTCTCCAAACACTCCAAGAACTTTTCCGTCGAGGCTCAGTTTGTAGATTCGTCCCGGATAGCCGTCCGATGTGAACAACGCCGGGTTCGGTCCTGGGGTGATGCAGACAGTCCAAGGCGCGCCGGGGGCCATGGTCTGCGCTCCGGTGATGGGCAAGGCCGGCTTGTTCCCGATCGCGGGCAGTGCATTGGCATCGAAGGGAACGTCGATCGTAATCTGCCGGAGAAATTTGCCGTCGGTATCGAGGACCTGGATGCGCCGGTTGCCGCGGTCGGCTACATAAATGTGATCGTCGGCATCGATGGCGATGTTATGTGGAGTGTTGAACTGCCCCGGGCCATCGCCGGGCTCGCCGAAGGATTTGATCCACTTGCCGTTCTTGTCGAATTTGGCGATTCGCGAGTTGATGTAGCCGTCGCTGATATAGATGTTGCCGGCTTTGTCCCAGGCCATGTCCGTTACCTGGCGAAACATTCCATCTATTGGCGCCAACGGAGGCTTGGGGTGCGGCAGGGGCGCGGTCTTTTCATCCGATGCTTCCTGCTTGCGGCCGAACACCATGACGACCCGCCCCTGCGGATTGAATTTGATCACCATGTCGGAGCCTTTGTCCGCAACCCAGATGTTATCCTCGCGGTCGACCTTCACGGCGTGCGCGAACGACCAGGCGTAGAGATTGTGTCCAATCTCCCGCAGGAAATCTCCATGCGGGCCGAACTCGAGCAACTGTGCGGCGGCTGCAGCGTACGCTGGACCAGTCGTGTTTCCCCGCGATAGGACGAAGATGTGTCCCTTAGAATTGACCGCGACGCCCGTCGCTTCGCCCAGATAAAGGTCGGGGGGGAGTTTGACCGGATCTGGAACGGATTGAAATGGGATTTGAGGTACCGCAGCTTCTTGGGCAACAAGGAGACTACTCAGGCAGAGAAATAAGGAAAGGAGAATCTGTTTCATAGAAAGTCCCCCAGAACGTGTATTCATTCCATCGCCGAAGGGCGACGCCGTTTCGACCATAGCCTGCTGGCTTAAAGCGCTGGCTGAACCTGCTCGGCATCCAGACCCTTGCGGATTGTAGCGTTTTCAGTGGGCCAGAGCTTCCACAGGTCGTCATGGTCACTCGTCACAGACTAGAGCCGTGCAAATGTGAAGAATTCTAACGATGACGCCGGAAAGGTTAACTCGCACGCTGCAGGACTTTCTCTCGGAGGCCGCGGGGGCGGTGGTGCTGGAGGATGGCGCGGTGGCCTTCGATCTGGAGCGGGCCAAGTACTCGATTTCGGGGGAGTACAACAAGTGCCTGCTGCATCTGTGGTCGGCGGAGCGGAATGCGGTGCGGCGGGTGCTCGATGCCGAGGTCAAGAACGGGACGCTGCGGCTGGCGGTGCAACGGCTGGGACAGGCGCGTCCGACCAAATTGGAGATTTACCGCGAGCACGACCGTCGGTCTCCGACCGCCAGGAAGGCTTGCCGGACAGCTTATGAAGGCAAGTTACGGCGGGCGCTGGAACGGCACTTTGCCGAATTCACGATTGACCGGCTCACGACTGGAGTCGACCTGGAGAAATCGTTTGGGCCGATTTATGCGCGAGGGCTGCTGCGGCGAGGGCAGTCGGGGTTTGCGGTTTTAGGGGTGAATGAAAAAGAGACGCAGGCCTCGATCGATGCCGCGCTGACCTTTGGGATTTTGTGGCTGGATGCTTGCCGGAGAAATCCCCGCTTCTCCCAAAACCGGGGAGAAATGGGGCAAACGCAACCGCGGAGTTTGCTGGTGGAGGGGTTGATTCTGTTTGTGCCGGCAGGCTGTTCGGCGCTGGTGCGCGAGCGGATGGCTAACCTGAACCGGCGGGCGGCGAAGTGGAGGCTGGTCGAGTTTGACGAGCGGCACGACGCGGTGGTCGAGGTCGATTGCCCAGATCGCGGCAATATCGCGACGCGGCTGGTACATGTCACGAATGAAGCGGCGGCGATGCAGCGGTTCGCCGAATCCATTGAGAAGATCCAACGGATCCTGCCGAATTGCGAGGTCGCGGTGCTGTCGGCCGCGGAAATTGCATTTCGCTGGCGCGGGCTGGAATTTGCGCGGGCGCGCATGGGCGCGGAAGCCGTGACGTTCCGCAGCAAGCAGGAAATTGTGTTTGGGGTGGGTGCGGAGGAGCGCGTCCTGGACGATCGCAATTGGACCTTTTTCCTGCAACTGGTAACGGCGTTGCGCGATGCGCGGCATCCGTATGGGCCGAAGCAGCATGCACTATTCCGGCTGCAATCGGAGCGGTGGCTGGAGTCGCTGGTGGTGGGAGATGTCAGCATGATCGATGAGCGGCTCGATGCGACCGTTGAGTACTCGCAGGTGCCAGCGTTTTCGGCCGCGGACCGGGCGATGATCGACGTGCTGACGACAACGCGGGAGGGGCGGTTGGCTGTGGTCGAACTTAAAGCCGACGAAGATATTCATCTGCCGCTGCAGGGGCTGGATTACTGGTCACGCGTGGAATGGCATCACGCGCGCGGAGAGTTTCCGCAGTTTGGATATTTTCCCGGGAGGGAATTATCGGCCGAAGCGCCTCTGCTCTTTTTAGTGGCGCCGGCGCTGCACGTCCATCCGCAGACGGACGTGCTGCTGCGTTACATCGCGCCGGAGATCGAGTGGGAGTTCGTGGGGATTGACGAGAGGTGGCGGGAGGGAGTGAAGGTGGTGTTTCGGAAGCGAAATCGTGCTCACCACCGAGACACGGAGGCGCGGAGAATTCAGGAGGATGCGAAGGTCAGCACAAGTGTCTGAAGTTGCGCGGACGGATAAGCGAAGGCCGGGGAGTAGGGCCTACGGGGCTATGGACTGGGAGGTGTCGCTAACGGCCTTCACCGAGTGGGGACCGTAGTTGTAAAGCCAGTACTGTCTCTCTTGCCGTTTCCCCGGGCGCTTACACTCAAATTCCTCGTCGCCGGGAAGATGAGTGAAAGAGAGAGATTTATCGCCAACCATGTGCGGAGATGGGGCGCGTTTGCCGCTTGTACTGTCCAAACTTTTGGCTATAATGCACCGCCGGAGGTAGAACCATGAGACGCTTCTGTTTTTCACTGGCGCTTGCCAGCTGTCTTGCGGGGACGCTCTGGGCCGCAGACGATCCTTTTTGCGGGAAATGGAAACTCAACATGGAGAAGAGCCAGTTTGCCGGAGATCAAATTAAAATTCAGGACCTCGGCGAAAACAAGTACAAGTGGACGGTCGGCAACGTATCCGACACGATTACCTTCGATGGCGCCGACCAGCCTGTCCATTTCGGACGGACCATATCAATGGCTGCCGAAGGAAAAAACAACTGGAAGATGGTAGTCAAGAAGGACGGCAGAGTCCTCAGTTCGATGACCCATACCATTTCCGAAGATGGGAAAACGCAGACAATCAAGGGAGCGGAAACCAAGCCAGACGGCACAACTTCCGATTTCAACGTCGTTTGGAAGAAGGTGGGCGGCGGACCGGGCTTGGGAGGGACCTGGGAAGAAACCGATGTGAAGTTCACTTCTCCGGATGAGTGGGACATCGAACCCTATGATGGCGACGGATTGACATTCAACACACCGGCGTATCAGGACACTCTTAGCATGAAATTCGATGGCAAGGAGTACGCAGAAAAGGGCCCGAATGTCGCGCCCGCTTCCATGTCTTCTGGCAAACGCGTCAACACCTACACTTTGGAAGTCACCGACAAGGTGAAAGGCGAGGTGATGGATCACACAGAATACAAAGTCTCTCCCGATGGAAAAAGGCTAACTCTTACGATTCACGAAACCGGCCAGCCGAAAGCGTTAACCGTCGTCTACGACAAGATGTAGCTTTCGGACCGGTCCAGTCTGTTTGTGAAGAGAACTACAAAGAACCGACAAGATGCCGCCCGATGCAGGGCGGCTTTTCTTTGGCATCGTTGCAGATGGTTGTGCAGTACTTTTGTTAATCGGGGGTTACACCCATTTGCCCTGGGATCGCGATCCCGTCTACCTTGGTCGACCGAAGAACATGACGTAGCCGTCAGGGTCGCAAATCTCGAACCCGCGAAGACCATCGTGGGTATCCTTGAGCGGTACGCTGAATGCTGCTCCATGATCGGCAAATTCAACAGCGAGCGCGTCCGGGTCGGGTGCATAGACGAAGGCATCCCATCTCATCGAGGGATTGCGCTTTGAGTTAGGCAGCGGCGACGTGTCTTTATCGGACTTGACGAAGATCTGCGCTCCGTCGCGGCCGACGATGGCAAAAAAAGGGTTTCGATCCGGCTGCTGGAATCTTGTCTCAAAACCAAGCCTGTCGCGGTAAAACGCGATGGTTTGATCGACGTTGCTGACGATGAAGAATGGTGAAATCGCCGGCGTCGTTGGTCGTGTCATAAGCGTCGAGCCTCTTGCGCTGGCATCGCAGGCCGGGTCTTTCTCTGTGGAGCGTTTCAAAAATCACTCATGACGGGAGTCTTTGTAGACTGTTCCGCCCTTCATCACGAAATCCACGTGCTCGAGCGATCGGACATCGGTCAAGGGATCGGCGTGCACGGCGATGATATCGGCATACTTGCCGGATTCGATTGTGCCTACGTCGGCGGAACGGCCGATGAGATCGGCGGCGTTTGAAGTCGCGGCACGGATAGCCTGCACGGGCGTCATGCCGAACTTCACCATGTAATAAAACTGGCGGGCGTTGTCGCCGTGAGGATACACGCCGGCGTCGGTGCCGAAAGCCATCTTCACGCCGGCCTTGACGGCCTTCTCGAAATTCTGGCGCTGGAGCTGGCCGACCATTTTCTCTTTGTCGATGTTCTCCTGGGGCAGGCCCACCTTCGGGGCTTCGTTCAGAATGTAGTCGTCGTTGTAGATGTCCATGACGAGGTAAGTGCCATGCTCTTTGGCGAGGCGGATGCCTTCATCGTCGATGAGGCTGGCATGTTCGACTGAGTCGATACCAGCGAGGATCGCGTTCTTGATGCCTTCGGTGCCGTGGGCGTGCGCGGCGATCTTGCGTCCGGCCATGTGGGCGGTTTCGGCTGCGGCTTTGAGTTCTTCCAGGGTAAATTGCGGTGCGCCGGGGCTGTCGCCTCTCGAAAGGACGCCGCCGGTGGAGTGAATTTTGATCACGTCTACGCCGTATTTCACCTGCGCGCGCACCACGTGGCGAATCTGATCGACGCCATCGGCGATTTGAAAGTTGCGCTCGTCGGGGAACATGGAAACGCGGGTCTGCGGAGAAAAGTTATTCAGGTCGCCGTGGCCGCCGGTGATGGAAATGCCGGGTCCGCTGGCGACGATGCGCGGTCCGGGAATGAGTCCTTCGTTAATGTTTTTGCGCAGATCGACGGCGAGGAAGGGCGGGGAGCCGACATCACGTACGGACGTGAAACCCGCCTCGAGAGTCTTGCGTGCGTTGACCACGGCGGCAAAGGCGTGGTCGAAGGGGGTGTCCTTAAATTTGTAGATTTCGTTGTAGCGGTCGGCGCGGGCGCTGAGGTGGGTGTGGCAGTCGATCAGGCCGGGCAGGACGGTGTAGTGCGAGAGATCGATGACGTTCGCGCCAGCTGGAATTTTCACGTTCGCCGCGGATGCGACTGCCTTGATCCGCTCTCCTTCGACTGTGATCACCATGGTTTGCTGAATGGAATCGTTGGTGGCATCGAGAAGGTGTCCGGCAAGAATGTAGGTAGTCTTTGGCGGAAGAGGCGCTACTTGCGGGGCGGCTCCAAAGGGGTTTGTGCCGGGAGTTTGTGCGGATGCAGCAGTGTGCAGTAGCAGAGCAAACAGCCATAATCCGACGCTGGGTTTCAAGGTTAGTTTTTCTCCTGTTGTCTTGCGGTGAAGAGTTTCAGGGGATGCGAGTGGATTTGTCAATCGGGATCAAAGACATTTAGGAATTGGGATCAAAAGAGTTGGCCCCGGACGAATGCGTTCGGGGCTCCATTCTCCGCTGCGCGCAGTTACTGCTTCCAGGCGCCGAGCCAGCGGCGCACATCTACCAACTGGCCGAGGTGATATGCGTTGTGGTCCGCTACCAGCAAGGCCTCGCGCAGGATGGTTTGTCCCTCGCCCCAGGGGATGCGGGCAAACAGGTCCGTCTTCGGATTCGCCACAAGGTTCTCCATGGCTTTCAGATCGGCCTGAAAATCCTGGATGCTTTTGTTCCAGGCCAGAGCATCCGGCGGAGCCTCGGTTTTCGGCCAGTGGCCCGCGGGCCAATCTGGGGAGACGTGCTTCGCATTGCGGCTGAATTCGAGGATGTCCCACTGGGCGATGCGCAGATGCTCGAGGAGCATCCAGGGAGAGTGGGGGTAATTTGTGGGCTTCGCACCGCGGAGGTTTGCGGGAAGATCTTTCACTACATCTTCGAATTTGGCGTGGGCGTTGCCGCCATCGAGAAGATCGAGAAGGTGTTTGCGCAGAGATTGGTGAGGGTCTTTGGCCGCTTTTGTCGGCCTGGTGGTTTTCTTGGGCATCGAATTCTCCGTGGTCTGATTCCAGTTTAGCTTGTCAGTTGGGATGGTTTGGACGAGCAACTTTTACCACAGAGGGCACGGAGGGGCACAGAGGAAAGTCCCACAAAACGCGAGAAGGATGGGGCACCCACGCCCTATAACAATGGAATTGGAAATAAAATGGACGAACGAATGCGTCCGTCCCTACATGGCTACTGGTGAGTTGCGGCGGTCTGGGCCGGGGTGGCTCCATCCATCGAGTTGCCGATAGCGTCGCCGGAAAGGACCAGTTCGACGCGGCGGTTTTGCTGGCGGCCTTCGGGAGTGTCGTTCGATGCGATCGGTTCCGTCTTGCCAAAGCCGCGCGCTTCGATCGAGGCGGCAGCGATTCCCTGCTGTACGAAGTAGTCGCGGACCGACTCGGCGCGATGCTCGGAGAGATTCTGATTGTAATCATCGCTGCCCACGCTGTCGGTGTGTCCTTCGACGGCGAGGTGCAGGCTGGGATAGGCGAGGATGATGCCGGAAACTTTGGCGAGACGCTCACGCGCTCCGGGAGCCAGTTCGAAGCTGCCGCTGCGGAACAGAACATCGCTCATGTTAGCGATCAGGCCGCGGGCGGAGTCGCGCGTGGCAAGAATCGAATTCAGCTGTTGCAGCAGCCGGGCGCGGAGTTCGGCCTTTTCCTGCTCAGCTTGCTGGCGCAGACTTTCAGATTGTGCGGCCGCGGCTTTCGCTTTGTCGGCCTCGGCGGCGAGCGCTTGCTGCTGCGCGACGGCTTCGGCTTTCGCCTTCTCGGCTGCTTCTTTCTGGCGCGCGGCTTCCTGCGTGGCGGCCAGAGCTTCCTGCTTCATTTTTTCTGCTTCGGCTTTGGCTTGCTCGGCCTGGGCGCGGGCTTGCTCAGCCTGGGCGCGGGCGGTTTCGGCGTCGGCGCGGCGCTTAGCCTCAGCATCCGCGTCGGCGCGGGCTTTGGCTTCACGAGCTGCGGCGGCGGCCTGGGCCTCGACCTCGGCCTTTTGCTTTACGGCCATCAGGCGAGCTTCTTCGGCGGTTTCTGTCGCTTCCTTCGCGGCAGCTTCGACGGCGGCCTTGTTCTGCTTCTGGCGGTACACCTCCTCGGCGTGCATCAACTGCTGGCCGGCCTTGGAAAGAATCGTGGCGGCATATTTGTCGGCTTCGGCGATGTGCGCGATGCGCACCGCGTTGCGCGCTTCAAACAGTTCCAGCGGAGTCTTCGAATCGATGCCGAAGATCGCATCTTGAATGTGCGCGTTGGTGGAAGCGTAGGTTCCGCGCGTCACGAGTTCGTACCTGGCGTCGATATTTTGTGTGGCAGCGCCGCTGATTACGACGCTCTCCATCACGACCATGTTGCCGGGCTGCGATACGGCGAAATAGGGCTCAGCGGTGACGATCATCCCGAAGGTCTGCAGGTCGGTGAAGGCTTTGACGTGGGCGTTGCCGCTTTTATCGAGCGCGAGCTCGCCGAGGTTGACGGGGCGGCCCTGCGGCGAGACGGCCCACATCACATAGGTCAAGTACTCCAGGCCGAACTTCGTGGCGTCTTCCATGCCCTGAAATTTGGCGTCGATCTCAAAGTTGGTCTTCTTGCCTTCGACCTTGGCTTCACCCGAGGCGCGCTGCAGCAGATCGCTGCCCTGGAAGTCGACTTTGGTCGATCCACCCTGAAGGCGATAGTGCATCGCCTTGATGGTGCGCGAGACGGTAGCTGCGGGCGCCTGCGCGGTGGCGGAGGCAGTCGGCGTTGTAGCCGTCGCAGGGGTAGCGGGTTGCGTTTGCGCACAGGCGAATGCCGCGGCGACAAAGAAGACGACAGCAAGAGACACGTTTTTCACGAGAGTTCTCGATCTGGGGGAGATTGAGAGATTTCTATCCTCTTATGGTGCGGGATTGAGGGGCGAATGAAAAGGACAAGAAGGGATGCGACTTTGGTAACGGCGAGCGTAAGTTCGGGAGTTGGAAGCGCCTAAGGGATTGACCCAATCGCCCCGTCTGGGCCGACGAAGAGCGCTCCGCCGTGGGGAAAGCGGCTCGCGGCATAGAACTTCTGCCTGGGATACTTGATGCGATGGTTGCGATCGGAATCAGCAATGTAGTCGGGTCCGATGTAAAACACGCGAGCTGGGTGTCGGGGATCTAAAGCTATCGCCGAGATGTATCCGCGAAGGTCGAGGGTTTGGAAAAGGCGAAAGGTCTTGCCGCCGTCGTCAGTCGTTGCGAGGTTAGGGACGTCCTGGTTCGGATGCTGGTAGTCGCCTCCGGCGATCAGGCCGTGCAGTGGGTCGAGGAAGGCGATCGTGAAGATGCCGGCGGAGTCGGGGCCATGGAAGATAGGCGTGTCGAAAACCTGCCAGGTCTGGCCGCGATCGGCGGAGTGGAAGACACGGGCAGCTTTGCCGCCTGTGGCGAACCAGATGTTGGGGTCAGCGGGGGCTAAGGCGTTGTCATCGTTTGCGGCCGCACGCGGCCCTGAAGGGCCGCTCTTCGACTTTGTGCTCAGGATCGCCAGGCAGGTGTTCGAGGCGGCGAAGGCGCCCTCGCCATCGAGGGCGGGCGGAAGCTGCGATGGCGGAATCGGGTGCCACGTGTGGCCGTCGTCGGTGAGTAACAGTTCGAACTTGAGTTGGCCCGATTCGTCGGGGATGGGATCGCCGAGCACGATGCCATGGGTACGGTCCCAGAAGACCATCGAGTCGAAAAATCCCTTTGGATTTGTGTTGGTGAACTGCAACTGCCAGTTGCGGCCAGCGTCCGTGGTGTGATAGATGCGCGAAAGTTCACCGGGTCCGGCGGACATGAGGAAGGCTTCGTCCGCGAAAAAGGCGACGACCGCGCGGAAGTCAAGCGTCACAGCGCCGGGGACTTGTGCAGGGATCCAGGTGCGGCCGGCGTTGGTCGTGCGCAGATACGTTCCATGCGTTCCGCTCGCCCAAGCGATCTGGCGCGAAACGGCGCTGACCCCGCGCAGGGTTTCGCTGGTATGCGAGGTCTGCGCGCGCGGTCGGGATTGGGCGGCGAGGATAGCGGTAAGGAGCAGGAGCCAAGCGGAGCGCATGGGAGAATTGTCGCAGAAATCGAGAGGCGAAGGCTTGTCTGCCGCCGCGAGCCGCAATACAATCTGGAGAAAGCATGAGCCTGGTTTGTTCCGGCGTTCTGTTCGCCAGTTACAACCATTCTTCATTCTCCGACCTCATAGTTGTGAGATAGTCTTTCGTTCGCCGCTTCGAGTTTCGCAGTTTCCACCGAACCCGTTCCGTCTGCAAGGCGATGTGTCTCCGAGTTGAGACTCGGGGCCAAAGTCCTGTTAGGATCGGTCACCCTGAGGGAGAGACCTATGCGTCGAAGATTGCGGAGCCAGGCTATTTGGGCAACCGCGGGATTGCTGCTGTCGGCAACGGGCTGGAGCGCTGGACAAACGCTGAAGCCGCGTCCGCCGGCAGGAGAAGAAAAGAAGGACGACGCAGTGCCTCCGGTTGTGCCACCAGCTCCGGTGACCCTGCCTATGAGCGTAACTGCGGGCACTCCGATCAAGGTGGCGCTGGATGAGGAAGTGCGTGTGCGCAGGGTGGGGCAGGCGATCCACGGCAAGACGCTGGAGCCGGTGTATGCGTTCGACAAGCTGCTAATCCCAGAGGGCACAGCGGTCAACGGGAAAGTTTCGGCTATCGATCCCGTGCCGGGGAAGGTCCGAGCCATGGACGCGATGGACGGAAATTTCTCGCCCGTGCGCGCGGTGCACGTCCAGTTTGACGAACTGATCATGGCCGACGGCCGCCGCGTTCCCATGCAAACCGTGGCATCACCGGCTCCCAATGGAGTGCTGCGCTTTGTCCCGGCGAATTCGAAGGCTGAAAACAAAAACAAAGTAGAGGACGCGGCCTCGAAGAAAGTAAGCGAAACGCGTCAGCAGATCCGGCAGCAATGGAGCGACCTGAAGAAACAGATTCACGAGCCGGGAAAAATGCACAAGCTCAAGCGGAGGGCGATTGCGCAGCTTCCAGTGCATCCGCAATACATAGACGCGGGCACCAGCTTCAATGCCAGCCTGCTGCAACCTCTGGATTTCGGAGTCGAGTCCGTACCGGTTGAGGCGCTGGCGCAAATTGGAGCACCACCCCCGTCAGGAAGCGCGGTGCATGCTCGCCTGACCACGCCTTTGAGTTCGGCGACGTCGAAAAAGGGAGAGCGGGTGGAAGCGCTGATTACGCAACCGCTGGTCGTCTCCGATCATTTAATTCTGCCGGAGGGCAGCATCATTCGAGGTTCGGTGATGCAGGCGCAACCGGCGCGGCGTTTGGGGCGCAACGGGCAATTGCGAATCCGCTTTAATGAAGTAGCTCCGCCGAATGGTCTGGAACAAAAAGTCGAGACCAGCCTGGAAGGGGTTGCAGTGGCAAAGGGGGAGAACCTGAAGCTCGACAGCGAAGGCGGAGCCCAAGTGACGACGCCGAAGACGCGATACCTGACGACTGGGATTCAGGTAGCGCTGGCGGCTACATCGGCCATGCCGGACAACGACGCACACGGCGGAGGCGGTGATCTTGGCGGGGGCGCGGTCAACGGAGCGTCCGGCTTCCGTTTCCTCGGATCGATGATTACTCTAGCGGCGCGATCGCGAGTAGTAGCCAGCGGGTTTGGCGCCTATGGCGCGGCCAGTTCCATCTATTATCACTTTCTCGCGCGCGGGCGGGATGTCGTGTATCCGAAGGATATGGCAATGGTCATTGGGATGGGAACGCGGGAATCGAAGCCGGGCGCGGCTATTACGCCAGAGCCGAGCGGCGACAACGCGGGGCCGGCGGGCCGATGAGTTTTCATGGTGCGCGAACTTATTGCTGAATCTCAGCCAGCCGCTACTGCGCCGCTGTTTCTAACCACAGGCTCTTTTTGGTAGATCACCTCTCGGTGCTCTGCAAGAGGTGCTTCGCGAAGAACGCTCAGGATGACGGCAGCGGGCTCGCCCCGTCGACCTCGCTGAGAGTCAGGCCCGCCAGGGTTGTTCTGAGTGCCGAGCATCTGATCGTAGGCTCACCGTTCTTCTTACTACTTACGCTTCGTGGAGGGAGTGCCTTCGCATGAGATCCTTCGCGAAGAACGCTCGGGATGACGCCAGTGGGCTCCCACTCCGTTCACGCCCGCTAGACGGCGTCACTTCGCCGTGAAGTCGGCGAAGGATGCGGTTTTGCCGATGTAGACCCGCAATGTGCAGCGGTTGCCGACATGGGCGAAGGCCACTTCCAGAGCGTCTGAAGGTTCCGCAACCTGCGCAGTTTCCATGGGGGCGCGGGCGATGTCATGCTTTTCATCATAGGTGGCGCCGGGGGTGACGTTCTTGTTGACCGCAAGCGTCCAATGATCGCGCGCAGGAATGGGATACACCGTGTACGCCCCAATGGGAATGGTTGAGGTACCCAGAGTCAGTTGCGCTTCGGTGAACAGAGTCATGGGCATGCCGCCCGGAGTCATCGGCTTGCCGTTCGAAATCTTCTCTTTGTTGGTCGGAACGGGATTGTAGCGCAGGTACACCTGGCGGCCGTCCTCAAGATTACAAGTGGTCGTGGTGCTCGGAGTGCTGCCGGATTGAGCTATCCCTGTGGTCACTAATAAGGCGCACAACAATAACGATAACGCAACAGCTCTCCAGACGAGTGTGGCGTACATGGTTGGAAAGCCTCCGCGAAAAAGTGTAGCGCTGGGAAGGCGTTCTGGGGAAAGAATTTGCGTGGAAAGGGCGTATTTGCGCCGGGAAGGAGCGGAGAAGCGGTTTTCGCCGAGTCCTCGAGGTCTCGTTCGATATCGACCTTCGGTGACGTTTTCCAGGGGACGGGGGGTTGCTACCGTCAATGGCAGGCCCAGGTGCGTCAGGCGCCGGGCGACAACGGAGCAATCGAGGGGCTCACTTTCATGGCGAAATCCAAGCTTAGGGTGCTTTACGGGGAAGGCGAAGAAGACATCTTGAAGCAACAGGCCGCGGCAATGGAAAAGGCCGGGCATACAGTGCATCAGGCCATCGGACGAAAAGGCGTGCAGGAGGCTTTGAACAAAAGCGTTTTTGACCTGGTCGTGCTGGGAGCGACGCTCACGCGCAACGACCGGCATCATCTACCGTACATGGTCAAGAAAGTGAATGCCGAGACCAGTGTGCTGGTGATGCATGCCGACGGCAGCCGGCATCCGTATGTGGATGCATGCACTGACACAGGGGCAAGCGTGGAGCATGTGCTGGCAAGGATGGAAAGCATGACGATCACTGGCATGATGCCTGCGGCCAAAGCCGCGGGAGTGGGGAGATAGTAGCCGGTTGCCAGTAAACAGTTTTCAGTCCAGGGGCGGCTTCGGCTGCCCTTTTTCTTTCTTGACGGGTATGTTTCCTCGGGCCAGGCGAACCTTGGGTGATAAGAATCAGAGGTTGTAATAGGTGGGAAAAAGTGACTGATCAGTCGTCGCTCACACTCTCAAACTCGGATCCGATCGACCAGAATGGAGTTCATGAAGTGTTGCCGGGCGCGAACCAAGTTGGTAATCAGTGGGATAAATCCCCGGTGTGAATCTGTGTTTCTGCAAGGGCCGATAGCATTGTCTACGATTCTTGGCTTTCTGGTGGGACAACGTTGTTAAAAATGAAGTCTCCTCGCTGCCTGTCCGATGTTCTTCTTAAGGAATGGTCTTGGGTGTGGGCTTGCCCATCGGTTTGTAATCCTTGGGATAAACGACCAGATGGCGGCGCATGCCTTCGCCTTCACTTTCGGTATGCAGATCGGCTTCGTTGCGCAGGGCGAGGTGGACAATGCGGCGCTCGCGCGAGGACATGGGCGTGAAGTGATACGGGGTTCCTGTCTGGCGCACTTTGTCGGCAGCGACGTTAGCGGCCATGTGCAATTCCTGGATGCGCAGGGAGCGGTGATTCTGGCAGTCGAAGGAAACCTTTTCGTGCTCACCGGAGGGCAGACGGAGCATTTCGATAGCGAGGAGTTCGATGGCGCGCAGGAGTTCCGCGCCGCGATCGAGCAGAAGGGACGAGTCGGGGCCGGTGAAATCGACGAGGATCTCAGGCTTCTCCCAGTCGCGATTCTCCGGCAGCGGCGGATCGACCACGATGCGGTATTTCAAGCGTAGTCCACCATGCGTGACCACGGTCTGGAGGAATTCGTTGATCTTGTTGGCGGCGGCGATCTTGTCGGGTATGGGCAACGTCAACTCCTGGCTATTAGCGTCTAGCTCCTAGCTCGAATCTCGTGGCGCGAAAGTTTGTGCCGTCCCTTCGGGACTCTTGTCCCGGAGGCGGCTCCAGCCCGGCACTTCCGTGCCGGGCTTTCACATCCCGCCGCCCTGGCGGCTTGAGCTCCCGGGGAGTCCCTTGCTTACTCGCGATCCCACGCCTACTAGCAATCCAACCCTCGTTGCTGCGCCTGGATGGGGGCAACTGTTTAGATCCAAGCTAGTAGCTAGAAGCTAGCAGCGGGGCTATTTCTCTTTCTTCCTCGCGCGCTTCTCCATCATCTCGCGCATTTCTTGGCCGAGCTTGGTGCGGTTCATCACCGTTTGTTGCGCGATGCCGATCAAATTGACTACGGCGTAATACAGGTTCAGTCCGGCAGCGAGGCGGAAGAAGATGAAGCCCATCATCAGGGGCATCATCACGTTCATCATGCGCTGCTGCGCGGGGTCCATGCCGGCTTGCGGCGTCATCTTCTGGGTAACCAGGCTGCTGATCACCATCAGTATCGGCAATATGTAGAGCGGGTCGGCGGCCGACAGGTCGTGAATCCAGAGCCAGTGCGCGTGGCGTAGATCGAGCGCCGTGCCCAGCATGCGGTAATAGGCGAACAGAAACGGCATCTGGATCAGGAGGGGCAGGCATCCCCCGGCAGGATTGACGCCTTCTTTCTTGTACAGCGCGCTGATCTCTTCATTCATCGCCGCTTTGCGCGGATCGCGCAGGCTGTACTTCTTGTACTTCTCCTGGATCGACTTGATCTGTGGCGCGACACGCTGCATCTTGAGCATCGACTTCATCTGCGTGACGCGTAGCGGCAACAGAGCGATGCTGATAATCAGAGTTTGTACGACAATCGCCCATCCCCAGTTGGGGACCATGTGATGGAAGGTCCAGCGCAACCAGAGGAAGAGTGGCTTGGCGATGATGCCCCACCACCCGAAGTCGACCAGGCCGGTGAGATCAGCGTCGGCGCCGGAGACACCGGGGACCGGAATCTTCTGCAGAACGTCCAGTTCTTTTGGACCTACGAAGACGCGTTCACGGGTCGCGCCGTGGAGGTTACCCACGGCGGCCCCGATCACTTCGACCGGGATCACTTCTTTGGAGTCGGGCTTGGAAGGATCGCGCGGAATCGAGATCGAGTTGCGCAGCGTCACCATCGACGTCGCGACGGGATCGTCGGGAATGAAGATGGCGGCGAAATACTGATCGTTGGGACCAGTCCAATGGAACGGACCGGGGACGGTGGCATTGCCGCTGATCTTCTTGATAGGAAGCCGCTGGATGTCTTTGTTGTACTGGTAGTCGATCATCGCCGCGGCATAAAACGGTGCCGTGGTCTCGTCGCCGAATCCAGCAGGCCACGCGGGGAGCGCGGACACGATGCTGCCGTTGTACGTCACCGAGCTTTCGACGGTCACGACATAACTGTGGTCAAAGTGGAAGGTCTTCAGGACGGCAAGGTCTTGATCTGAATATTCGAAGGTGATTGTGGCGGGAGCTTTCAAAGTTTGCCCCGCCAGTTCGCCTTTGGCAGAGGTTACCGTGACTTTCGCCACCGCCGCCTCCGCCAGTGGATCGGCGGGTCGAACTTCGCTTGGAACGTAGAGAGCAGAGCTCAGCCGATTGCGCAGAGTATCGTCATAAGTCCACAGGGAAAGCGGGTAGCCGTATTGGGCGGCGGCCGTGGGGTTGACCAGGTCGAGCGGGCCATTCTGGGCTTCGTTGTCGAATTTTTTCAGGATCCAGGATTTAACCTGCGCGCCTTTGTTGGTGAAGGTGATGCGGTAGAGATCGTTCTCGATGACAGTTTCGGTTTCACCGGACGCCTGCCTGGTGACTCCAGCTGGAACCTTCACGGGAGGAGTCATGGCGGACGCGGCGGACGGTGCGGGCTGCGATTGCGCAGACCGATTTTGCGGCTGCGTTGGCGCCGGCTGCTGCGGGAAATATTTTTTTAACAGCGGCTGAAAGGCCAGGATGACGATGAACGTCACCAGGAAGATCAGCAGCATGCGGCGCTCGCCGCCTGGTTCTTGCTGGGGATTGTGGTATTCGGCCAAAGTTTAAGGATTCCGTTCTAATTTCAGGTTTGGGCTGGCCACTCGGCCGCACACCGGGTCGTATCCGCCTCGGGCAAATGGGTGACAGCGCAGCAGCCGAAGAGACGCCTTGAAGCCGCCGCGCAACACGCCGTAGCGTTCGACGGCTTCCATAGCGTATTCGGAGCAGGTCGGAACGTATCGGCAGGCCGGTGGAAACAGTGGGGAGATCGCCCACTTGTAGGCCCGGAGCAGTCGCAGCGAGATGAGTTTGGCGAACTGGCGCATTGGGCTACCTGCTTCCGGTATCCGGCGTTCGGCTTCCGGGATTTTGTTTCTCGGACATTCCCTCCGGCTTGCGTCCTATCTTCTGTTCTATGACTACGAAAGCGCGGCGGACTTCGTTCAGCACCGCTTCGAAGTCGCTGGTTAGCAATGACTTCTTCGGATTGAGGACGACGTCGGCGCTCACTTCCGCCGGCGGTTGCGATAACCGCACCGCCTCCCTCAGCCGACGCTTCATGCGGTTGCGTTGGACTGCTCCGCCAAGAGCGCGTCCGACGGTGAACCCAACGCGAAGTCCCGGCATTGGCGTTGCTTTCTTCTTGGCCGACTCTCCCCCTTGCCTTGCCAGGAAGAATGCTGTCAGGGACGCGGAAAAATGACGGCGTCCCTGCTTATACACACGCTCAAAATCGGAGTGGCGCAACAAGCGCAGGCTGCGAGGAAACTTCGCCCGCGCAGTTTGCGACTTCACCCTCTGCTGCTTCCCATCTGGGTTCGATGTTCCGGGCACAGCCACCGTGCCTTTTTTCCAGAATCGCTGGTGCTACACGCGGGAACGCGGACCGGAGTGTCCGCGTAACATGGACTACTCGCGGAAGCCTGGTTTTACTGAGACCCGCTTGCGCCCCTTGGCGCGGCGGCGTGACAGCACTTTTTGGCCGCCTTGGGTCTTCATGCGCGAGCGGAATCCGTGCTTCTTCGATCGCTTGCGCCGGTTGGGTTGGAATGTACGCTTGGGCATGAAAAGTAAGTGCTCCTGATTGCTCGAACGCTCTTAGGACAAACTATGAGTATAAATGACAGGAGCTTGCGCGGCAAAAGCGCGCCCGCGAACGACTGCCTGCGCCAAGCAGTAGCTCTCGAGCAGTGACGCCCTCGCGGCATCATCACACGCTCATCGATTTCGCCGCAGGGCGCGGCACGCGCGCGGCGGTCTTGCGGCGAAACCACCAGGCGCGCAAGGATTGGCCGGCGATGAACGCCTTCTCGAAATACCATGATTGGCTGCCGGCTTCGTGATGCA
>Ga0307478_10000806_pt1 | contig 29951 bp, 28 predicted proteins | sample atmos_gasesECM4C_2_FD_203713 | JGI IMG/M metagenome (GOLD analysis project Ga0307478, IMG submission 203713) | Hardwood forest soil microbial communities from Morgan-Monroe State Forest, Indiana, United States - atmos_gasesECM4C_05 | ecosystem: Environmental > Terrestrial > Soil > Temperate...
GAAATCTTTCCGCGTTGTGACGGTGAAGCGCTGCGATTTCAACAAGGAGGAACTGTGGAATACACTGACGCGCCTACTTTAGAACCGCCGGTTTCGGCCGACACCATGGAGTGCCCGCTCTGCGGTCATGTCCTGCCGAAGGACGCGGAAGCGTGCGACCAATGCGATTGGGTGCGCGCACCCGAAACGGATACCGCGGAAGGAAAAGCCAGCGATGCGGTCGCGGTAATGCTGAGTGTGGTTCCCGGGCTCGGGCACGTTTACAAGGGATACAGATTAATCGGTCTTCTGTTTTTCTTCGGGGCAATCGGGGCCCTGCTAGCCGGCGGCCTCGCGGCGACGGCCACGGCCGGTTTCGGCCTTTTCCTGATCCCGATTTACTGGTTCGCGGTCATGTTCCATGTCTACGGAGTCCATGATCGCGTTGCGCCGACGGTGCAGGACGAGGGCGAAGAATATTAGGTGGATCGAGCGCTCCGCCGCTCGATGACAAATAGTCGCGGCGCGGCCGCCATAAAAAACATCGCGCGACGGAGCGCGCGATCCACCTACGTCGTCGAGACGGCGCGATGGATCTCTTCCACGGTCTCGCGCAGGCCGTAACGGAATTTCCATTCCGGATAATGCTCCTGGAATTTGCGGACGTCGCTGATCCACCAGATGTGGTCGCCGATCCGATTCGTTTCGTCGTATTTCCAGGTGAGGCGTCGGCCGCTGATTTCCTCGCAAAGATTGATCGCCTCCAGCATCGAGCAATTCGAATGGCGGCTCCCACCGATGTTGTAAACCTCGGCAACGCGTGGCGCGCGAATGAACGCGGCGAAGGCATCGACCAGATCGGCGCTGTGAATATTGTCGCGGACTTGTTTGCCGTTGTAACCGAAGACGCGGTAGGGCCGGCCGGTGACGGTGCAAATCATCAGGTAAGAAAGAAAGCCGTGCAGCTCGGCCCCGGCGTGCGCGGGTCCGGTGAGACAACCGCCCCGGAAACAAACCGTCGGCATCCCGAAGTAACGGCCGTATTCCTGGACGAGAAGGTCCCCCGCCGCTTTCGACGCGCCAAAGAGCGAGTGCTTCGTGTGATCGATGCTCATCGTCTCGGGGATGCCCGGCTCATACTCGTGGCCCTCGGCGATTTCCCAACGCAGAGGAAGTTCCCTCAACGGCAAACGGTTCGGCGTATCGCCATAGACCTTGTTCGTTGAGGTGAAAACAAAAGGCGCCTCCGGACAGAACGCGCGCGCGGCTTCGAGCAGATTCAGGGTGCCGTTGGCGTTCACGGTGAAATCAGTCTGCGGATCGCCCGCGGCCCAATCGTGCGACGGTTGGGCAGCGGTGTGAATCACGGCCGCGATCTCGTTCCCCTGATCCTTGAAGAGCGCCGAAATTTTTTTAACATCGCGAATGTCGAGGTCGTGATGCTCGTATTCGCGCAGGGTGCGCACGAGATCGTCGCGCGTTTTTTGGGTCGAAGCTTCCGCGCCAAAAAAATGACTCCGCATGTCGTGGTCGATCCCGATCACGCGATAGCCCTCCGCTACAAAATGCCGAACACTCTCCGAGCCGATCAACCCGGCGGAACCGGTCACGATAATTTTGCGCATCGCCAAATTGGAAGCGGATGTCGTCCTCGAAAGTTTACGCTTCGGCCAGGATCCAGGTGAGATCGCCATTCGCGGGCGCGACCCGGGCTGCGGGAAATTCCTGGTCACCCCGCAAAACCCTTTCGAGGAGCGCGGGATTCTTGTTCGCGTTGGCGAGGAAGCAAATGTGCCGGGCCTGATTGATGAGCGGGTAGGTGACGGTGATCCGCCACGCATCGAACTTCGGGACGAAATTGGCGACGACCTTCCGAACCTTTTCCTCCAGCGCCGCCGTTTCGGGAAACAACGACGCAGTGTGTCCGTCGTCCCCCACCCCGAGCAGAATCAAATCGTGGCGGTAAACCATTTCGCCGCCCTGGGCCGCCAGGAGATCGAGCCCGTCCTGATATTCCTGCGCGGCAACTCGCGGATCAATTTCGCCGCGCATCCGGGCGATCGATTTTTCCGGCACCGCCCCCGGCACGAAAAGAGATTCGCACGCCATCCGGTAGTTGCTTTGCGGATCGTCCGGCGGAACGCAGCGCTCGTCGCCAAAGGTGAAATGCACGCGGTCCCACGGAAGGTCGCGGCCGATCCTGGCGAACTCGGTGTAAACGGGGCGCGGCGTATTCCCGCCCGAGAGCGCGATGCGGAATTGATCGCGTTCCGCCAGAGCGGCGCGGGCGTGGCCCAAGAGAAATTCTGCGGCGTCGTGCACGAAATTCCGGGAGCGAACGACGTCGCGTTTCATGCCGGACGGTGGCGCTAGATTGCGCAGTGCGACAGCCCGCGCTTCTCGAGATAGCGCTGATGATAATCTTCCGCGCGATAAAACGCCGGCGCGGGTTGGATGTAAGTAACAATCGTCCGGTTGAAACGGCCGCTCTTCTCGAGGCGCGCCTTCGACGCTTCCGCCGCGGCCTGTTGCTCGGGCGAATGATAAAAAATAACCGAGCGATATTGGTCGCCCACGTCCGGTCCCTGGCGGTTCAGCGTCGTCGGATTGTGATTCGACCAAAAGACATCGAGCAGATGATCGTAATTAACGACCGCCGGATCGAACTCGACCTGCACGACTTCGGCATGGCCGGTCGTGTGGCTGCAAACATCTTCGTAGGTCGGATTCTCAGTTTTACCGCCAGCGTATCCGACCGCTGCATCCCTCACCCCGGGGATCGCACGGAATGTAGCTTCGACGCCCCAGAAACACCCGGCGCCAAAGGTCGCTTTTTCGGTGGTCATGCGTTCACGATGAAGCGGACAGTCACGCTCCGCAACTGCGTGTCATCCCGAGGCTGGCGTCAGCGCGCCGAGGGACCTCTCAAGCGCTCAACTGCTTCCGCGTTGCAGGACGCGCCCTCCGTAAGTGTTCGCGTGATGGTTTGACGGTAACGCAGATTGCAACTGCGAGGTCCCTCGGCGCGCTGACGCCAGCCTCGGGATGACGGCGCTTTTTTGGAAGCGCCCTCACATCACCATTCCGCCATCAACCGTGAGCACCTGGCCGGTAATATATTTCGCCTCGGCGGAAGCGAGATAAGCGACCGCGCCAGCGATGTCGTCTGGCTCGCCCAATTTTCCCAGCGGCACGTTTTTCAAAATGTTCTGCCGGATTTCCTCGGAAAGCACGGTGGTCATATCGGTCTCGATGAGTCCGGGAGCGACGGCGTTCACGGTGATGCCGCGGCTGGCCAGTTCGCGCGCGAGTGTTTTCGTCAGGCCGATTAACCCGGCCTTGCTCGCGGCGTAATTCGCCTGCCCGGCATTTCCGATCAAGCCACTGATCGAGCTGATGTTGATGATCCGGCCGCTCCGCTGCTTGATCATCGGGCGCATCACCGCCTGGGTGAAAACGAAGGCGCCTTTCAGGTTCGTGTTCACGACTGTGTCCCAATCGCCCAGCGACATGCGCATGCTCAAGCCGTCTCGCGTCACACCCGCATTGTTCACGAGGATGTCCACGCGACCGAAGTCTGCGAAGATCTGGGCCGCCGCCTTTTGCACGGCGTCGGGATCGGCCACGTCGACGGCATAAGCTTTCGCCGCGTCGGCCCGCGCGGAATTGATTTCGTCGGCGGTTCTTTGGGCGTTCGCTTCGGTCCGGCTGACGGACGCGACGCGCGCTCCTTCTTTCGCGAGACGCACGGCAATCGCGTGGCCAATGCCGCGGCCCGCGCCAGTCACCACCGCGACCTGATTTTCGAATCTCATAAAGGTGTCATTCTGGGCGCGGGCCGTTGCACGCTCAAACTAAAAGGTGAACACGCTGAGAAACGCGACCTCGACGGCGAGCGCTTCCTGAATGTTGCGCCCGAGATGGTCGCGCATTTCCTCGAGGCGCCGAATGCGGCGGAGAATTTCCGCGGTCGTCAGTCGCGCCGCCAGGTTCGCAGTTTGTTTCTTCGCGCGTGGCAGTTCGCGTCGCGTGACACCGGTATTGGCCCGGAGCACGTCGGACCACCAGAGAAAAAGAATTTCGATCAGGCGCGCGCGCTGGCGCACGTACTGACTTTCCGTGAGCGCTTTGTAGTAATCCTCGCGCTCATCGAGCCAGGCGCCGTCCGTCGTATTTCGATAGCGCGCCTCGTCCCGCTTCAACGCGGCGGCATTCTCGTCCTGGATCGTTTCCCGCATCTGCCCGAGCAACCGGTGAAAGCCGCGCGCAAGTTGATAGGCCGGCTGAATTCCTGGCGCTTTCGCGCTTACCATGCCGTCCAGCAGTTCCACTAACTGCCGCTCTTCATCTGATTGTTCGGGTTTTTCCTCGGCGGCCAGCGGCACCGCGACACAGCGCGACAGAATCGTGTCCGGCAGGACTTCCGGCATCGAGCTGAGGAGAATGAGCAACGAGTCTTTAGGCGGTTCTTCCAGCGTTTTGAGAAACGCATTCGCGGCCTGGGGTTGAAGCCGGTCGGCATCCGCGATGATCGCCACTTTGCGATGGCCATTTGCGCTGCGCATTTGCAAGGCGTGCTCGAGGGCGCGGACCTGGTCGATCACAATTCGACGCGATTTTGATTCCGGCTCGGCCAGGTAAACACCAGGCGGCGGCGAATTGAAAACATCCGTGGACTGCGCGCCCGAGACGAGATTGGAAAGATCGCAAGCCAATCCCCGCTTGCCGCTGCCGGGCGGACCGGAAATCAAATAGGCGTGGCCGAGCCGGCCGCGTTGATGGGCCCGGCTCAAATATTCGAATGCTCCGATGCGAGTGAAAGCCATCGCTACATTTTCGCTTGGGCCGGCGCTGCGAACGCGGAAAGGCGACTCGTGAGCGCATCCCAGATTTGGCCCTCGATCTCATCGGGCGTTTGCGTGCCATCGATCAGGACAACGCGGGTCGGCTCGCGACGCGCCAGATCGCGATACGCTTCGCAGACGCGTTCGTAGAATTCGATCGGCTCCTGTTCCATCCGATCGACGACCGTGACGGGACGCGTCCGCCGCAACATCCGCGCGCGCGCGCTGGCAGCATCGATGTCGAGAAGAATGGTCAGGTCAGGCCGATCGGGGCCGACCGCGAACTCGTTCAACCGCGCGACGATCTCGGGCTCGAGTTTGCGCGCGACGCCCTGATAGATCGTCGTCGAATCAAAAAATCGATCGGAGATCACGACCGTCCCCTGCTCGAGCGCCGGCCGGATCGTTTCGCGCACGAGCTGGCTCCGGCTCGCTTCGAAGAGCAGCAGCTCGGTTTCCGGCGCCATCGCAAAACTTTCCGGCGCGAACTGGAGCAAATCGCGAATTTTTTCCCCGATAGCGGTACCCCCGGGCTCACGCGTGATGAGCGTGCGCACTCCGATTTGCTCGATGCGCGCGGCGAGCCGAGACACCTGCGTCGATTTCCCGCAGCCTTCCGAGCCTTCGAATGTGATAAACGCGCCACGGGCCATTTGACCGAGTGTGAAACAAAGGGGGTGAGTTGTCGAATCTCACCGCGGTCATCCCGAGCCGCGCAGACGGCGAGGGACCTCGCAGACGGTCGTGGATCACACAAATTACAACGGATACGTTCGACAGCGACGCCTGCGCTCAATGCGCAAGCAGTTCTTGCGTGATCGCTCCTGCGACTGTGCGGTCCCTCGGCGCGCTGCGCCAGCCTCGGGATGACTCGCTGCACGCAGTTGTCGAATCGGGCGCTCTGCTCTACTAATCGCTGCGTGAAAAACTTCTGGCTCGTGAAACAGGAACCGTCCGCTTATTCGTGGACGAATTTCGTTGCGGACGGCAAAACAGCCTGGACCGGCGTGCGAAATTACACCGCGCGGAATAATCTGCGCGCGATGCGCAAAGGAGATTTGCTCTTCTTTTATCACAGCGTGACGGACAAGGCGGTTTTTGGGATCGCGAAAGTGGTCCGGGAAGCTTATCCCGATCCGACAGCGACTGAGGGCGACTGGAGCGCCGTCGATCTGGTGCCGGAAAAAGCGTTGGCGAAACCGGTGGCGCTCGAAGACATCAAGCGGAACGCGAAGCTCAAGAAGATGGCGTTGCTGCGTCTGTCGCGTTTGTCGGTCCAGCCGGTAACGAGCGCGCAGTTCGAGGAGATCATGCGGATGGCGAAACGTGGCGATTAGGCTTGTTTGCGCCCCGGTTGAGACCGAAAATCCGGCGTGACCGGGGCCAGTGCGACGTCGTTGTCTTCCATCTTCGCGCTCTCGGCGGAAGCGAAGCGGGCCGCGTTGGTCGTTTCGATCCATGACGTCGCGCCGGGGACGCAAACCCGTGTCCAGGAGATCATCACCGAACTGGCCCATCACGGCGTCGCGGTTTGCTCGTTACTGGTCGTGCCGAATTATCATCACAGCGGCTGCTTCGCGGAAAATCGTGCCTTCGTTCGCTGGCTCCAGGATTTGGAAACGAAAGGACACGAGATCGTGATCCACGGTTATTTTCACGAAAGGCCGCGGCGCGGTGGCGAAAATGTTTCGCAGAAATTGTTCACTCGCTTCTACACCAAAGACGAAGGCGAATTTTACGATCTGGATTACGACGAAGCGTTACGCCGGATCAGCCAGGCCCGGGAGGAATTCACGGCGGCGGGATTGACGCCGCGGGGTTTCATCGCGCCGGCGTGGTTGCTGAGCACGCCCGGGGAACAGGCGGCGGCGGATGCGGAGATGGAATACACGACGCGGCTAACGGCCGTGCGCGATCTGCGTTCCCGGGAAACTTATCCGGCCCGCACTTTGGCTTACAGCGTGCGGAGCGGCTGGCGCCGCACCACCAGCCTCGCCTGGAACAACCTGCTCGTGGGCCAGCTCGCCGAGGCGCCGCTGGCGCGGGTCAGCATTCATCCGCCGGACCGGGATTATCCCGAAGTCTGGCGCCAGATTCTGCGGTTGAGTGACCGGTTGATGGAAGATCGGAACGCCACGACCTATCGCGATTGGATCGCGGAAAAGCGCGCCCGCCGCGGGGCCTAACGAATCGCCATGAGCCGCTGCGATCTGCACATTCACTCGCGTTTCAGCGCGCGCTCGGAAGAATGGCTCTTCCGCCGCTTCGATTTCCCGGACAGTTATAGCCATCCGCGCGAGCTCCACCGGTTGTTGCGCGAACGCGGGATGGATTTCGTCACCATCACCGATCATGACACGATCGACGGGAATCTCGAGATCGCGGAGCTGGAAGGCACTTTCATCAGCGAGGAAGTGACGACTTATTTCCCGACCGATCCCTGCAAGATTCACCTGCTCGTCTGGGGAATTTCAGGAGCGCAGCATTTGGAGATCGCGGCCCTGCGGGAAAACATTTTCGACCTGCAAGGTTATCTCCAAAAACAGGCGATCGCGCATTCGGTGGCGCATCCGCTTTACAGCATCAACGGCAAACTGGAAGCCGCGCACCTGGAGCGGCTCATCTTGCTGTTTAAACACTTCGAAGGGATCAACGGTCTGCGCGACGCGCTCCTCAGCGTCCTGGCGCGGGAACTTCTTTCCAGCCTGACGCCGCGGAAAATCGAAGAGCTGGCGAACCGGCACAATCTCCAGCCCACGCACCCCGAGCCATGGCTAAAAATCTTCACCGGCGGTTCGGACGATCACGGCGGGCAATTCGTGGCCGGCGCTCACACCGAAACGCCGAAGGCGCGGACGGCGGCGGATTTTCTGCGCCTTGTCCGCGAGGGTGAATGCGAGGCCCACGGCGAAGGCGGCACGCCCCTCGCCTTGTCGCATGGATTCTACAATACCGTCTCCTGTTTCATCCGGGACCGGTTCACCGAACGCCTCGGGGCGACCGGTCCGCTGCTCGAAACAATGTTCTCGCGCTTCATGGAAGGCCGCGATCCGACTGAGTTCACGCTGCGCGAGAAGGCGACGTTCATCGCCCAGGGCGTGATGTCGGGGAAAATCTTCGAGCTGGCCAAGCCGCGGAACCGGTCGCTCTGGAAAGGGCTCTCGCAGCATTTCGCCCAGCCGAGGGTGAAGGCGCGTCTCGCGAAAGAAATGAGAGGCGTGACCGAGCCGGAGCGCCGCACGTTCCTAATGGCGAACCTTGTCTGCGAACAGATCGCGTTTCGGCTCTTCGAAAAGTTCGTCCAGCAAATTCGCACCGGAAATATCATCGAAAGCATGCAGGCCTTGAGCGGAATTGCGCCGATCATCGTGCTGCTCTCGCCTTACATTTACGCGTTCCACAGCCAGGCCCCCTCCCGCCGCTGGCTGCGCGACATCTTTTCGAAAATGACCGGCGCTATTCCCCCGGTGCTGCAGAATCGGAAGCGCGCCTGGTTTACCGACACGCTCGATGATGTCAACGGTGTCGCGACCACGATCCGCAAAATGACGGCAGCGGGCTTGGCGGCCGGCGAGAAATTGATCGTAGTGACATCGCGGCGGCGCCTGGCCGCGGACGAAATCCCGATCAAAAATTTCCGGCCCATCGGCGAATTCGAATTGCCCGAGTACGAGCTGCAACGGCTGAGCTTTCCGCCGATCATGCAAATCCTCGATTACATCCAGCGCGAACAATTCACCGAGATCATCATCAGCACGCCGGGGCCGATGGGTCTCGTCGGGTTGCTCGCCGCGAAAATGTTGAACCTGCAAACCAGCGGGATCTATCACACCGACATCCCGGAGTATGTCCGCATCCTGACCGAGGACCGGTTCCTGGAAAGCCTGGCCTGGAGTTACATGCATTGGCTCTACGGCCAGGTCGACACGGTCTTCGTCAACTCCGAGCACTATCGAAAATGCTGGATCGACCGCGGCTTTGCACCCGAGAAGCTCAAGATTTTACCGCGCGGGCTCGACACGGATCTTTTTAACCCGAGGCGGCGCGATCTCACTTTCTGGCCGGGCTCGAGCGTGAATGGCAAAGAGGTGCGGTTACTGTATGTCGGCCGAATCTCGCGCGAGAAAGACCTCGATGTGCTGGCGGCGGCCTACAAAAAAATCCGGGAGGCGGGTCACCCGGTGAAACTGTACCTGGTCGGTCTTGGGCCGTACAGTGAAGCTCTGGCCGCCGCGATTCCGGATGCTGTTTTCCTCGGCTACCTCAAAGGCGAGGCGCTTGCAAAAGCCTACGCGTCCGCCGACGTCTTTGTTTTCCCGAGCACGACGGACACGTTCGGCAACGTCGTCCTCGAAGCGCAGGCTTCCGGACTTCCGGTGATTGTCTCCGATCTGGGCGGCCCCAAGGAACTCGTTGAGGACGGGACCACCGGGATCGTTACCAAAGCGAACGACGCGGAAGACTTCGCGCGCGCGATCGACCGGATCAGCCGCGATGCGCCGTTGCGCGCGCGAATGGGCCGAGAAGCTCGCCAAAGTGTGATCGATCGGAGCTGGCCTGGAGCGTTCCGTAAGTTCTGGCAGGCGACCGAACTATAAATTCCATACGATGCAATGGTGGGATGATTCGTGTTCTCACCTGTCTTTTGGCGGTGTTCGTTTCGATTTCGAGCTTTGCCCGGGCGGACGAAACCGTGCGGCAGGTCCAGGAAGAACTGCGTAAGCGCAATCTCTATTTTGGGAACATCGACGGCCAGGCGAGTCCGGTCCTGGTCGACGCGCTGAAGCGTTATCAAACGCGAAAGGGATTCGCGGTCACGGGCAAAGTGGACCAGGACACGGCCACGTCACTCCATATTCAAGCCGCGACGGTTGCCGCGTCGGCGCCATTACCCGATGTGCCGGTGCTAAAGAGCGACACCGCGAGCGCGTTGCCGGAATCCCAGCGACTCGCTTTACAAAGAGAGGCAGAAGAAAAACCAGACCCGACATCGAGTCCACCGCCACCCGCCGAATCGCCCGGGCCAGGGCAGGATCTCACGCCAGACCGCGTGAACAAATTCGTGCAGGATTATCTCCGGGATGCCGAGAGCCAGGACGTGGTGGCCCAGGTAAAATACTACGCCTTTCCGGTGCGATATTTCGATCACGGCGCGGTCTCGGAGCAGTTCGTGACGCAGGACACGAGCGATTACGTCAAGCGCTGGCCCGAACGGAAATACGCCCTTACTGGGCCGGTGAGCTTCTTTGCCTCGGGAAAAGAGGGGGAAACCGAGATCGAATTTACGATCGCTTTCGACCTGCGGAGCGCGGCCCGGACGACCAGGAACAAGGCCATTGGACACACCAAAAATTGGTGGAGCGTCCGTGCCGATGGCGAGGATTTGAAAATAGTTACCATTCGGGAGGAGCGCTTACGCGAATAAGTAGATAGAGAAGCCGTCTGAATCGGGCTTGGGCGAGGTCCCGGGCCCTGAAGGGAGGCAGCCAATGTTGTGATACTGAGATGAAGGTCCAAACCAAGATCACGCTTTTGCTGCTGGCGGTGGTCGCGATTTTCATCGCCGGCCTCTGGGCCCTCCGCGCGTTAGATCAGCAAAGGTTCCGCCAGATTCGGGCCAACCGATTAATCGATACCAAGCGCTCGTTTGAGGCGTTTCTGGCGAAGGACGGCGAACCGTTGGAAACCCTGGCCGACTACGACACCAATTGGGACAACATGGTCCAGGCGATCCAGACCGGGAACACCAAATGGCTCTCCGAAAATGTCAGTGATGAAACTCTGGTGGGCTACAAAGCCTACGCCGTCTGGATTTATAGTCCGGACACTACTCTGGTTTATTCGCGCAGCGCTGAGCTGGACAAATCCGTCGCCGAAAAACGCGGCAATACGAAACCGGCCGATCTTCCCCTCCCGCGCGAAGCGTTCGACAAGCTTTTCGCGAAAGAGCCGACGGCCCATTTTTTCATCAAAGTCGCCGATGAACTGATGGAGATCCGCGGGGCCACCGTCCACGGGTCGAAGGACCACGCGCGTCAGAGTCCTCAACAGGGCTTTTTTTTCGTCGGCCGCCTGTGGAACGGACCGCCCCTGGAGGAAATGTCGCTTTTCTCAAACACCAAGCTCAACCTGGTGTTCGACCGCGAGCGGCCGCGGGAAATCGTGGACGATGGTTTGATTTCCTTTACGAAAACTCTGCCCGGGTGGGACGGCCAGACGATCGCCTACCTCGTTGTTCGAAACGAAATGCCGGTGGTCCGGCTTCTCAACCGGTCGAACGAGCGCCTCATCATGTCGCTCTTTATTTTCGCCCTGGTCCTGCTGCTGTTGATCTACTGGTCGGTCGTCCGCTGGGTGAGCCAGCCACTTGGCCGGATCATGGAAACGTTGAAACGAAACGATCCGACACCGATCGAGCGCTTATGCTGGGACCATTCGGAATTCGGCGAGATGGCGCGGACCACGCGGAAATTTTTCGAGCATCGCGACAATCTCCTGCGCGAAATGGAGGAACGCCGCGCGACCGAGGAAGCGTTGCGCAAGAGCGAGGAAGAACTGCGCCATTCGCAAAAGATGGAGGCCGTCGGCCGGCTGGCCGGAGGCGTGGCCCACGATTTCAACAACCTGCTCACCGCGATCATCGGCTACGCGGAATTGATCGCCACCCGGACGAGCAGCAATTCGCTGGCGAAGCAAAATGCGGAGCTGATCCGCAAAGCCGGCGAGCAGGCGGCGGCACTGACGCGGCAGCTTCTCGCGTTTAGCCGGAAACAAATCCTCCAGCCGAAGGTGATCGACTTGAACGGCCTGGTCGTGGAGATGGAAAAGCTCCTGCGGCGCGTTATCGGTGAACGGTTCGATTTGCAATCGCATCCAGACGCCGAGAACGGGCGCGTCAAAGCGGACCCGAGTCAGCTCGAACAAGTTGTCTTGAATCTCGGCGTGAATGCGCGCGACGCCATGCCGCGCGGCGGCAAGCTGGTCATTCGCACCGAGAATGTCCGGCTCGATCGCACCACCGCGCCACAAATCGCCGCCTCCCTCGCGCCCGGCGATTACGTCAGGCTTTCGGTCACCGACACGGGAGCGGGCATGGATGAAGAAACGATGTCGCACATCTTCGAGCCGTTTTTTACAACGAAAGGGCCGGGCAAGGGAACCGGTCTCGGTCTCGCCACCGTCTACGGAATTGTGCGCCAGACCGGCGGCGGGATCTCAGTGGAAAGCGAGCTGGGCAAAGGCAGCACCTTCCGGATTTATTTGCCCCAAGAATCGGCGCCGGTCGATTTCAACCGGCTGGCCCTTACGCCCGTCGAGAAGTCGGATAATTTCGAAACGGTGCTGGTGGTCGAGGATGAAGACATCGTGCGCGAGCTCGTTTGCGAAGTCCTCGAGGATCAGGGTTACAATGTGCTGTGCGCGCGCGACGGGATCGAAGCGCTTAATCTGGCGGAAGAATTCGATGGGCCGGTTCATCTGCTCGTGACCGATGTGATCATGCCCAACATGAACGGCCACGAGCTCGCTGGAAAACTCAGCTTCCTCCGCCCCGATATGAAGATCCTTTACGTCTCCGGTTATTCCGACAGCGACATCGGGGACCATGGCGTGCTCGATCCGCGCTATGAGCTGCTCCAGAAACCTTTCACGCCCCAGACGCTTGCGCGAAAAATTCGCGAAGTGATTCGCGAGGGCAAGTATGAGTTCAGCAGCAAGTAGGAGCCGGCCCGGTCTCCGCGGCAGGTTGTGGCTGGCCGCCGCGTTCGTGCCGTTAGGCGCTGCGCTTGCCTCGGCGCAGGTGGTGAACACTTTGAAGGAGCCGATCGTGAAACCGCCATCAAAGATGGAGGGCTGCGCGGTCTGGTACAACGTCCCGCCAAATTCGCTCGCGAAACGCCGGGCCGCCAAAGACGAACTGACCGCCGCTAACAATCGTCTCCTGCTCGGCACCAGGGTGCGGGTAACCCACGTGGCCAACGGCAAGAGCGTCGTCGTCCGCATCACCGATCGCGGGATCACCGATCGCCACGTGCTCATCGATCTCTGCAAGGAAGCGGCGGCGGAATTGGGAATGATTCGCGAAGGATCGGCCCGCGTCAGGCTGGAAATTTTGCCCGACGACAAAGCACCGGCTTCGACGACGAAGGCCGCGGCTTGGTGATCAGGCTGGAGGATTCGACGACGGTTCGATCGCCGGTGCGGCAGTTCCTGTCGCGGCCCAGACATCGTACTGATCGCCGAACTGGCGCAGAAAAAGAAGCTTGAACGCCATCAGCCAGACGATCACCGGCAGAAGCAAGACCGTGCTGATGTAAGGGAAGGCGCCGATGCAACACGTGATGCAGGTCACCAGCATGGCAATCACCCCCACTACTATTGCGAGCCCGATTCCGAACAGCACGAACAAAATGAACGGGCCCGGATTGCCGAGGATCAGCTTCGTCACGTCGAGAAATGCTTCCTGGGCCAGGCAGCGCCGCCGATACATCACCGGCACCATGAATTGAGCGACGAGCACGAAGAACAGGGCGAGCCCGAGCGAGATCAGGACCACAATGACGGACAGGACGATGAGCGGAATCACGATCGCCTCGCGGCTGTCCCTGTTCCCCATCAGCACGGACAACGGCAACCATGCGATCAGCAGCGTGATGCCGAGCAGGAAAATCATCCCGGCCGCAACCACGAGCGAAAACAAAAAGTAGCTGTTCCCTTCCCGGCGAAATTCCCGCCAAGGTTCCTTGATCGCAGCTTTATTTTTCACCACGCAATCGGTGAAGATGAAACGGCCGCGCGACGACACCCACATCCAGATAAGGGCAATCGCCAGCCCGATCAGGACGGCGACGACAATCCCCGCGATCACCCACGGCTCGATGTTCCAGTCAGATTGGAAATCGCCGTACCGCGTGGAGCTGTATCCCCAATTCCCGTTCCCGAGCCGGCCGAGGCGGGTGAATTTTCCTCCACCGCCGCCGATGTTTCCGGCCAGGAAGGCGGCGAACGCGATCGTAAGCCATCGGGCGACGTCGAACGGGCGAAAGAGCATCCCCTTCATCCATTCGTAAGCAGCGCCAAACGGCGCGAAGATTTCGATCTTAGAAGGATTGCCGTTCATGAGTTGCGATTTGACTCCCCTCCCGCGGCGGATTCAAGGAAGACCTCAACGAACGGCGACCCCAGACGCAGGGACTTGAAATCCTGAACCATATCCAATGAGATGCCGGCCGGACGGCGTTTAGATTCAAAAATCGCCGTTTTGTCCGGCAACCGCGGGATTCCACCTCTTTCGGCAGCAACGCGCTCCCGACAAATCATCGGATGGCTCGGAACGTCGCCTTTACCTATCAAATGGGTGGTTTCAAAGCGCCGCTCCTTGGTCTTTACTTGCCGCCTATGCGTTTGCGCCACGTTTATCTCGTCTTCTGTGTCATCGGGACGGTGTTGCCCTACTGGAAATTCTTGCCGTGGGTGACGGAGCATGGACTGAACGTTTCGCTTCTTTTTCAGGAATTGTTCGCGATGCGTATCGGAGCGTTTTTCGGCCTCGATGTCGTTGTTTCCGCCATCGTGCTTCTCATCTTCATTTCCAGCGAGGGCCGACGAATCGCGCTGTCGCTCCTCTGGCTGCCGATCGTGGCGACGTTGCTCGTCGGTGTTTCGCTGGGGCTGCCGCTCTTTCTTTTTCTTCGGCAACGCAAGCCCGATGCGGACGCGAGCGCGTTGACTTGATTCGGTTTGATTTTACTTTGCGGAGCCGGCAACGCGCCGGCTCGAAATGGTAAAAAGCGTCCTTTTTGTTTGCACGGGAAATATCTGCCGGAGTCCGATGGCCGAGGGGCTTTTTCGGCGTTTGCTCGGCAATCGTAAGGACATCGAGATCGCTTCCGCCGGGGTGCACGCGGTGCGCGGGCAACCACCGAGCCTGCACGCGATCCACGTCTGCGAACAGGAAGGCGTCGATATCCGCGGCGTCCGCAGCCAGCCGCTCACGGCCACGCTGGTCGATCGCGCCACCCACATTTTCGCCATGACCGGCGCGCACCTGGAGACGATCCACACCTTCTTCCCGCAAGCGGCCGACAAGACTTTTCTGCTCCGCGAATTCGAGGAACCCGGGATGACCGTCTGGCGCGATGTCCCGGACCCGATCGGCTGCAGCCGCGAGGTTTATACCGTTTGTGCGGCCACGATCAAAAACGCTTTACCGACCGTGCTCGCGTTCGTAGAACAAAGCGAACTCGCAATCCCCGCAAAGACGCGCAGCGGCGGAACCTCATCTTTTGCCATGGCGGATCAGCCTAACGACATCCCAACAACGTCCGTTCCTTCGCCCGGAACTGGCGGCGGTCTGCGGAAAGTCGATCCGGAAGTTTTCGAAGCGATCCAGGCCGAGGAAAAACGCCAGCGCGAAAATATCGAGCTGATTGCGTCGGAAAATTTCACCAGCCGCGCGGTAATGGAAGCGCAGGGCAGCGTGATGACGAACAAGTACGCCGAGGGTTACCCGAAGAAACGTTGGTACGGCGGCTGTGAAAACGTCGACACGGCAGAGCAGCTCGCGATCGACCGGGCAAAGCGGCTCTTCGAGTGCGAGCACGTGAACGTCCAGCCGCACAGCGGCGCGCAGGCGAACATGGCCGTTTATTTCGCGATGCTGAAGCCGGGCGACAAGATCCTGGCGATGAATCTCGCCCACGGCGGCCATCTCACCCACGGCCATCCCGCAAATTTCTCCGGCAAATTTTACCAGGTCTCGCAGTACGGCGTCAGCGCGGAGACGGAGCAGATCGATTACGACGCTTTGCAGAAACAAGCTGAGGAAGTCCGCCCGGCCATGATCACCGCGGGAGCGTCCGCTTATCCGCGCATCATCGACTTCCCGCGGCTCCGCCAAATTGCGGATTCCGTCGGCGCGATTCTGTTCATCGACATGGCGCACATCGCCGGGCTCGTTGCCGGCGGCCATCATCCCACGCCGATCCCGCACGCGCATTTCACCACCACCACCACGCACAAAAGTCTGCGCGGTCCGCGCGGCGGCATCGTCATGTGCAACGCCGAACACGCGAAGGTAATCGACGCCACGGTTTTCCCCGGCGTCCAGGGCGGCCCGCTCATGCACGTTATCGCCGCGAAAGCAGTTTGTTTTCACGAAGCGCTCCAGCCGCAGTTCCGCGATTATCAGCGTCAGGTCGTGGTGAACGCGAAGGCGCTCGCCGCCGGACTGGCGAAGCACGGTTACCGCATCACCTCGGGCGGCACCGACAACCACCTCATGCTCGTCGATCTTCGCCCGAAAGACATCAATGGAAAGGTCGCACAGGAAGTCCTCGACCGCGCCGGTATCACCGTGAACAAAAACGGCATCCCCTTCGATACCTACCCCATCTTCAAACCCGGCGGTATTCGCGTCGGCACCCCCGCCGTCACCACGCGCGGAATGAAAGAAGAAGAAATGCTCGACATCGCCGACCTCATCAACGACGCGTTGAATCGCCGCGATGATGCCGCCGCCCTCGAAGAAATCCGCGGTAAGGTCCGCGAACTGACCCGCCGGTTTCCGCTGCCGAGTTAGCGAACACTACGGTTCATATCGGTCCCCTGTGCGCAGCCCGCACCCGGGTTCTCCGAGTGCGAGGCGACTTTCCTTTTAAAGTCAACTGGACCGTGTCGCCGTTTTTTCGACGGGTGCCGGCGCTGCGGTCTTTGATGGATTGCCGTTTCCGGATGAACCGCTGCCGGTGAATTGGCGGATGAATTCCTCCAGCGGTTTTGAGCTGGCCGTATTTTCCTGGATGTTGATGCCGGCTTTTTCGCTCAGGATGAGGCTGAGCAGGGTTTCGAGGACGCTGCCGCTGCCCTGGGCTTCGCCTGGTTTGCTCCCGGCGCCGTTGCTGATGAAGAGACGGCTCGGGACGAGCGGTTGGATGCTCTGTGAGAAGCGGTCGGCGAAGACGTTGAGCGCGTAGAGACGCGGGTCGCGATAGGCGCCAACCTTTTGCAGAGTGACGGCAGCTTCGGCGAGGCCGACCTGCGCGATCCGCGAAGATTCGCCTTTGCCTATCAGTTCTTTCGCGCGCGCTTCACCCTGGGCGAGTGTGACCTGTTTCTTCGCCAGTTGTTCCGCCTCGGCAAACTCAGCCTGGCCGCGGTTCGCGGCGATCTCGACGGCGATGGCGCTTTGGGTCAGCTCGGTCTGGCGTTGGGCTTTCGCCTGCGCCTCGTTGAGCGCGACCTGTTGCTGCGCGGCTTCCTGTTGTTTCGCATAAGTGGCGCGCTGTTCGTCGGCCAGCCGGCGCATCCGAAGCTGGTCGAACAATGTTTCGATCGGATCAGCATGACCGGCGGCGATCTCGCGCGATTCCGGTCGGCCAATCAGGACCGCCACGACGTTGATGTCGTACTTTTGGAAACGCGCGCCGAGTTCTTCCGTGGCGCGTTTTTGGATTTCTTCGCGTTTCGTCAGCAAGTCGAGCATATGCGAGGTCTGCGCGACGTCGCGGAAATAGGCGGTCAGGATTGGATCGAGCGTCTGGGTAATCAACCGCTTCACATCGCCGAAGCGTTGCACGACCGACGGCGCTTTCTGGTAGTCGATGTGCAGGACCAGGGACAACGGCAGTCGCGGCTCATAACCATCGGCCGTGATCAGGTCGATGCTCGTCAGGTCTTCGTCGTAATGATGCGCCTCGGTCTGGCCGCTGATCCAGCGCAGAACGAAGTTGATCGTCGGGACCAGCTCGACTTTAACCGCGTAAGGATTGAGCGCGTATTTTCCGGGCGTCAGGGCCGAGCGCCAGACACCGCGATGGCCGGCCTCGACCTGTTCGCCGTACCGGAACGACTCGCCGGTAGTGTCGTCACCCGCGGCGCCGTGATAGGAAACAACGACGCCGACATAGCCGATCGGAATCAACGTCTTCGCCTTGATCTCAACGGTGCCAAACCAGCGGTTGATGAAAAACGTGCCGTCAGTCAGCACCTGCAACTGTTTGCCGCGCTTGCCTCCGAGCGCGAGAAACGCCTCCGGATCCTGGAAGTAATTGTGGTCCTTTCCGGCAGTCGCCTTCACCTCGGGGGCGATGATTTCACCCGAGCCGATCGTTGGGCCGTCCTGGATGCTCACGACGCCAATCGTGTCGATGTTCGGATTGAAATCGGGATTGACCGCGGCCAACGACGGCGGCGCGCCGGCTTCGCTCGCGCTCGTGTCGGCGAGGTTCGCGCGGAAATGAGTTTGGCCGGCGCCGATCACCACTGGATCGAAGGCGCGCATCCCGGCGAGCTGCGCTTTCCACGATTCATAACGATCGGCCGATTCCTTTACCGGCCCGGAGAAGACGCGGTCCTCGGTGATGACAACGAACAGCGCCAGGTTAATGGCGTAAACGCCTTCGCGGAGAATGCCGCGCTGCCGGCCGCGCTGTCCTTGCGCTTCGAGGAAGCGAAACGCGTCCTGAAAGTGATTCGAGTCGACGGTGCGTCCGAGCGTTTGGACCGGTTCGAGCGGAACACCGTCCCGCGCATAGACGTAAGCCATCTTGCCTTCGCCGACGACAACGAGCGGTTCCTTATGAATGCGGTATTGCCACGGATACAGACCAAAGTGGATCCCGCCACGCAGGAACCTGGCTTGAAAGCCGGCCTCACCAGTGCGCGCAATGATCTGGCCTTCGCGGAGCGAACCTCTGCCGCTCCAGATTTTTTCGATGATGCCGACCTGCGTGTGCGGAATGTAAACAATTCCGAGCAAACGCGGCAGGCAAACTAACAAGGCCAGGATTGCGAGACCACCCACCCACAAAACCCACGGGGCCTCGGGAAGCGAGAGAGCGATTGTATTCATATTGGGTTACTCCTTTTTAATTGTCACCGCCTTAGACATTCGGATGCCGCGGAGACGCTGAACGCGTTGAACTGATTTTTCCTAATATTTTTTCCGGCCGGGCACGGTGGTTGTTACCGTGGCTCAGCGCCAGAACGACGCCCATTGGATCAACTGGCCTAACGAGCGCTTCGTTAGCCGTTTGCAGATCGTGGCATGCCGCCTGAATTGGCGTTTTGGCACATCGATCCCAGGAATCGAAAATTTGCTCTTACTTAATCGGCGCGAATCTGCCTAAATTTGCTTTCGCGCCATGAACAAGACGTCGGAAGCACAGCAAGCGAACCCGCTCCGCGAAGGCCTCGCCACGCGCACCGTGCCACAGCCGTGCAGCGTGGTGATCTTCGGCGCGACCGGCGACCTCACGATGCGGAAATTGATCCCGGCGCTTTACAACATCGCGGCAGATGGGGAATTACCGCCGGCCGTGGCGGTGATCGGTTTTGCGCGCCGCAAAAAAACCGACGCCGAATTTCGCAAGGAGCAGGAGGAATCGACGAGAAAATTCTCGCGCCAGGCCGTGCGCGACGAGATCTGGGCCGGCTTCGCCAAGGGGCTTTTTTATCATCCGAGCGAGTTCCACGATGCGGCCGGCTACAAGAGCCTGGCGGAGCGGCTCGACAAAATAGACAAGGAACGCGGCACCGGCGGGAACCGGCTTTTTTATCTCGCGGTCGCGCCGGACCAGTTCGAGCCGATCATCAAGAACCTCAAGGACGCCGGCTTGAATCAATCGCCCGAGAGTGGCTGGGCGCGCGTGATCGTCGAGAAACCGTTCGGCACCGATCTCGCGACCGCGCGCGAACTCAACGCGGTGGTGCGAAATGCGTTTGCCGAGAACCAAACTTACCGGATCGACCATTTCCTCGGTAAAGAAACGGCGCAAAACATTTTGGTTTTGCGATTTGCGAACGCGATTTTCGAGCCGCTCTGGAATTCGCGTTACGTCGATCATATTCAAATCACGGCGGCGGAGACCCTCGGCGTGGAAGGGCGGGCCGGATATTACGAAGGCGCGGGCGCGTTGCGCGACATGGTGCAGAACCATTTACTCCAACTCCTTTGCCTCGTGGCGATGGAGCCGCCGACCGATCTCAGCGCCGACAGCATTCGCGATGAAAAGGTGAAGGTGGTGAAATCTCTCCGGCGTTTGCAGCCTGATGACATCGCGGAAAGCGTCGTGCGCGGCCAGTACGGCGAAGGCGCGATCAACGGCAAAAATGTGCCGGCCTATCGCACCGAGAAGAACGTCAACCCGGAATCGAAAACGGAAACATTCGTCGCGCTCCGTCTCCGCGTGGACAACTGGCGCTGGGCAGATGTGCCTTTTTATGTGCGCGTCGGCAAGCGTCTCCCGAAATCAGGCACGGAAATCTCCGTCCATTTCAAGCAGGCGCCTTTTGTTCTCTTCAACAAGGAAGCGATCTCTCTCGATCAGAATGTGCTCGTGATTCGGATCCAGCCCGATGAAGGGATTTCGCTGCGGATGCAGGCGAAAATGCCCGGCACGAGTTTCCGGATCGAATCCGTGAAGATGGATTTTCATTACGGAACATCTTTCGGCAAGGCGAGCCCGGAAGCTTACGAGCGGTTGCTCCTCGACGCGATGAGCGGGGACGCCACCTTATTCGCGCGACGCGATGAAGTCGAGGAAGCGTGGGCGTTTGTCGATCCGATCGAGGAGGCGTGGAGCGCGAAGAAAGACGCGCCGGAATTGTTCGATTATCCCGCGGGATCGTGGGGGCCGGAAGAAGCGGACGAACTTCTCGCCCGCGAAGGGCGTGCGTGGAGGAGACTCTGATACTCCCCAATATGAAAACGCTCAAGCCCTTCACCGCCACCGCGGTCGCACTCACCTTATCGATCTTCGCGGCGACCGGCACCACCTTCGCCGCATCGCCATTCAAAAAAGTCAGCGGCGGTGTCCTTCATGTCTCATCCGGCGTCGTGTTCCCCTCACGCGTCGGCGCTTTCCGTTTCGATCGCACGAAGATTTACGGCTCAGCTGGGCGCGATGTCGGCGCGGAATATGATGTCGAGCCGACGATCCGCGGCGACGTTTACGTGTATCCGGCCGGAACCTACGGCCAAGACTTCAACGCCGAACTGCGCGTCCAGCAAAATGCAATCAAACAGGTGAACAAGGCCGTGAAACTGGTTTCGCAGTCGCGTTCTCAGGTTAGCCAGACAGGGCGCAACATCAGCGGCGTCCGCGTCCAGTATGAGTTGACGCGGCCATTCAACCGGAATAACGCGCGCCGGTGCGGGTCGCAGCTTTATCTCTTCCGCGACGGCCCATGGCTCGTCGCCTATCGATTCTCTTATCCGATCGAGCAGGCCGACGCGGCCAACAAACAGATCGCCGACTTCCTGCGGCTGTGGCAATGGCGTGTCCACGGCACGGTCACGCGGCTCGAGCAGACTTCCGCCTATGGCCGCAGCTGAGAATGTGTCGTTAGGCCTGCCGGTCGAAATCGGGAAGATCGATCGGACGCTGAAAAAAATCTGGACGGATAGCGGCGGGGTGAAGACGAGGGCGTCGCTCATCAATCTGGCGATCTACAGCGAAGCGACCGGGTCGCTTCCTCTCAACACCGAGATCATTTCCAAGATCACGGAGAACCACGCCTGTCGCGCGATCGTCATCAGCGCTGATCCGGCGGCGAAAGAAAACCGGGTCGAGGCGTGGGTGAGCGCTCATTGTCACGTCACCGGTTCCGGAAGCAAGCAGGTCTGTTCCGAGCAGCTTTCGTTTTTGCTCGAAGGCCCTTCCGCCCGATTGCTCCCGAACATCGTCTTTTCCCATCTCGATTCCGACCTGCCGTTTTACCTCTGGTGGCAGGAGGAATTCCACGAGCCGATGGACCCGCAACTCTGGGCCTGGGTCGATCGCGTGATTTACGACAGCCAGAAATGGAGCGCTTTCGCCGAGCAGATGCGGCGCGTGGAAACCGCGCAGACCGAGGCGCAGCAGCGGATTACTCTTTGCGACCTGAACTGGACCCGCCTTTACCAGATTCGACTCGCCCTCGCCCAATTCTTCGATCATCCGGTTTCCCATCGGCATCTGCGCGAAATCGAGGGCGTTGAGATTGAGTTCGGCCCCGGTTATCGATCGACGGCCCTTCTTCTGGCCGGCTGGCTGGCCGGGCAATTGGAATGGACCATCGAACCAGGCTCGAAAGATAACGCCCTGGCTTTTCGCGACGAGGCGGGCAGGACAGTTCGGGTTTCATTAAAAGAAACGCCCGGAGAACCGATCAACCATTGCGTTCTGAAATGCCGATCGATCGAAATGCGAGTGAGCCACGGGCCAAACGCCGATCTGCTCGATGTCTCGGCGGGCGCGCCCGGGCAGCCCGGGATGAATCAACCGATGCCCGCGAGTTCCAACGATCCAACTGATTTGATGAAAGAAGAATTGATGCGATGTGGCCAGCATCGCGTTTATCTCCGCGCGATGAACGTCGTGCGCGATCTTCTGTAGCGGCAGTCTATGACCGCCGAGTGAGTTGGGTGGCCCTAAAAAAAATCGGTCGGCGGTCATAGACCGCCGCCACAGGGCTGCCAATTACACCTAGAGAGAATTCCGCGATGTCCGAGGTCGGTGTGGTCCGCGCAGGACGAGCAGCATAATAGGAACCAACAACCAAAACCGCAGCCAGTAGTTGCGCAGCCATCGTTTCATAAGTTGGAAAAACTGCAAACCACATGCTCACCCAAGCCGGAACGCAATTCTCCAGCCAGCCGATCTGGGTTGTCGGTATCCAATGCGCCAGTTGCATTTCCTGCGCTTGTTCACCTACCATCACGAGCAAAACGACTCCCAGCAGGATGCCGGTTATGATCAGCATTTTTCGATGTTGAAGACGCTGCTGGAGGAAGAAGGTGAGAATCGCGACGATGGCAGAGAGCGTTATCCCAACCGCAGCGCCTTTTAGCACCACGTCGCCGCATAATCGCAAATTGTAGCTTTGAAGAAAGAGCACGACTTCGAAGCCCTCCCGATAAAGAGAGGTGAACCCAAGCAGGATTAATCCCCATTGGAGACGCGTCCAAGTCATTTCTAAGGCGCCATTAGCGAGCAGGGATTTTCTGCGGCGGTTATGCGCACGAATCCACCCACCCCAATAGATCTTGTGGAAGAACCAGTTCGTGATCACCAGCAGGACGATCACTGCCAAGAGTCCGGTCGCTGCCTGCAAGGCGAGTGCGGGAATGCTCTCGCTGAGCTGGCCGACGACTCGTACGGCGACAAACCACGTGATTAAAGTCGCGACAAAAGCGATGCCCGCGCCGACGGCAACGGGACGCTGATAAGGCTGCTTCCTTCCGGTCATGCTCGCTGTGATCGCCGCGAGCACCAGGATGCACTCAAGTCCTTCGCGAAAAACAAGAACGCCGATGTCAAGAAGGGCGGCGGTCGGGCTGATGTTCGGTTGTGTCGGATCTGGCGCCCCATGTGCAGTCACGCCCTGCCAGATGACCATGCCGATTACGAACAATGCAGCCGCACAACCGCCGCCCAGAAGAGTGACCCGTGTGTTTCCAGGAAGCATTTCGCCGAATCTGACGCCGTGCGATTTTATTACCTAAGTCTTGGACTGTTATCAGTCAGCGATTTCCCGTCGCGCCGCATCAGCCTCGCGCGCCAGAGAATCGAGTAACCTAAAGAACTGCTGAGACTGTCCTTGAAAGAGCCCGTCGGCAATGAAGCTGTTGATAGCCCCCCTTGCGTCCAGCTGTCCTGGACCGGTTGGCCGAATGATGGCACAGGCAGGGAGATTGGGACTAATGAATTCGCACGGCTCGGGCATGATCAGGTTGGATTGGAGTGTCTCCGGCTGACCGGTCGTGAGGTCCGCAAAGGTCACCGTTGAATTGTTGATCGGGTCGAAGTCGGTCAAGGGAGTGGCATTGCCCGCCTTGTCCTGCCATGTCTGGAAGTGCATGATCTCCGATCCGCCGATGCTGAGAAGGATTCGTAGAACTTCCGGGCTGCTCACTTTTTGGGCCAACGTGGCGTAGAGGCTCGTGCCACCTTGTTCAATATAACCAAAGTGAAATCCTGCGGTGAACGCGATTGCTTTGACATGATCGCTGGGATTATTCGCGTCACCTAATTCGTCATTGTTTCTGGGAATGGCTGTATGAAAAGAAGGGTGTCCTTGCTGGTCGGTTCTTAAACTCGGGACCGCATCCGGAAACGTGGCACCGAAATCAGGATTGGTCGTGCTTCGATAGCGGGTCCACCAGCTGGTATCCACCGAAAGCTGTTTTAGATTCGTCAGCCGTCCGGTTTGCGGGACGAATGAAACCTGACTGGGCGCCAAATTCTTGAAATGGCTCAAGTCGACCTGCTGGGCGCCTTTGGACGCCAGATAGGCGTTTAGGAAAGCCGCGTGGCTTAGCTCATCGTCCGTATTGTCGGAGATGTACTGGGGCTGGTCGCCATCCAGAATTTGAAGGGCAGCCGTGTAGCCTGTCGTCGGCGCGTCAACCCCACCGAGTTCGCTATATTGCTGCCAAAGATCGGCTTCGATCAGTTCGGCGGCAGCGAGAAGCTGAAGGATCGCGACATCGCCTCGGGTGAGACGATTGTTCTTTTTTTCGTCTTCATTTCCTGCCAATGCCTTGCTGGCACCGCTTAGTAAAGTAGCTCCAGGAGCCAGCAGGGCGGCTCCCAGCCCGAGATTGCGCAGAAAGGATCGTCTGGCGAGGCGATTCGGCGCCGGAACTGAGGGCGCATGCTGGGATGATTCTGCTGCTGTCGAAGTGTTGGGTTCGTCGGAATGATTGGTATCAGGACGCATAGAATATGGATTGAATTTGATCTTTAGTTGGTGTGTGGCGGAGTGCCTACATCCCTCCCTACCGATGCCGTGTGATTTTATTCCGACAATCTTTGGCGGTTATCGGGCTTCGTTGGACTCACTGGTCACTTGACGATGATTTTCCCTGTCATTCGGGGGTGGATCGAACAGAAGTAGGAGTAAGTTCCTGCGGTGGCGAAGCTGTTAGAGAAGTGCTGACCCGTTTTTAAGACCGGCGATTCCTTGAACTGATCGTCGGCGCTCGCGATAACGTGCGGCACGTTGTCGTGATTGGTCCAGGTCACCGTTGCCCCGACAGGGACGGTGAGGGTCCCGGGGGAAAAATTGAAGTTATCGATGAGAACTTCAGTTCGTGCGTCCTTGGCGAGAGCAAAGCAATTGGCTACGGGCTCCGTCCCGCGGATAGTAGTTAGCACGGCAAGAGCGATAACCAAAGCGAATGCCAGCGTGCTTGTATTCAAATACCTGAGAAACGGTGAGACGCTCTTCTTGAATTTGACCGCGTGCGCTGGCCGGTGACTGTGAAGTGGAGAAGCGAACATAACATGAGCCTTTCTGTGATTTGGTTTCGCTATTCGGTCATTGGATAAAATTGCTTTCAATTATCCATACCGTTTATAGCCGCGGAATATTCCGTCGCGCAGAGACCCTTCGGAAAAAGAGGGGCTGCCCAAACGGGTCGCCGGCGTTTCGCGGCGCACGAGACTAAGATGGCGCTTTACTAAAGGAACAAGCCGCGCCGGAATTGTAGCTCGTCGTCAGCGCTCTGACACTCTATGATCAGATCACTTGCCTGATCAACTTAACGAGATGCAATCTGTTTTTCGAAAAGCTGCTTAAACTCCTGTAGATCCTTCTCGTTAACATCGGAAACGGCCCAGTAGTTAAAGTCCGGATCAACCCAATGCAGCATCTGATAACCTTGGTGGGCCATCGACGTCGTGGCTTTGGCGGCATCACCCGCGACCGGCCAAACAAACAGGTTAATGAAGTGCTTGCGCCGTTGGTAAACTAAAGCCGCCACCGGGTGATTATCGAGATAATCGAGACGGCCGCCCACCAAAGGAAACCCTTCGTTGGAAAGGTCGACCACCGGAGGTGCAAAATCGAGCTTTGCGTCCAGCCACGGTTTCACGGTGTGTTGGTCGGAAGAGGGCACATCGGCAAGGTGGTTTGCCATAAGCGAACGCACATGACTGGCGATGAGCTGCGTCGCCAGGAATTGATCGGCTTCGGGTCGGTGCCCTCGGGACAGGAAATTCACGGCGATGATCGCCGCGAAAATAATCGCCGCAGCGAGACCCAGCCAATTCCACGGTGTCCCCAAAAGAACGGTCCGTGACTCTGGCCGCCTTCTTGAGAACAGCGGCTCAGCATCTGGCGCGACCTTGCGCGTAGACTGTTCGGCGATCTCTTCACGCAACGAGGATCGAACTCGTTCACGCAATCCCGCGGGCGCCTCGTAATAAGGAGTTGCGTTGCCAATCACACGAATTAGCGAGCGATGCGTTTCGTAGGCTTGCTCACAGGCAGGACAATCCCGCAAATGCCCTTCGAGGGCCTGGTTGGTAATCGGATCCAGTTCGCTATCCAAATAACCATCCATCAATTCTCTAGCTTCTTCGCAGTTCATCTCACTTCTCCTTACTGATCCGAGCGGTTACATATTCCTTGAGCCGGGCGCGCGCGCGCGCAAGCCGGGACATGACCGTGCCCGGCGGAATTTGCGCGATGTCGGCTATTTCCTTATAGGAGAGACATTCCTGGTGCCGCAGGACCAGGATCTCACGGAAGTCCGCGGGCAATTCGTCCATCGCTTGTCTGACCAGCTCCGCGTCTTCACTATGCTCTAGAATCGTCGCCGGATTAACCGATTCGTCCGTCGGCGCATGTATTTCTTCATCAAAAGTTGTGGTCAGATCGGCTGCGCGGTTCTTCTTTAGCAACGTGTAAGAGGTGTTTCGAACAATCGTCAGCAACCAGGCCCGGCCGTTGGTCCCGTGGAATCCACGGAACGATCTAAACGCACGCAGATACGCTTCCTGAACAACATCCTGCGCGTCCTGTTCGTTGCGGAGCAGCCACCTGGCTAAGTTGTGGGCTGCATCAAGATGGGGCAACAGCGCCTCTTCAAAGGAGGCTACGTCCCCTTGCCGAGAGTCATCCTGTTCTTCGCGTTTTTTAACTAAGACGAATTTCACAATCTTCCGATCCGACCCGAAATCTTCGGTCTGGGAAGCATGTTCCGCTTTTAATGGTAAAGCCATCGCGATTTTCGAGGATCATTTCTCGGCGCGGCACAGGACGTCCAGATGCGTTGCCCTCTGCTTAATAAGACCGGCATTGTTCCGTTTTATTCCATTGTTTCAAACAAACTTCCGCGGAGCAGCGCTCACTCCGCAGATATCGGCAAGGCAAAAGACGCCGTGCCGGCACCCGCGGGAATATAAAATGCCGCAAATGAGTTGAATGGAGTGAAGACCAATCTGCCGTTTACGAAACATGCTTATGACTCCAAACATTGCCAGCATTATGAGTCTTGCGGGGCCGGACCTGATGATAATCCTTCTCATCGTGTTACTCCTGTTCGGCTCGAAAAAACTGCCTGAGCTCGCCCGAGGAATGGGCCGGGCGGTTAAGGAATTCGGCGCAGCCCGAGATGACATCGAGAAAGGGCTAAGTCAGTCCGGCCCCAGCGAAGCAGCCTGGCCAAAATTACCGGAGACAAAGAGCGACCAACTACCTCCAGGGTAGTCGGACTGGCTGATTCAAATTGCGATTCGGACCGGCGGCTTCGCTTCAGAAACAATTCGATGACCGATCCGGTAACTGACATGCCGCGCAAGAAAAGAATCGTCATTCTCGGCGGTGGTTTCGGCGGGGTTTATGCCGCCATCCATCTTCAGAAATTGCTGGGGCGAGTGGACGCGGTAGAGATTTGCCTCGTTAGCCGGGATAACTTTTTTCTGTTCACGCCGATGCTTCACGAGATCGCCGCGAGCGATCTCGAGATCACAAATATCGTAAATCCACTCCGGAAGTTACTTCGCAGCGTTGAGGTATTGGTGGGCGACGTCGATCAGATCGATTTGCCGAACAAGCGGGTCCTGATTTCACACGGCTACGGCAAGCACTCTCTCCAGCTCGACTACGATCACCTGGTCATCGCGCTGGGATCGATCACTAATTTTTATAACCTCCCGGGTTTTGCCGAGCTCGCCCTGGCAATGAAATCGCTTCCGGATGCGATTCACTTGCGCACTCAAATCATTCGACATTTGGAAGAAGCAAATTTCGATTGCAAGCCCGCCGACCGGCAGTCATTACTTACTTTCGTGGTTGCAGGCGGCGGCTTTGCCGGAGTGGAAACGGTGGCCGCGTTAAATGACTTTGTGCGGGAAGTGCTGCCGTTATACCCCAATCTTTGTGAAGACATGTTGAGAGTTATGCTCGTGCATTCTGGCCCGGTGATCCTGCCAGAACTGGGTGAAAGCCTGGGGCGTTACACCCAGAACGTGCTCGCGCGACGCGGTGTGGAAATTCGGCTTAACACCCGGGTCTCGAGCATGACGGAGGACCATGTCTCCCTGGCTCATTACGTCCCAATTCCCTGCCGCACTCTGGTGTGGACTGGCGGAGTCATGCCCAGTCCGCTTGTCTCTTTGCTCCCCTGCGCAACGGAACGAGGCCGGATAGTCGTGAACCAATTCCTGCAAGTCCCCGAGTGGCCTGATGTCTGGGCAGTAGGCGACTGTGCCTTTGTGCCAGACGCCAGAAATCCGGGGAAGTCTCATCCGCCAACTGCGCAACATGCTATCCGCGAAGGCAAGGTCGTGGCGCAAAATATCGCGGCTGCGTTGCTAGGTCGTCCTCGAAAATCGTTTTCATTCATCACCATCGGGCTCCTGGCCTCGCTCGGCCGTCGGACAGGCGTAGCGCGCATCTTCGGTTTCAATTTTTCAGGCTTCTTCGCCTGGTGGATGTGGCGGACGGTCTACCTGAGCAAACTGCCGGGCTTGGACAAAAAAGTTCGGGTGGCCTTCGACTGGACCCTGGACCTTCTCTTTCCGAAGGACGTTTGCGCGATCCATGACCTCCCTTCCCGTCGCGATTTCCCCAGGCGCGAACACGCGAGGGACACAGTCGGGAATAATGGCCGGTACCCGGCAGCGAAGAAGCAGGCGACAGCGCCTGCAACGTCCAGCAGATAGGACTAGCACCTTTTCAACGGTGCATGACTTCGGCAGCGAAGCGTTCCATCTCTTCGAGCTGCGGACTGCATTGTAGAAGAAGCAAGTTGACGCCTGCCGCCTCAAATTGATCGATTCGCGCCGCGACCCGATCGGGCGTCCCGACGAGGCCGGGGCGCAAACCCCGGTTCGAAACCGAATACTCCTCGATCGACATTTGTCCTTCGAGCTTCGTCCCGCTGAGCCATTGCTGATAGTTATTGTATCCGGCAGTGGAAGCTTTGACGTCGGTAATACGAGCGAGTTCTTCTTCGGCTTCTTCTTGTGTATCGCGAACGACGGCGTACGCCGCCATGCCGTATTGCATCGGCGGTAGGTTAAGTTTTTCGCGGCGTGTCTGCATATCGGCGATCTTCTCGCGAATCCGCCTCGGCGGATCGCCATGCATGACGTAGGCGTCACATCGCTCCGCGATCAGATTCTTTGCCGCTTCCGATTCCCCGCCGGCATAAATCACCGGGCGGGGCTGTGTGATCGGCTTAGGTGCAAGGATTCCGTCCTCGATGCGGTAATACTTTCCGCTGAAGGAGAATTCGTCTCGCTTCCACATCCCGTCGACCACTTGGAGCCACTCAGCCGTGCGCGCGTATCGGTCATCATGTTGTTCGAAGTGCACTCCATACTTCCTGGCTTCATCAGCCCACCAAGAGCTCACAACGTTTAACGAAAGCCGGCCGCCGCCGCCGATGCGATCGATATTTGCAGCTTGTTTAGCCAGGAGAGCCGGCGAGTGAAAGGTAGGACGCACTGCGACCATTAACTCGAGCCGCTTTGTAACCGCAGTAAGCGCAGCCGCCGTGCTCCAGGCATCCAACGCAGGCGCCCCGGCGTCTTTGATATCGTTCAAGTTCAACTCCGCGATGAGCGCCAGGTCATAGCCGATCTCTTCACTGCGCTGGGCGAGCTTACTCGCGTATTCCCAGCTCGCCTCCATCCGCTCGTCATCGACATTCCGGAGCCAGCCTCCAAAGACAGGTAACCAATAGCCGTAACGCATTATTGGCTCTCCCGTTGTCGTTCGAGGTAATCGACTAGTCGCACATGCGGGTCGAATCCGATCAAACGCGGAGCTTCGGCCACGAAGTTCGACAGAGCGTTGATGTCGTAAAACACAGCACGGCCATCGCGATCGTCTATCAGATATTCCACGCTGCCG
>Ga0307478_10000807_pt1 | contig 29919 bp, 21 predicted proteins | sample atmos_gasesECM4C_2_FD_203713 | JGI IMG/M metagenome (GOLD analysis project Ga0307478, IMG submission 203713) | Hardwood forest soil microbial communities from Morgan-Monroe State Forest, Indiana, United States - atmos_gasesECM4C_05 | ecosystem: Environmental > Terrestrial > Soil > Temperate...
CTACGACGTCGATATCCCTCGAGCCTCCGCCGATACGTCGGCTCAGGTCGCCGAATCCCAGTTGATCCTGAGTATCGGTTCCGCTGCGTGCCCCATCCTCACGCCCCCGGAAGGGGACGGGATCCCGAAGGACTGTCAAGTGACCCTGGCGGATCAAAAGATCCCTGTAGCCGAATTGCCCGCGCGCGTTGCGTCGATTCTGGGCGGCCGACCAGCGGAACAGCGCGCGCTGTTCCTAGCCGTCGACGATCGCCTGAACTACGAGGGGGTTCTGCGCATCATTGATCTCGCGAAATCGGGCGTTCAGGATTTGAAGATCGAATTTGTCGCGACCAATTGAGGTGGTTGCTTGGTGACAACCATGGAAGCAAGGAACATTTTCAAAAAATCCGGGGCTCCGACGGTCCGCAGCATGGCGAAGAGCCTGGCGATCCATGTCTTCGTGCTGGCCGCGCTGATGGTCATACCGGCGCGGGCGCTGTTTCGCAGCGAGCCATCCAACCAAGAGCTCGATATCGTTTTCTATCGTCCACCGGATATCGCCGTCAACTCGCGAACGGTTTCACGTCCGATGCCGCATGGGGCGAGTGAGGCTGGGTCCCCACCGGGGGCTCCTGCACCTGAACTGAAACCGAAGCCGAATGCCCCGGCAGGTCCAGACCTGGCTGCCAAAGCGGAACTCCCACCAGGTCCGGAGGTGGGCCCACCACTGGAGGCAAAGTCGAAGGTGGGAAACTCCGGCATCCTGGCACTCAAGGACAAGATCGCGAGCCTGGCTCAGGATAACGTCGTGGTACCTCTCGGAGCCGATGCGCGTCACGTTGCCGCCGATGAAGTAGGCCGACCCTCGGCACGCTCTTTGTTGGCGAGCAATACGCCGGGATCGAGCGGTGGCATCAACGTCGCCTCCCTGAGCCGCAGTGTAGGAGGCGGTGGCGGTGGAGGCGGTGGCAACGGGGGCGGCGGTGTGGGAGGCCGCGGCACTGGCGCTAACGGTAGCGGAGGAGGCGGGATTGGTGGTGGGACAGGCCGCGTAGTCAGCACAATCGCCCCGATCACCGGCGCCGACCGGCCGAAGGCACGCGGCGGGCCAGGCCCTGCTCGCACCGACGAAGAAATACAGATCGTGTTCGATCGCTACAAGGCGTCGTTTTACCGGCTGTACAACCGGGAGCTGCGCAATAACCCAGCCCTGAAAGGCCAGATGGTTCTGCGCCTGACGATCGAACCGGACGGCAGCGTGTCGATGTGCGCGCTGCAGTCGACTGACATGGATGCGCCAGATCTCGCCACGCAGGTCGTTGGCCGCGTCCGGACGATCAATTTCGGCGCGAAGGATGGTGTACCGGCCGTTACGATCGTGTACCCGATCGACTTCTTGCCGGCGGCGTGAAGCCGGCGACCGAAGCGGAATGGCACGGACGCCGGGAGGTTTGAAGAAGCTGCGAATTTGATCAGTTAAGTTCGACGCGATTTTGACAAAGGCAAAGCCATTCGAAAGATGGCGACGCAAAGTCACCGGTCTAACGGGCGGGGGCCCTACGACGGCGGGACCGCCGAAATCCAGTCCACAATGTGGCTGCCTCGGTCCCATGAAATCGCCTGGTGAGTGGGACGGGGGCGTAGATGACTTCTAGCAACGCAAACAACGCGAGGCCGCGCGGCAGCTGGATCGGAATCCTGCTCGACAAGCTGCGCCTCAGTCTCCGCTTCCGCCTGCGACTTCCCGAGATCGATGATGTGCGGAACCCCCTCATAGTTCATGCGGCTGTTGGCAGCCCAGGAAGAGCACGGCTGTTCAAAGCAGCACGCGCGAGGATTTTACTTGTTTTCGGCATTGTCGTTCTGATGATGGGAGCAAACTCTGCGTTTGCCCAGACGCAGACGTGCGCCATTGTTACCGGCGGCGGTTCCAGTCCAACAACCGGTGTTAATCCCGCCTATCTCGCTAATCTAGACGGACGCGTCAATGAGGGTTGTACCATTTTGATCACGCTCAACGCTAATGGGTCTATCGTAACAACTCACCCCAATCCTGCCACCTCTTTCGATAGCGGCCTTGACGACAACCTGATTGGAGTCATAAACAACACCAGTCAAACCATCACCGGCTTGCAGCTCAGTAGCGCAACAGTCCCTATTTTTGCTTTCGACAACGACGGAGTTTGTGCCGGCCCCCCGGGATACACTTTTAGCGCTCTTGGGCCGAACCCCAATTGCGCAATCGCATCGGACCCGCACACTTATGGTCCCGCGGGAATCAACTTCACAGTAATTAACGCGAACACTGGGATCGTCAATTTCGGTAACGGTGGTATTGTACCACATAGTAATTCGTTTTTCAGCCTTGAGGGGGGGAACCTCACAAAGATCGTCGTGGTAGTGGACCCAGGGCTGGCAATTACCAAGCAAGTCAGCGTGGTGGGTGGCGGCGCTGCGCTGCCGGGCGGGCAGCTTGATTACCTGGTGCACGTGACCAATCTCTCGCTGAACCCCGCCACCTCGGTCGTAATCACCGACGATCTCAACAGCGCGGGTGCAGGTCGCCTCACGTTCGTCAACCCTGCGCCAACGATGAACGGCTCCGCGGCCGGTGTCACCATTGCCGGCTCGCTGCTGACCGCGAAATACTCTGCTGTGAACGGTCCATTGCCGCCTGGGCAATCCATCGACGTGCGCTTCCGGGTGCAGATTGCAGCGGGAATTCCCGCCGGCACGATTCTCACGAACACCGCGCTCGTAACCTGGAACACCCCTACACGGACGTCGAGCGCGAGCGTCTCGGTTGCTATTGGACAAACCTCCGCACCCAGTCTTGTACTGACAAAAACGGGACCGGCGACAATAAGCCTCGGACAGTTAGGGCAGTTTGGTCTTAACGTCCAGAATACCGGCGTGAGCGACGCTTGGAACGCCACGATCCTGGATCGGCTCCCTAAAGCCAGCCCCACCGGCGGCATGTGTTCCTTTACACCCCAGATACTCAGCGCGCAGGTTTTCCAGGCGAACGGCGTAACGCCGGTTCCGGGCAAGGGACCTCTGGTTCCGGGCACCGACTTTTCGATCAACTATAACGGCGCGCCCACCTGCGAGCTCACGCTAACCATGCTCACGGCGGCCGCCACGATCAGCCAGAACCAGCGTTTGATCATCAATTACCAAACCCAGCTCGACGCGAACAGTCAAATTGGCGCTGCGCTCACCAACGTTGCTGGCGCCATCCAGTGGTTCGACGGCAACAGCACCACTCCCAACCGCAAGACCTTCACGGGTCCTTTGACCAACGGCACACCCGGCGTCCTGGACAATCAGGATGCCCACACGGTCATGGTGGTGATGAGCCAGCTCACCATCACGAAGCAAGTCAGCGTGGTAGGCGGCGGCGCTGCGCTGCCCGGCGGACAACTCGACTACCTGGTGCACGTGACCAATGCCTCGACGAGCGCGGCCACCCCAGTCGTAATCACCGACGATCTCAGCAGCGCGGGTGCAGGTCGCCTCACGTTCGTGAACCCAGCGGCGACGATGAACGGCTCCACGACGGGTATCAGCATTGTGGGCCCGCTGCTGACCGCGAACTACTCTTCTGTGAACGGGCCGTTGCAGCCCGGACAATCCATCGACGTGCGCTTCCGGGCGCAGATTGCGGCGGGACTTCCCGCCGGCACGAGGCTCACGAACACCGCGGTCGCAACCTGGAACAACCCTCCGCAGACGGCCAGCGCCAGCGTCTCGATCGATATTGGTGGAGTCCCCGGTTCCGGCAGTTTGAACGGCACCGCCTGGCTCGACGCAAACTTCAACAAGATAGCCGACCCCGGCGAACCGCTGCTGCAGGGCTGGACGGTTGGGCTGTATCTCAATGGTGCGCTGGTGCGGTCCGTTCTGACGGATGTCAACGGCGTCTATCACTTCAGTGGCGTGCCGCCGACCGACGGGACGGCAAACCGCTACGAGCTCCAGTTCACCGCGCCCGGTGCGGGTCCGAATACCGCCAAGCTCGGCAAGGCCGACTCGGCCTTTACCAACTGGCTGCAGCGGATCACCAACATCGCCGTGCCCTCCGGCAGCAACCTCCAGAATCTGAACCTGCTGATCGGGCCGAATGGGGTCGTCTACAACTCGTTGACGCGCACTCCCATTGCGGGCGCGACTCTGAAGTTGCTGCACGGCGGCTCGCCACTGCCGGCAACCTGCTTCGACGACCCCGCTCAACAGGGCCAGATCACCCAGGCGGGCGGCTATTACCGGTTCGACCTCAACTTCTCGGATCCAGGCTGTCCCAGTGGTAGTAGCTACCTCATTGTGGTGACCGCGCCAACGTCGAGCTACGTGGCCGGTGTGTCGCTGCTTATCCCGCCGACTACGGGCGCATCGACCGCTCCGTATTCGGTGCCTGCCTGTCCGCAGGATGCTCTTCCGGCCATCCCGTACTGCGAGGCACAGGCGTCGGAGTTCGCGCCGCCACTCTCCGTGCCCGCGAGTAGCGCTGGGACTCGGTACTACCTGAATCTCACCCTGGACGGCAGCGCGGTGCCCGGCTCGAGCCAGATCTACAACAACAATATTCCGCTCGACCCGCAGCTCGCGGGAGCATTCTCAATCACGAAAACGACGCCATCGGTCAACGTGACTCGCGGGCAGCTCGTCCCATACACCATCACGGTCAGCAACGCGATAGGCGCGTCCCTGCAAGGTGAGCAGGTAGTGGATCGCTATCCGGCGGGCTTCCGCTACATCCCCGGATCCGCGCGCCTGGATGGTGTGCCCTCAGAACCCAAGGTAGCCGCCGGCCAACTCGTGTGGAATGGCCTTAACTTCGGCAGCTCCACTCGCACGATCGTCCTGCTGCTCGCCGTTGGCGCCGGTGTTGGCGAAGGCGAGTTCGTCAACCGCGCCCAGGTCCTCGACGGGCTGACAGGCAGGCCGCTGTCGGGTGAGGCGACCGCCAGGGTTCGTGTCGTCCCGGATCAGACGTTCGATTGCACAGACGTGTTTGGCAAGGTCTTCAACGACGTCAATCGCAACGGAGTCCAGGACAACGGCGAAGATGGCCTGCCCGGCGTGCGTGTGGTGACAGCAACGGGTCTGGAAGCGACGACGGATCAGTACGGGCGGTTCCACATCACCTGCGCAATCACCCCTAATGAGGACCGCGGCAGCAATTTTGTGCTGAAGCTCGACGACAGGACACTGCCAAGCGGCTTCCGGATGTCGACTGACCAAGTGCAGGTCAAGCGCGCCACGCGCGGCAAGGCCCTGAAATTCGATTTCGGTGCTTCAATTCACCGGGTGGTAGCTATCGACCTCTCCGATGCGGTGTTCGAGACCGGTAAGACCGAAATCCGCGTCCAGTGGCGGCCACGCGTCAACGTACTCCTCGAGGAACTGCGCAAAGCACCGTCGGTGCTTCGTCTCTCCTACGTCGCCGACACAGAGGATAAGGCACTCGTCGAGCGGCGCTTGGAAGTTTTTATGCGGCAATTGACCGAAGCGTGGGATGCGAAGAAAGACGGCTATGTGCTGCCCATTGAGCCTGAGGTCTTCTGGCGCCGTGGCGGCCCGCCCAAACGGCTCGACGGGCGTATGCCGGGGAGCAGGTGAACGCCATGAGCAAGCAGCGCCACCTACTGCTGATCGCCGGATTGCTGCTGATGACCGCTCCCGCGGGCGTCGGTCAGGTCAACACGGCCAAGCCGGGCGAGCCGGTCGAGCGGCAACTGTCGAGCGATCAGACCCTTCGTGAATGGTCGCACGACTCGAAGCCGACCGATGAAACCAAGCTCATCAAGGTCTGCCGGGCGGAGACCGTTTGCAAAATGCGCTACCGGGAAGGCAACACGCCGCGGATGCGGGTCAGGAACCTAGTCGTGCCGCTGCGGTACGAGGACGAGACCACTCCCATTTCCGACCCTTTCACCAAACAAGTCCGGCAGGCGCTCGACAACCTGCGGGACAAGCGGGGCGTGACGGTCCGCTTCATCGGCTACACTGATGACGCGCCGCTGACTGGCCCGGACGAGAGCGCTTACGGAAACGCCTTGTCGTTGTCGAAGGCAAGGGCGCACCGCGTTGCATTGGCCATGCAGGAAGTCCTGGGATTGCCGGCCTCGGCGATCAAAAGCGACGGTCGCGGGGCCTCTCACCCGCTTGCCTCAAACGAAACGGCAGAGGGACGGAGGCTGAATCGTCGCATCGAGGTGGAATTCTGGTACGAAGATCCTCTCCAAGCGTTATCGGAGGAGCCGCAGCTTTGCCCGGACGATGTCGACGAAACGGTGACCAAGGTTTACGATCCTGCCTGGGGCAGCATCCCATCCCTCGAGCTCGAGAACGGCCAGCCGATCATTCCGCCCGACTACGCAGCAAACTTGCGCCGCGCGCTGACGGACATTTCGGATCGAACCAACGCGCGACTGCGGTTTATAGGTTACACAAAGAACGAGCGACTCGACCGCCGCACCGCGTCCGTGTATGGCGATGACATCGGGCTTTCCGCGGCGCGCGCTCGCCGCGCAATGGATACCCTCATGCAGGACGCGCTGTTGTCGGGCGCTCGGTCCGAGCACGAGGGACGCGGCTACGTCCAGTCCGACGACGTCGTGAACGACGGCTTCATCCGGGGCAAAGATTCGTTCGTGCGCGTGCAGGTCGTGTACGACGAACGGTTGCCGTTGGACACCTACGAAGGCGTGGATATTACGCGTCTGACCCAGGAGGTTCGTCCGAAGAGCCAGTATGAGCTGAATGTGATGCGCATCACCGTCGATGGCAAACCGATCGATGATCCAGGCAGCAGCTCTTCCGACATCCAGCGCTGCACCGACGTCGCGCTCGACAACGCCAAGATCCAGTTCCGCTTCGACAATCTGGGTGCGCGGCGACTGCTCAGCGTCGCGGCGAGTCCAGTCGCTGTGGCCGTAAGTGCCTTAGGCGGCGCCCCTGCCGAATCGGTCGTACATTTCCGGATGTACAGCAGCTATGCAAGCTTTATCAGGCGTGCGGAAATTCGAATATTCGAGCAGCAACAGTCGCCGCAAGCCGCGCCGCTCAAGATCATCGCCGTCGACGCCGCGGGTCTTGCGGAATGGCATCCAACAGCAGAAATTCTTTCGGGCCCGGCACGCGAACTCAAGTACCTGCTGCGCGCCTATGACTCGAAGGGTAATTTCGACGAAACGGGCGCGCGGCCGTTGCGACTGTACCGCGAGCTACCGCCTGGAAACGTCGCGGCTTCCGACGGGTCGTCAGCACGCGAGCTGCTGGCCACCTATGGCGAGAATGAGCTAGCGCGCCAGCAGATTCCGCTCGGCAGCGGCACAGTGAAGGTGCAAGGCAGCGGCATACCGGCCGGCCACACGGTCTGGGTAGCAGGCCGCCAAATTCCGGTCGACCCGAAGGGCAACTTCGCCGCAGAGGAAATCCTTCCGGCCGGCGCGCATAGCGTCGAAGTCGCGGTCCTCGACCATGCGGGCAACGGCTCGCTGTATCTTCGCGACCTGGAGTTCAAACGCACGGACCTGTTCTTCGTCGGCATTGCCGACTTGACGGTATCGAAGAACAGCGCGAGCGGGGCGGCAAAGCTGCAAGAAGGCGAGAATGATCCACAGCCCTACAATTCGTCGCTGGATGGCCGGCTGGCGTTTTATTTGAACGGCAATGTGCATCAGAACTGGCGGTTGACGGCGAGCGCGGATACTCTCGAAGGCCCGGTGAAAGACCTGTTCAGCAACTTCCTGGCCAAGACGCCCGATTCGTTATTCCGGCGCATCGATCCCGATTATTATTACCCGACGTTCGGCGACGACGGTGTAGTGCAAGAAATGGCGCCAACCTTGGGCAAGTTCTACGTCAAGGCGAGCAATGGCGAGAATTACGGGATGTGGGGCAATTTCAAGGTCGGCTATTTGGATAACGAACTGGCCCAGGTCGACCGGGGCTTGTACGGAGCTAACGCGCATTACGCGCCCGAACCCACCACCAGCTTCGGCGAGCGACGCCTTACGGTGGATGGATTCGCCGCCCAACCGGGAACGATGGCGAGCTATGAGCAATTCCTCGGAACGGGCGGATCGCTCTACTTCCTGCACCACCAGGACATCCTGACGGGCTCTGAGCGCGTGCGCATCGAAATTCACGACAAGGCCTCCGGCATCGTCACAGGGGTGGTCAACCTGCAAGCCAACGTGGACTACGACATCGACTACCTGCAGGGCCGCGTGCTGCTTTCCCAGCCGCTTTCGTCGACCGCTAACGACAACTTGCTAGTGCGCACGAGCGGTTTGAGCGGTGACGAGGCCTACCTGGTGGTGCGTTACGAATATACGCCAGGTCTCGAAAAGCTGGACGCAGTCGCGGTCGGCGCTCAGGGCCATTACTGGTTGAACGACTATGTGCGGCTCGGCTTTACGGCCGATTCCAACGAAGGTGACTCCGCTAGCAACCTCGGCGCCGCAGACCTGACCCTGCGGAAGAGCGCCAATTCCTGGCTAAAGTTGCAGGCAGGCCGTAGCACGGGTCTCCTCTCTCCCTCGCTGCAATCCAATGACGGCGGATTCGGGTTTCAGGGTCCTAACGACCAGTGGTTCACCGGCGCGAAGGCGGGCGCCTATCGCGCTGACCTGAGCGTTGGGGTGGGCGATTTCTTCGAGGGCCGCGACGGTCGTTTCACGTTCTATACGCAGCACCTCGACGCCGGTTATTCGTCGCCAGGAGAGGCGACGATTAAGGACACCCAGCAATACGGCGGGACGTTCAGGATGCCCGTGACGAGCGGCTTGAGTCTCGCAGCCAAGGGCGATCAGAAAACCGAGATCCAGGGGCTCGAGACTCGGGCGGTCGAATTGGACGTGGCCTACAAGCTAGCCGAAAAATGGACCGTCAGCACCGGCGTGCGCAACGACCTGCGTAAGGACAATTCGCCGGTTGTTCCCCCAACGCAGATACAGGGCGAGCGCACGGACGCGGTCGCGCAGGTGAAGTTCGACTCCAGCGCCTTCTGGAACGCCTATGGCTTCGGCCAGCACACGGTCGCGGCAAGCGGCGGCCGTGAAGGCAATGATCGCATCGGCGTGGGCGGCTCCTATCGCCTGACGAAACGCTTCCGGATCGACGGGGAGGCGTCCGACGGACACCTCGGACCCGGCGGCAAGTTCGGCACTACCTTTCTCTATTCCGAGCGGACCAGTTATTACCTGAACTATTCGCTTGAAAACGAGCAGACAGACAACGGGCTGCTGGTTCACGGCAGCCAGGGCAACCTGGTCTCGGGCGTGAAGACGCGGCTCTCCGACTCATCCAGTGTCTACGTCGAGGACCGTTACCAGAATGGTTCGTCCCTGAATGGATTAACCCACACGACCGGAATTAACCTCACGACGAAAGAGCACTGGAATTTCGGCGGCAACGGGGAGTTCGGCAGGCTACGCGACTCGCAAACCGGCGCCGAGACCGATCGCAAGGCGGCCGGTCTCCGCATGGGCTACGGCGTGACTAAGATGCAGTTCTCGAGCGCGATCGAGTATCGCCGGGATAACGTACAACAACTCGACCTGACGCATACCGAAACGATTACATGGCTGTTTCGTAACAATTTCAAGTTTCAACTTACGCCCGACTGGCGCCTTATCGGCAAGCTGGACCACTCAGTTAGTGATAGCTCGCTCGGCGAGTTCTATGCCGGCGGCTACACCGAGGCCGTGGTCGGTTATGCGTATCGTCCGGTGAGGAACGACCGGCTCAACGCCCTGGTCAAGTACACGTACTTCTATAATGTCCCGACCACAGGTCAGGTGGGAGTGCAGAACACCGCGGCCGAGTTCCTTCAGAAGAGCCACATCGCGTCGGTCGATCTAACCTTCGACCTCACGGCGAATTGGTCCGTCGGAGGCAAGTACGCCTACCGCATGGGAGAGGAAAGCCTGGATCGCGTGAACCCGAACTTCCTCGACAACCCCGCGCAGCTCGCGGTCTTGCGAGTGGACCGGCGGTTCTTCAAGGTGTGGGACACCCTGGCGGAGGTGCGAACGCTTTACCTTCCGGATATAAGTCAACGCCGCAGCGGCGCGCTGGCCGCGATCTATCATCACATTGGCAACAACCTGAAGGCTGGCGTGGGCTACAACTTCACCAACTTCTCCGACGAGTTGACCGACCTGAAGTACAACCACAAAGGCGTATTCCTCAATATCATCGGGACTATGTGACGCCCGCGTGGCTTCGCTGCCCAAAAACCCTTCCTTACCATTGCCCGCAAATAGCTGATTCTATGGGGTTGAGATTTGCGAATGTCGCTGCCCACAAACAGATGTTTTGATACGTGTCTGATCGCGTGGCCGGAAACCGTCGGTACCGGGACCTACTTTTCCGATTACCGCTGCCCACCGGCGGCCATCCCACCACTGAAGGCGGCCCAATTTACCGGCGGCGAAACCGGAACAAAACAGGACCTGCTCTGGGTTTTTGCGCTGAATCCGGACGGAAAGCTTACGGGACCTTACTGGAAAAACGCACAGAACCACGGCCTGGAAACGCCCAACCTTGCAGGAATCGTCTTGAGGACTTCGTCCAGCAGGAAATCGGTCTCCTTGCTTCTTAGTCCGTGCGGTGTTTCTATGTGTAGGATCATCTTTCTTCCCCTGATAATATTCGAGCAGCGCGTGCGGCTCCGGCAATCAACAACCAAACCCTTAATCCTCGATGATCTCGAATGCGTCGCTCATAGCGTCCATCTCAACCTCAGTCTCCGTGACGCGCTTCTGGTCAAAATATTTGTCCAGCCCGCGCTTGTGCAGAGCCTCGTCACCCGGTGCGTCTGGTTCAATCTCAAACTCTGAGAGGGTCTCGACGCCCTGACCCCTATAGCCCACAACATAGAGATTGCCTTTGTTACTCTTCTTCCCAGCGGCTATTAGCCCGCGTTCGCGAAGTTCCTCACAACGGCGGCGCATAGAGCGAATGTCTTTCACATGGCAGAACTTCGCCAGTTGGGAATGGGCCACAGTCACTTGAAACTCCACGCGGCCCGCTTCAAGGTCTTCTGCCCGCAGGAAGCCGTTGCTGTACGCATACAGGGCGATCAAGGTCTCGCGCAGGTGGCCCGGTAGATCGTCCGGCATCAACTCAGATAGGCGGCGCAGAACGAACTTAGGATTGAGACGCTCTTCCTGTTCCTTAGGCATTGGATTTCACCTTAGACTTCAAGGCTCCGTGCATGGGATGCGTTGGCGACAGCGGCCCGCGTCCACGGCGAAGTCCCAACTTGACGGCCAATTGGCTGATGGTCCACGCACTAACGCCGAATCGGGTCGCAATGGCAGAGTAGGTCTCGGGACCGTAGTCCGCGAAGCCGCCTTCCTTTAGGCGTTTCGTTCCGAGTGATTGAACGAGACGATTGTACCTATCCAACAGACGCTGTCCGTAGAGTAACGTCGAGGAAAGCCGTGCCTCGACGCAGATTCCAAACTGGATGTCTCAAACTCATTGGTCATAGCTGGACCTTGCTCTATTGGATGGATCAGGTCAGAGATGGCGTTATCCAGCGAGTGAAGGTCAGTAAGAAGATCGGTGGGATGGAACTCAGTGCGCGCCGTGCTCGGGCATTGGCCCAGCCGATTCTGGATGAAGTCAACGACCAGAAGGACATTCCCTTCAAGGCCAGCCGAAACACTCTAACGCTCGCGGCCTTCATCGAGCAATGGCGCGTATCCGGGACGCTGGATTTCAAATCCTCCACCAAGCGGGCACTGGAAAGCTCCATTCGAGCGCACCTGATCCCGATGCTCGGTGAGATTCCCATTACGCTCATCACCATCAAGCACGTTCAGGATCTTATCGGCACCATGCTCCATCGTTCACGCGGCACCCGTGAAAATGTTGTAGATGACCTGTTCCGAATCTTGGAAGAAGCGCGGCGGCTCTACCCCGGCGTTCCTGCGCTGAAGAAGCGGGACCTCAAGTTCGGATTGAAGAAGCCGGGTGAGGGCAAGCCGTTCGTGCTCTCCCCGGCGCAGGTGAAGAAGATTCTCATCGCCGTTACCGGGCGCAAGATTTGGGATGCCTTCTTCACCTTGCTCGCGCTCACTGGACTACGCGCTTCGGAGATTCTCGGCCTGAGCGTTGAGGACGTGGATTTCGACAACAACCAAATCCATGTCCGACAGGCGGCTTGGCACGGACACATTCAGACATTAAAGACCGAGGAGTCCGAGAACTGTGTGCCGATGCCGCCCGTGCTGCGCGAGAAGCTCCTAAAGCATCTCGAAGGACATAGCCATCAACTTCTCTTTGTGAACCGTCGAGGCCGCCCGTATTCCCGGAACAAGGTGGTTTCGACTGTCCTTCACCCGCTCTTAGATGAGCTTGGCATTGCGCACAAGGGCAAGCGGGCCGGATTACATGCTTTTCGCCATTGCTTGAGCAGTCTGCTTCTACAATCCACCGGGGTGGCCGTAGCGCAGAGACAAATGCGCCACGCGGATCCCGCCACGACTCTGGGATTCTATGGCCACGTTTTGGATGACAATCATCGCGAGGCGATGGACGCAATCGAATCGGTATTTTTTGGGCCAAGCGGTAGTCAGCCCGGTAGTTCGGGAAAATGATCCTTCGAAACGATTGGAAATAATGAGGTTTTGGTAGGGGCGGTGGGGATCGAACCCACGACCTTCGGCTTAAAAGGCCGCTGCTCTACCACTGAGCTACGCCCCTAACGTCAAAGCTCTTAATTGTATCACGCACGGCGCGAGGCGCCTCTGCGCCCCCTTTCGCCAAATCATTGGCGGCGATCTATCTTTTTTTGCATCTCGGGTAACGCAAAAGCAAATAATGAGCTGCCGCTGGCGACAATCACGTATTCTCGTCCGTCCAGCTCATAAGTGATTGGAGAATTTCCGACGAATCCGATTGCGGAATGCCAGAGTGTGGCACCGTCACTGGTTTTCAGGGCCAGAACGCTGCGGGCCGAGTCGCCAGTGAAAGTCACACCGGAATCGGTAGTAAGAACTCCGGCGGCTGCTCCTTCACCTCCCAGGTCATGACTCCAGCGGATTTTCCCGGTTTGATAATCGATCGCGCGCAGCACCGCTTTTCCGAACACGCCGTAGTCCGCTCCGGCCCATCCGACCGTTCCGTGCTCCGGCTTAGAAAAATAAATGCCGTAAGCGTCTCGCGAACTGACGATCAGTAAACCGGTCTTGGCGTCGAAACTAGGCGAACGGTAATTGGTCGCTCCGCCCTCATCGGGCGCAACCAAGCGGCCATCCCGCGCAGGATCCTTCTCCGGGTTGTGAATTGGACGGCCGTTTTTGTCAACTCCGTTGGACCAATTGACCGCGGCAAACGGGCTTGACAGAAGACTCTTCCCGCTGGTGCGATCGAGCACGAAGAAATAACCGTTACGGGAAGCTTGCAACAGCATTTTCTTTGAAGACCCGTTGAAGGAGCCGTCAACCAGAACGGGAACTTCCACGGCATCCCAGTCGTGCGTATCGTGCGGAGTGGCCTGAAATCCCCAGGTGAGTTTTCCGGTGTCCGGGTTGAGCGCGACGATGCTGCAGGTCCAAGGATTGTCACCCGGCCGGGTCTGCGCGGCCAGTACTGGCGTAGGATTTCCGGTGCCTACGAAGACCAGATTTAGCTCCGGGTCGTAGGTCCCTGTGATCCACATATTGCCGCCGGTAGCGCCGCCGCTTGTGGAACCCTCGGTTCCCGGCGGAGGCGTGCTGTAAAACGTCCATTGCGTCTCGCCAGTATCCGCATCGATCGATTTCAGCATTCCTGGAATATTGTCGAAATCACCGGACAGGCCGACGAGCACATGATTGCGCACGATGAGGGGCGCCACGGACGTCCAATAACCCTTCTTCACGTCGTCGAGAACGACGTTCCATCGCACCGTCCCATCTTTGGAGTCCAGGCTGACCAGGTGATCGTCGGGGGTGGTGAAATATACCGAATCCTTGTACAGGGCGACACCGCGATGGCCGATATGCAGACCCTCGTTGGGGGGATAGGTGTAGTGCCAAATTTGCGAGCCAGTCCGGGCATCGACAGCCCAAACGTGGTCCGGTATCGATACATACAAAATACCGTTCACGACGATTGGCGAAGACTTGATTTGTGCCGCCTGCCCGGTCTGGAAAGCCCAGGCAAGCGTAAGCGCACCAACGTTCGCGGGAGTAATCTGAGTCAAATGGCTGTGACGCTGGCCTGAATAATCGCCATGATAGAGTGGCCAACTGTCAGGCGTCGGCTTTAGCAACGTAGCGGGGTCAAGCCCTTGCGCACACGCCAAGCCGCAAAATGCCGACGCCAACGCTGCTAGCATCCCACCGAGGGCACAAACCGCCCACGTCGGTTTCATCCTTGCGCCACCTCATCAGAAAGCGTACGACCGAACACGTTGCTGCGCTCCGCATTGGGCAAATCGCCTTAGTGCAGTGTCTGGAGATAAGCCAAAACATCGTGGATATCTTTGTCGGTATATTTACCCAGGAGCTCCACGTGGGCTTCGAGGGGATCCGTCACAGTGGACTTGACCTGACTCCGAGGCCAGGAGTGATACCATCCGGATGCGTCGATCACCGCAATCGTAAACTCATCACGATAGGCCAATCTTCCAGTTACGGTTTGGCCTGAGTGAAGCGTCACTGTAGTCTCCGGTGTTGCGCCGCCGGACTTAGTCGCGCGCCAATCTTCTTGGTAGAGCATGCGCCTTAAAAGCTCTAGTCCTTGGAACTTACCGGCAATCCCTGCGAGGTCGCCGGTGGGAGAATGGCACTTGGCGCATCCGCCCGCGCCGTTGAAGTATTGGATCCCGGCTTGGGGATTGCCGGTTTGAAGGTCGCTGACGTCGACGGTACGGCGCCGGCCCTCCTTGGCTTTTGCCTTTCGGTCGTGGATGAAAGCGACAAGTGCGGCCAACTGTTCGTCGGTGGGTGCAAATGCCGGCATTCCTTTGTCAGGCCGCCCGTTCCGCATCACCGGGCCGATTTTTTCTCCGCGCACGTCTTCCGCGACCAATGGTGACGCGGTCAGGTCCGGGCCGCCTTCGCCGCCTCCCGCATCGCGTCCGTGGCAGAAGCTGCATTGCCCGGCGAAGAGAGCTTGACCGGCTTGGATCTGCTCGGGTGAATAGGAAGGCAGATTACCGCTGGACCCCGCCGATGCTTGCGTATCTTGCTGTGTATCTTTGCGGGTCTGTTGCGTAAGCGCTGCGTTGGCAGTGGAAGAGGTGGCGACTATGACGTAAACGACTAATAGGGGCGCGGACCAGTATTTTCTGCTTGCATGTAATCCGTACGGAAGCGAACGGGGCATGTAGCAATCCTAGATCGCTGAAGTAAGTTGTTTTTCGAGCGCTACATTACATCGCGCGCTGGCTAGTGTACATGCAAAGAACACGGCACGACAGTATGCGGCTCAGCGCTGCGGATCTGCATCTGGGGAGTCTTGAGAATCGGAATCATTCGCCTCGGCGATCGGAGGGCCGCCACCGGCCGGGACGCCTTTTTCTGCACGCTCAATCTTTCTTTGCGCGCGGCGTGCCGCCTTTTCCTTTTGCTTATCCAACCTTTTCATTTCCTTCTGGCGCTTTTGAAATGTCGTCGTCATTTCGCATCTCCTTTAAGATATGAGGCACACTGCCCATTCAGGCGGCTGGACGTCGGCGAAAGCTGCCGTTTACTACCAGCGGGGCTCGCGCGGCTGGCGCGTGGCTTCGCGATAATCTTCGTTCGAGAATCTTTCCCTGCCGCGGCCGCCACCACCACCGGAACGTGAGCCGCCGCCTCCCGACGTTTTTGGACGCGCCTCGTTCACTTTAAGGTTGCGCCCACCCAATTCTTTGCCGTCCAAACCGGCAATGGCTTTGGCGGCTTCGTCGTCATTGGGCATTTCGACAAAGGCAAAACCTCGCGCTCGGCCGGTTTCCCGATCCATAACCAGGTGGACCCGGGTCACCTGTCCAAACGGCTTGAACAGCTCGCTCAATTCAGCTTCCGTGGTGTGGAAGCTCATGTTACCAACAAAAAGATTCTTCATTACCTTCTCCCCAAATGATCAATTTCCTGCTCCGAGAAAAACTCGGTCTCGGCCCGAGCGTCACAGATGACCGGTCGTACGAAACGCAACGCTGTCACGGAGTGAACACTTAAATCGCGTTTCGTGGGTAGAAGAAAAGACGACGTACGATTTGCAGTTGTGACGGGAGTGCGCGTAGGTGCGGCTGAAATCTGATTTCTTCCGATCCCCTCGGACGTTAAGGCGGCTTATCTCAGGAACTGTCCTATTGTAGCAGCTTCCCGCCGCAACCTGTTCAAAATAGCTGCGTGGGGCGGCCGCCGCGAGCGCGCGACTAGAGCGCGCACCGCGGCAGGGACTCGTCTTTGAAATCTATAAACCGTACCAGCTAGCTCTGCAATTGCGCCTGCAACACTTCACCCGGAAGCATGACCATCCTGGACCTGTCGGCTGGTGGAATGGCAGCGAGGCGGTCTCGCAGAGGCCCCTTTCGTTCAGACAAGGGCTGGCTGGCGCCCAGAGTTAGTCTCTCCATGCGAGTGCCCAGGGTGCGCTCTAACAGGAAGAGATCGGATCGTTGCTCGCGAGTGAATAGTGTCGATGCGACTCCGTGTTCGCCTGCACGGCCCGTGCGCCCCACCCGGTGGATGAAGTTTTCAGCCACCTCCGGCAGGTCATAGTTAATGACGTGAGCGATGTCCTGCACGTGAATTCCACGCGAGGCCAGATCGGTCGCGACCAGAACGCGATAGCGTCCCTGTTGAAAGCCAGATAAAGCCGCGGTGCGCTGCGATTGCGAACGGTCACCGTGGATCATGGCGGCGCGGATGCCTTGGTGATTCAGATTCTTTGTGATTCGTTCGGTACCACGCTTGGTTCGCGAGAATACCAGGCATCGGCCGAGCTCTTTGGTAAGCAGGTGATGAAGCGCTTCCTGCTTGCCATCGACGGTCACTTCAAAGGCCTGCAGTCGTACGTTCTCGGAGGGCTTCAGTGTGGAACCGAATGCGAGGCGCACCGGGTTCCGCGTGTAGTCCTTCACCAGGTTGGCCATCGCGCCTTCCATCGTCGCGGAGAAGCACATCGTCTGGCGTTCCTTTGGCAGGATCGAAGCGATGCGGCGAATGGCGGGAAGAAATCCCATGTCCAGCATGCGATCCGCTTCATCGAGCACAAGTATTTTCAGCTCGCGGAAATGAATCAGCCGGCGGTCGAGAAAGTCTTCGAGTCGCCCGGGAGTTGCTACGACCAGGCCGGGGCCTTTGCGGATGACGTGTAGTTGTTGAATTTCGGATAAGCCGCCGACCACCAAAGCCGCGGGCGACAGTTGCTTGCCGCGCAGGGCATTGTATTGATCAACGACCTGCATGGCCAGTTCGCGGGTGGGAACCAAAACCAGGGCGGAAATACCCGGTGAAGGATACTTGAGAAGCTTTTCGAGCACAGGAATGAGGAATGCCAGTGTCTTGCCCGTCCCGGTTTGCGCCGTCGCGAGCACATCTTTGCCTTCCAAGGCGTGCGGGATTGCCGCCGCCTGGACAGGAGTCGGTGTCGAAAAACGTGCGGACGACAGGCGCTCCTTTACATAGGAAGAAATCGGTAATTCTGAAAAAATTTGCATTTTGCTTTCTTGCTGGAGTAATCGCGCGCACACACGAACTGCGGGTGAGCTGGGAGATTAAATAGCCAGTCTTCGTTTAAATTACGCTGAAAACTTACGGAGGAGACTGAGGGCGGGTTTTCTCAAATAGAACCAGAGGAACCGCACAACACAACCGCGGTATTAAGCGCAAGGGGAGTATACCACAGATCGCAGGAAACTTGTGCCGAAAGACTTTTTTTGCTCTGGCGATTGTTTCTTTGAGTACCGTCGCCGCCGTGCGAGACTCTTGCCCGTGAACCCCGTCACTAAGGTCCTTTTCTTCGTAGGAGTGATCCTGGCGGCCAGCGGCCTAGTATCACCGCCCATCGCTCTCCTTGCAGGACTCGTCTACGGCCTGTTGCTCGCGCATCCGTTCGAGGCCGAGAGCAGAAATCTTACGAGGTTTTTGCTGCAAGCCTCGGTAGTCGCGCTGGGATTCGGGATGAACCTTCACGAAGTCCTTCATGCCGGCCGTTCCGGTTTTGTTTACACTACACTGAGCATTACTGCGGCAATGCTGCTGGGCATGGGTCTCGGATCCATTCTACAGGTCGCCAAGAAGCCTTCTTTTCTGATCACTGCTGGAACCGCAATTTGCGGGGGGAGCGCCATCGCAGCGGTGGGACCGATTGTTGGTGCCAGTGAAGAGGAAATGGCAGTGTCGCTGGGAACAGTGTTCATCCTGAATTCGGTCGCTCTGTTCCTTTTCCCTCCAGTGGGCTGGGCCCTGCACATGAGTGAGAGCCAATTCGGGCTGTGGTCGGCACTGGCCATTCACGACACCAGTTCTGTAGTTGGCGCCACGGCGAAATACGGTCCAACGGCGCTGGCGGTCGGTACAACTATCAAGCTCGCAAGGGCTCTATGGATAGTCCCATTGTCGGTTGGAACCGCCGCAGTGCTGAGGAGCAAGGCGCGCATCCAGTGGCCATGGTTCATCCTCTTGTTTTGTCTGGCCGCACTGCTGAACGCGCTGCTTCCACAATTCCGGGCGGCGTTCAGTGCACTGAGTCACTTGGGGAAGCTGGGTCTGACCGTGACACTGTTTCTGATTGGAGCCAGTCTCAACAAGGAAACGCTTAGGAGGGTCGGCATTCATCCTCTGTTACAGGGTGTCGCATTATGGCTGATTGTCGGGGCCGGCACGCTGGCGCTCGTTCTGTTCAATTGGATTCGCGTATAAGAACCGCTCGCGATTTGCAATTTTCAACGCGCGCAACAGATCGCGAAGCTTACTGACTGACCCGAAGCAGCATGCCGCTGCCACTCCGAATCTTCAGGGGACCCTGCTCGGACACCAAGACAATTTCGCCCCGTGGATCGGTACGCCCCGTGTGGCTAATCGTCATCGTCGGAAAACCGTACGCACCGCACGCGTCCGAGGAGAACACCCAGAAGGCTTGTGGGCGGTCATTTCCTTCGACAGGGCCGTGGCATGTAGTGCCTTCCTTGACGTTCACTTGGGCGACGACTCCATCGTAAACGGAGCGGCCGACGACGCGATCGCCGTTGTAGACCTCTCCGCCCTTGCCGTAAACGACTTCGCCTCCAACCTGGACGGTGGTCAGCCAATCGTAAACATCGCTCTCACCCGGACCGATCGGTGGGATTTGAGCGAACTCTATTTCCAGAGTGGAAGCGATCGCTCTGAGGTGCGTGGCGACGGGAATGGATTCTTTGCCACGCACGATTGCGTCAAATCTCATGGTCAGAGTTGCCTTATGACCGAGGTTTGCGGCACTCACGTCAATTACGCGACCAATAACTGTTGCTCCGGCACGCAGCTTCGACCCGTTTCCCAACGGAACGTCTTGCATAATTCTCGCCTTGATCACATCCCCCTTCTTGGCTTTTTGCGATGAGAGTCCTCCGAGGCGGACCGGGAGGATGGTTCCGGGCGGGATTGCCAGCGAACCTGTATTTTCGGTCGCTGCGGCTCGAGTCACGACCGAAAATGCGATGGCAACCGCAAAAAGCTGGAAAAGCCACCAAAGGAAGCCAGTACGTCCAATTGATTTCATCCGAGCTCCAAACTATTCGCCTGCATCGAGGGCCAACTTAATTTTGTTCCGAAACTTACGCGACTGCAAATGATGACGAGTGAAACGTGCCGCCTCATCCCGTCCTTGGCCCGATCGGTATCAACGCCTACGTAGGCTGTTTGGTACTCGCAATCACACGCTTTCTAGTGTTTTGGTTCCTTCTATCGTACTGTGAGATGAAGGGCTGGGTGGATCACTGGTCGTTCCTCGGGTGGGCTGTGCGCGTCCTAGAGACAATGCAACGCTTTGCGACGTATTACCGTCCAATAGGGGTCGCTTTATGTTCGGTGGGGGATAATGCTTCGATGGGAAAGAGTTTCAGGAGCCGCATGTCTGCTGCTTGCAATGGTAGCAAGCGGCAGCAATGTTTTTGGCCAAGATAAGCCGGACGCTCCAACGCCGAAAACGACGGATGCATCCCAGCAACCTGCGGCAAGCGGGCAGACTCCCACTGCGTCCACTGACCGCAACGTCCTGCAAGACGATAATCCCAAACGGATACTGGGAATCATTCCTAATTTTCAAACCACCAACGACACTCCGGTGGTTCAGGAGCCTATGTCGGTAAGAGAGAAGTACGTGCTTGCTTGGCACCAGACAGTGGATTTCAGCGCGCACCTTGGCAATCTATTTCAGGCAGCACTGCAGCAGGCTAGCAATGGGCAGCCGCATTATGGACAGGGTTGGGGGCCTTACGCGCAGCGGTTCGGTGCTGCCGAAGCCGATCAAGTTACTTCCGCTTTCTTTATCTTTGGGTTCTTGCCCCACGTCTTGCATCAGGATCCTCGCTACTTCCGAAGGGCCAAGGGCCCAATTTGGAACCGCATTCGCTATGCCGCCACACGGACGGTGATCTCGCGAACGGACGCCGGTAATCCAACCTTCAATACTCCGCAGGTGCTGGGCCAGCTTTTGCAGCAGGGCATTTCGACTTCGTATTATCCGGCTCAGGATAGGTCAGCAAGCGGCGTCTTCCAGAACTGGGGAGTCAATCTCGCTTACAACAGTGCCTACAACGTTCTCAAAGAATTTTATCCGGATTTTCTGCGAATAGTCTTTCACAGACGGCCGCACGCCGAACCAGCTAATTAGGCGCTCAAGCCAGCGAATCGCCTTCCAACACATTTGTGATACAACGGTTGGGAATCCATTCCCAGGCAGGTGCCGTTGCTGATGAAAACTTTGCGGATCGCCGTGATTCCAGGCGACGGGATCGGCCGAGAAGTCGTTCCGGAGGCCATTCGCGTCCTGGAAGCCGCGGGACAGCGTTTTGGTTTTCGCTGCGAATGGCATGAATTCGATTGGAGCTGCGAAACCTACGCCAAGACGGGAACAATGATGCCGCGGGATGGCCTGGCCCAATTACGGCCGTTCGACGCGATTTTCCTGGGCGCGGTGGGTCATCCGGCGGTTCCCGATCACATATCGTTGTGGGGACTGCTCATCCCCATACGACGCGGTTTTCGGCAATACGTTAATCTGCGGCCGGTGCGGCTGCTGCGCGGCATTGAGTCGCCGCTGAAAAACTGGCAGCCGGGCCAAATCGACTTCACCATCGTGCGCGAGAATAATGAAGGCGAGTATTCGAATATTGGTGGGCGTTTGTACGAAGGCACTTCCGAGGAAATGGCCATTCAGCAAACGGTGTTCACCCGCCGCGGTGTCGAACGCGTGCTGCGTTATGCGTTTGAACTTGCGAGAACGCGCAAGAAACATCTCACTTCCGCCACAAAATCCAACGGCATCATCTACACCATGCCGTTCTGGGATGAATGCTTTCACCAAATATCCGCGGACTATCCGGATATCCGCACGGACCAATTTCACATCGACATCTTGACCGCGCATCTGGTTCGCCACCCCGACTGGTTTGACGTGATCGTAGCCTCGAACTTGTTCGGGGATATCCTCTCCGACCTGGGCCCGGCGGTGGTTGGATCGATTGGAATTGCTCCGTCGGCAAATCTTAATCCGGAGAGGGAGTTCCCTTCGATGTTCGAGCCGGTTCACGGGTCCGCGCCGGACATTGCCGGGAAGGGAATTGCCAACCCGATTGGACAGATCTGGTCAGGCGCGATGATGCTGCGACATCTTGGCCAAGAGCAAGCTGCCGCCGCCATGGAGAATGCAATTACGGAAGCACTGTCGCGATCGGAAGTGCGAACCCCTGACATTGGCGGAAGTGCGAAGACCCACCAGATGAGCGAAGCCATCGTGTCCGCACTCTTGAATAAAGGCGCCTCTTGATTCAAGCGCGCCAATTATCGAAAACGGCCTGCGTTCTAGACGGCCGCGGCGCTTCGGCTGCGAGCGCTTCGCACGAAATTGAGAAAGCGATGCGCCAGCTCACGAATTCGTCCTTCCTGCCGTTTTTGCACCGCTTCGGCGGGAATCAACTCACGTCCGATGCCTAGCGCGGCCGCTCCCGCTAAAATAAAGTTCGCCGCCGTTTGCTGATTCACTCCGCCCGCGGCGATCAGCGGAATCCTCGGAAATGGTCCCTTTAGAGCGCGGATATAGCTCTCGCCCCCCACCTGCGCGCAAGGGAAAACTTTTACGAAGTCTGATCCGGCTTTCCACGCGGTGATGACTTCGGTGGGTGTGAGAGCGCCGGCCATCATCGCCAGGTCCTCGACCTTGGCAAATTCCACGATTTCCAGATCGAGTCCCGGGCAGGTGAGAAAGCTTGCGCCGGCGTCCACGCAAAGGCGCGCGCTTTCCAGGTCCAGCACGGTTCCTGCGCCAACGATCACGTGCGGAAGGTTTTTCACCAAGTGGGAAATTACCTCGATCGCTCCTGGAACGGTCATGGTGATTTCAACGATGGGGATTCCGCCGCGCGCTACAACCTCGGCGGCGAAAAGAGCGTCTTCCGGAGAGGACATACGAACAGCCGGGACAATTCCGACTTCCTGAATCTTGGCGCAAACCTCATTCTTCTCCAAGCTCTCTCCTCGAGGATGCTGCACGCAAGGTCGTGCTTATCATACGTATTACGGCTTGTACAGAAAGCAGCGTTTGCGCGCCTTGGATGCTATCCTTTACTACATCGTGTGATTGAGCGGGTCAAGCGTATGCGTGTCATCGAGCTAGATCAGCATGAGACTACCGATTCATAAAAGCGTTGCTATACAGGCGGCCCTCTGGGCCTTCGCTGCTCTCTGGCTCTCCGGAATGTTCGGCCGACGCGCGGTAGCCTCCGCTCTACCTGCTCACCTACCACTACATGTCGCCATCGCTGATTTTGACGGAGATAGCCGCCCCGATCTCGCCAGCGTTGAAGCTGGCCCAAGCAGTTCGCTCCTTACACGCTACTGGATTGCATTTCATCTCAGCGCCGGCGCCGGGCGGATCGTGGGCATCACCGCGCCAACCGGGGGCCTCCAAATCGCCTCAGTCGACGTGAATGGTGACAGCTTTCCCGATGTGGTCGTTACCACCGCGTGGACTAACCAGCCTGTGGCGATCCTCTTGAATGACGGCTTGGGAAATTTTACGGCCTCGAATCTTTCCGAATTTCCAAACGCTTTCGCACCTTCCACCACTTGCTGGACTGCTGCGCCCGACGAAATCAGGGATGCCAGCGCATTGCTCGTCTCGCGTTGTCTTTTGGGCGACGCTCGGACTCGGCGTAGAGGTTCGTCACTCACAACCACTGCCCACTTGGCTGCGGCCCGGACTGTCTCCGCATCGCTCGTAGCTTTTCTTTTCCCTTCGATCGGACGAGCCCCACCCGGCTAAACCTAGCGTCCTAAGAAACGCGAAAATTAGGTTCCTGGAACGCGTGTTAGCCAAGATGGTGTCGTGTCGTGGCGCATTCACAATGTTTTCACCTAACTGTATTAAGTTCAGGCATTTGGGAGGTTTCATGACGCGGTTATCGAGGCGCCTGTGGTTGGGGCTCTTCCTGGTTGCGGTTTCTGCGGGAGACGCATGCGCGCAAAAGACGCTGACCTGGCAAGAGATTCGTGAGAAATTTGAAGCGGCCAACCCATCCTTGCTTGCCGGCCAGCTCGGTGTAGACGAGTCCCGAGCCCTGGAAATCACTGCTTATCTTCGCCCTAATCCGAACCTGGACCTCTCGACCGACGGCATTCAGCTCACACCGTATCACGGAGTCTGGAGGCCGCTCGCCGGTGCTACGATTTCCCCGAACGTAAGCTATTTGCACGAACGGCGGCACAAGCGCGAACTTCGTCTCGAAAGCGCTCAGGATGCCACCAAAATTGCGGTCTCCGGGCAGTCGGATTTGGAACGCACTCTCGTCTTTGATTTACGAAACGCCTTCATTCAAACGCTTCAAGAGAAGGCTGTCCTCAGTCTGGCCAAGGAGAATCTTTCCTATTACGACCACGTCCTGGATGTAAATCGGGACCGCTATAAAGCCGGCGCAATCTCCCAAGTCGATTTGGATCGCCTGGAAATACAGCGTGTGCTGTACGAGTCCGATCTGCAAACCGCCGATGTCAACTTGCGCACTGCAAAGATCCAACTGCTCGCCCTGCTAAACGATCGGACGCCGGTTGAGCAATTCGATGTTGCCGGCCCCTTCGACTTTTCAGATCAGCTCATTGCTCTGGACGAAGCCCGGCAAATGGCCCTGGATACCAGGCCAGATTTGCGCGAAGCCCTGCAGACCGTGGAGAAAGCCAAGACCGATCATCGGCTTGCGATTGCCAACGGTTCCACCGATCCGACGTTCGCTGCGTGGTGGACGCATAATCCTTCCTTCAACAATCCCTTTGACCACGAGACCATCGGTGCCAGTGTCAGCGTCCCGCTCCGGATTTTTGACCGCAACCAAGGTGAAAAACTGCGAACCCAACTCGATATCGAGCGCAGCGAAAGGCTCACCGATGCCGCGCGCGCGCAAGTCTTCAGCGACGTGGATTCTGCCCACGCCACCGTGGCTAGCACGGTGACTCTTCTCGCGCCCTACAAGGCTCGTTACCTTCAGCAAGCATCGCGAATCCGCGATACCATTTCGTTTTCCTACGAACACGGGGCCGCATCTCTCCTCGATTTCCTGAATGCCCAGGCAGACTATAGAAGCGTGCAGCTCAGTTATCTAAATCTTGTGGCTTCCTACCTGGACGCAGCCAACCAACTGAATATGTCCGTGGGACGCGAGGTCCTGCAATGAGGCGCGCCGACTTTGGCATCGGAATCGCAGTATTGAGTTTGGCCATAGTGTTGGCCGGGTGTGGCGGAAGCAAGGCCGACCCGAAAGCGGAGGCGCCTCCCACGCCTACAGTTGAGAAGGAGCAGGACGTCAACGTCTTTCAGGTGGAACATCCCGAGCAGTTCCCGCTGGCAACCGCTATCGAACACATTGCTACCTCCCAATTGGTAGCCACCGGCACAATCACTCCGGATATTTCACGCAGCGTTCCCGTGATTTCCCTTGCGACTGGACGTGTCGTCGAGGTTCACGCGCGCCTTGGTGACGCGGTGCAAAAGGGTCAGCTGCTGTTGCGGGTCCAGAGTGCGGACATGTCCGCGGCGTTTTCGGATTATCGAAAGGCCATCGCCGACGAGAAACTCGCCAAGATACAATTCGACCGTGCCAAACTGCTCTACGACAAGGGCGCTATCTCTCTGAACGATTTCCAGACCGCGGAAGATGTCGAGAACAAGGCCCAAGTCGATGTCGAGAATACGACCGAGCGGTTGCGCGTCCTGGGCGGCAACATCGAACATCCTGCCGCCATCGTCGACATCCGCGCCCCGATTTCCGGCGTGATCACCGATCAACAGGTCACCAACGCCGCTGGCGTGGCTGGCTTGGGCTCACCGAACCCATTCACGATTTCAGACTTGTCAAGCGTGTGGATTCTCTGCGACGTCTACGAAAACGATTTGGCCAATGTGCACGTTGGTGAAACAGCGGATATTCGCCTCAATGCCTATCCCGACAAAATTCTTGCGGGCCGCATCAGCAATGTGGGACCGGTGCTTGACCCCACCCTTCGCACCGCCAAAGTGCGTATTGAACTGCGCAATCCGGGAATGATTCGGGTCGGAATGTTTGTCACCGCCACCTTTCATGGACAGAAGAAGGAGACGCGGGCAGCCGTGCCGGCATCCGCGATTTTGCATTTACACGACCGTGATTGGGTCTACGTGCCGATTGGCGGCAACAAGTTCCGGCGCACGGAAGTCACAGCCGGCGATGCGCTGCCCGACAAAATGCAGGAAATTATCTCCGGCATAAAAGCCGGACAGCAGCTGGTCAGCAACGCCTTGGTGCTACAGAACACCGTGGAGCAATAGTGGATCTTCGCCAATACATCTCGGGCAATTTCCGGTGATGCGCGCGGCAATCGAGTTCGCGCTGAACAACCGCCTGATGGTGCTCGCTCTTGCGGTAGTCTTGCTGCTTTGGGGGGCGGTCTCTTTTCACAACCTTCCTGTGGAAGCTTACCCGGACGTGGCCAATAACTATGTTCAGATCATCACTCAATGGCCGGGAAGAGCCGCCGAAGAAGTCGAGCAGCAGGTCACTATTCCCATCGAAATCCAGATGAACGGAATACCACACCTGACCCATTTGCGCTCGGTCTCCCTCTTTGGGCTATCCAGTGTCATGCTTATTTTCGACGACAATTCCATTAACGACTGGAATCGCCAGAAGGTATTGGAAAGGCTGTCGCAGGTCACGCTCCCCAACGGTCTGCAGCCACAGATGGGCACGGACTGGAGTCCGGTGGGCCAGATTTTTTGGTACACGCTTAGAAGCACCAATCCGAAGTACGATCTGATGGAGTTGAAGTCCCTCGAGGATTGGACGCTCGAGAAGCAATTTAAATCCGTGCTCAACGTGGTCGACGTCTCCAGTTTTGGCGGTACCACCCGCGAATACCAGGTCCGCCTGGACCCCACCAGGCTGGTGGCTTATGGATTGAGCATCAGCCAAGTGGAGCAGCAGCTTGCCAACAATAATACGAACGCCGGCGGGAGTTTCGTTGAAGCTGGGCTGCAGCAGATTAACGTTCGTTCTCTCGGTCTATTTTCCAATGTCGGGGACATCGAGCAAACGCTGATCAAGGCGCAGAACGGAACCGCGATTCGTGTGAAGGACATTGGCACGGTCTCGCAGGGCCCAAAGATTCGTCTGGGTCAAATCGGCAAAGCCATTCGCCGTACGGACGGCGCAATCATTGACAGTGATGATGTTGTGGAAGGAATTGTTTTGCTGCGCAAAGGTGCTAACGCTGATGAGACCCTCGTTGCTATTCATGAAAAGGTGAAGGAGCTGAACGAGCAAATTCTTCCGCCCGGTGTGAAGATTGTTCCGTTTTTGGATCGCAGCGACCTCGTCCATCTCACCACTCATACCGTCCTTCACAACCTGACCGAAGGCGTGCTGCTCGTGTCTGTAATTCTCTTTTTCTTTCTCGGTAATTTTCGTGGTGCAATCATTGTGGCGCTGACCATTCCGTTTTCCTTGCTCTTTGCCTCCATTTGTCTCGATCTAAACAAAATTCCAGCCAATCTCCTCTCCCTCGGCGCGTTGGACTTCGGCATGGTGGTTGATGGCACGGTGGTGATCATCGAAAACATCGTGCGCCATTTCAGCTTGCCCAGCAGCGCGCACAAGACAGCCCTGGAGCGAATTCGTGATGCCGTCCAGGAAGTACTCCGCCCAGTGTTTTACGCGCGCGCCATCATAATCGCGGCGTACCTTCCTATTTTTACCTTACAGAGCGTCGAAGGACGCCTCTTCAAGCCCATGGCCTGGACGGTCTCCTTCGCACTGGTCGGTGCGTTGCTATTCTCTATACTCATCGCGCCGGTGCTTGCGCTGATGCAATTCCGGCATGGAATCAAAGAGTGGCGCAACCCCGTCATGCAGTTTCTTCGCGAACGATATCGTGTGGCTCTAAAGTGGGCCATCGAACATCGGCTGGTGACCGTAGGCGTCGGCATCATGGCTTTCGCCACCGCCGTGTTTCTGATGATCAGTGGCGTCATCGGCTCGGAATTCCTCCCCCATCTCGATGAAGGCGCTATTTGGGTACGTGGAACACTCGCTCCCAGCACCGGGCCAACCGAGGGCGTCCGAGTGGCAAACCAGACCCGCGTGCTGTTGGCTTCCTTTCCTGAGGTCAAAGTAGTGACTAGCCAAGTGGGACGACCCGATGACGGCACGGACACCACTGGTTTCTTCAACACTGAATACTTTGTCGATCTAAAGTCTAAGGACCAGTGGCGCCCCGTCTTCCGCGAAGATAAGGAGGAGCTCATTGCGGCAATGGATCGTGAGCTCAGTAAAATGCCCGGCATTCTCTGGAATTTTTCTCAGCCTATCGCGGACAACATGGAAGAAGCGGTGAGCGGAGTGAAAGGCGAGCTGGCTATCAAGCTCTACGGCGAGGATTTGCGAATTCTTGAAGAAAAAGGCGACCAGGTGGTGAGCGTAATGCGCCGTGTCGCTGGCGTCGAGGACTTGGGGCTATTTCGTGTACTTGGCCAGCCGAACTTAAACATCGCCGTCGACCGCCAGCAATCTGCGCGTCACGGTATCAACGCTTCCGACGTGCAGGACGCCGTCGAAACCGCAGTTGGTGGCAAAACGGTCAGCCAGGTTCTTCAGGGTGAGCAACGCTACGACTTGGTCGTGCGCTATCAGGCTTCTTATCGCGGCACCAAGGAAGCCATTGAGAATATCCGGCTCTTATCGCCGACAGGGGAGCGTGTCGCCCTGGCCCAGCTTGCCAAGGTGGAAGTCCGCGATGGCGCCTCCGAAATTTATCGCGAAGAGAATTCCCGCTATGTCGCTATTAAATACAGCGTGCGAGGTCGCGACCTGGGTAGCGCCGTAGAAGAGGCGATGCATCTCGTCGGCAGCGAGGTGAAACTGCCGGTCGGTTATCACATTGACTGGGCTGGCGAGTACGAGAGCCAGAAGCGCTCACAGCGGCGGCTGATGATCGTCGTTCCGATCACCATCCTGGTGATCTTCATTGTTCTGTACGCCATGTTCGCATCCGCAAAGTGGGCCGGATTAATCCTCGCCAACGTGGCGATTGCTCCCATCGGCGGCCTGTTAGCGCTTTTGATGACCGGCACACACTTAAGCGTTTCTTCTGGCGTCGGGTTCCTCGCTCTTTTCGGTGTATCGGTAGAGACCGGCGTAATCATGTTGGAGTACATCAACCAATTGCGCGCTACGGGTCACACCATCGAGTCCGCAGCCATTGAGGGCGCTGTTCTTCGGCTACGTCCCATTATGATGACCATGCTAGTCGCGACGTTAGGCTTGCTGCCGGCGGCGCTCTCCCGCGGGATCGGTTCGGATTCGCAGCGGCCTTTCGCCATCGTCATCGTAGGCGGCCTGATTGGCGCTCTGCTGCTGAGCATCTTTTTGCTGCCTGCCTTATACGTCTGGCTCGCGCGCGACGGCGACCGTTTGCCGCAACCGGAAGCTGAGTTTGGCGAAGGCGCGTAACTTCACGCCGCGTTCGCCATCCAGTTTTTGGCGTTTGACAGCCTTACTTAAGCGCGCCAATACTTTTATGGAAGGTTAGGTGCCAATGTGCCGAACCCAATCGAAATGGAAGTAAACGGCAAGCGCTACGCCGTTCATTACGATCCGCAAACTCCGCTCCTCTACGTCTTGCGCGATGAACTCGGGCTCACCGGCAGCAAGTACGGCTGCGGGGAAGGGCAGTGCGGCTCCTGCACGGTGTTGATTGGCGGCCAGCCGCGACGCTCCTGCCAGATTCCCGCCAGCGCCGCCGTCGGTAAACCAGTCACCACGATCGAGGGCCTGGAGAAAGATGGCCGGCTGCACCCCGTCCAGCAAGCCTTCATTGATGCTGGCGCTTTTCAGTGCGCTTACTGCACGCCCGGGATGATCATGAGCAGCGTGGGCCTCTTGCAAAGTAATCCCAATCCCACCCGCAGCGAAATAGCGCAATTCTTGCAGGGCAATATTTGCCGCTGCGGCACGCAACCGCGCATCGTCGACGCCGTCCGCCAAGCCGCGAAACCTATGCAGGGGCGTGCCCAATGACCACAACTCCGCGTGTCATCCCGAGCCTGCCTGCGCAGGCAGGCAAAGCCGAGGGACCCGCTTTTTCTTCGACGAACATAACAACGAACTGCCAGCCACAAGAGTTCTTTCTAGAGCCGGAACGCTACGAATTTTCTTCCGGCTCCATCCATCATTTCGATCTCGCCCGCCGCGAATTCTTCAAGCTCCTCGGTACC
>Ga0307478_10000808_pt1 | contig 29870 bp, 22 predicted proteins | sample atmos_gasesECM4C_2_FD_203713 | JGI IMG/M metagenome (GOLD analysis project Ga0307478, IMG submission 203713) | Hardwood forest soil microbial communities from Morgan-Monroe State Forest, Indiana, United States - atmos_gasesECM4C_05 | ecosystem: Environmental > Terrestrial > Soil > Temperate...
TCTTTGAAGGACAGCCTCTTGCCTTGCTCGAAGCGATGGCTTGGGGATGTTGCTGCATTACCTCGGATTGCTGCGGACAAAAGGATTTGATCAATGATCGGCAGACCGGTCTCCTCCACGCCCCGGGAGACGCTGAAGGGCTGGCAAGGCTCATCGAGGAATGCGCGGAGAATCGCGAGTTGAGGCAGCGCCTGGGTCGAAGCGCCGCGATTTCTGTCGAGGGCCGCACTTGGGATGCGGTCTCGGGTGAGGTCGTATCATACGTCGACAGCGTGATGGACGAGATCGACCGCGGTCGAGCCGCCACGCGCGTTCCGTGATGATCGTTAGTTGGAATCCACTGGCATCTTCTAGATGAAACTTGTGCTTCTCTGCTCATCTTTGGAGCCCGGGCGGGACGGCGTCGGTGATTACTCGCTCCACCTTGCAAAGGCGTTGCGAAACCTGGGTCATTCCGTCTTTGTCATTGCGCTAAACGATCAGTGGCTCTCCGGTCCTTCACCGACGGCGAGTTATGAAACGATCGAGGGCGTCGCAGTGGAACGTCTGGGTAGTATTCTCCCATGGAGCGATCGGATTGACCGAGCGCGCGAGCTCCTGAATGGTTTTCAGCCCGACTGGGTCAGTCTCCAATTTGTCTGCTACGGCTACCATCCCAGAGGGATATTGTTCGGATTCAGTCGCCACCTGCGTCGTCTGGCCCCCGTTTGCGATAACTGGCAGATAATTTTTCACGAACTTTGGATCGGGTTCAACAAAGGCTGCTCATGGAAACAGCGCCTGAATGGAGCCCTCCAGCGATATTCGATCAAGCGTTGCGTCCAGGCGTTGAAGCCGAGGCTGATCGAGACGAGCACGCCTTTGTTTCAGTCACTCTTGAAAACCATCGGAGTCCGGGCATCCGTGCTGCCGCTACCCGGGGCCATTCCCGTGAATCTCGACGCCGGTCGTGAATGGTTTCTCCAAGTCCTGGGAGAACCAGCCGGCCCAGTTCCGACCGAGAAGCGCGGGGAATATCTGGCGGGCGGTTTCTTTGGGACCCTCTATCCGAATTGGGCACCCGAGCCGTTCTTCTCTTCGGTGCGAACTGTCGCGCGCAAAACAGCCCGCAAGGTTATCATCTTCGCAGCAGGCAGAATGGGTGAGTACGAGGAGTCGATCTGGAGGCGACTGCCGCAAGCTTATCCGGATTTCCATTTCCGCAATTTGGGAGAGCTGCCCGCGGCACGCATTTCGCAGTATTTTCAAAATCTTGATTTCGGGATTTCGACCACGCCGTGGCTGGTAATCGGGAAGAGTAGTGCCGCAGCCGCCATGCTGGATCACGGGCTGCCAGTGATGGTGGTTCGGAATGACTATCAACCACGTAAAACTCTGCCGATCGAGCCACCGGCAGATCCTCTGCTGATTCTTGCCGACCACGATGTGTCGGAGCTTTTCCTCGCGGGCTTGCCGCGTCGTGCACCCCTGCGCTCTGTGGAGGAACTTGCGTCGAAGCTCACCGAAAAATTCCGTGGCGACTGCGCACTGGTGTCCGAGACCGGCGAAAGCTATGGTTAATTGATGTTCCGCTACATGTGGCGTCATAGGTCCCGGCCACCCTTGATTTCCGTTGCGTTTCTCAAGTGCTGGGCCAAGCGCGCCCTTACCCTTCCCAGCTTCCTCCAAATGGTTTTGGCGCGCCGGCGGCTGGTCCGCCGCGGGGCCTCAGTCGGCGAAAACTCGTTGATCGCAAAAGCGGACGTGGAAGGCAAATTGCAGATGCTGAGTGTGGGCGATTCGACGTTTATTGGACGTGCGAAAATGGCCGTGCATGCCCGTCTGACGATAGGCGCAAATGTCTGCATCAATGATGGCGTGCAGATTCTGACCGCCAGTCACGATGTGAGCGATCCTTCATGGCAGGAGGTCATGAAGCCGGTTGTGATCGAAGACTACGTGTGGATCGCCACGGGAGCGATCGTCCTGCCCGGGGTTACGATCGGACGAGGGGCGGTCATTGGAGCGGGCGCAGTGGTTAGCAAGGATGTTCCAGCCTACGCGGTGGCCATAGGGAATCCGCTCGTCATCCGTGAAGAACAGAGGAACCAGAGCCTCGTTTATACACCGGTTCGTTTCCTTGCATTTCACGAGGCCTGGTTAGGCAAAGCCACGCCGACTTATGCGTCTGGCAGCTGAACCGCCTTCGCGTGATCCTCCTCTCCCATCCGACAGCCAACCAGAACGTCCGACAAGCGGCGCTGGCCCTTGTCGAAGCTAACTTGCTGGCGGAATTCTGGACGTGCCTGAATTGGAAACAAGGCGGCTTCATCGACCATTCTCTGCCCGCTCGTTTTCGAAAAGAGCTGGGCCGCCGTTCGTTCTCCGAGCGAGTAGAACCTTTCATCGTAACGTTTCCGTGGCGCGAGGCGGCGCGACTTCTTTCGCAGCAGTTGGGCCTTTCTTCGCTTACCAGGGGAGAGTCGGGAATCTTTGGCCTGGACGCTGTTTACCAGTCGCTGGATCGCCGGGTGGCGAAGCGTATCCTCCATAGCCAACGGATCGATTCGGTTTATGCATATGATAACGGGGCTCTCGAGTCATTTCGTGCGGCAAAAGGCCGCGGCCTGAAATGTATTTACGAACATCCGATTGCTTACTGGCGTGAAGTGCGGAGGTATCAGCAGGAAGAAGCGGAGTTACATCCCGAATGGAAACCGACTCTCGGCGCCCTCCAGGACAGCGAAGAAAAGCTCGCCCGCAAAGATGCTGAACTGGCTTTGGCCGACGTCGTGATCGTGCCCAGCACGTTTTCGAAAAACAGTCTCAGGGATGCGGCCGCACTCAGAGCGCCAGTGCAGGTTGTGCCGTACGGCGTTCCGCAAGTGAGTGACGCGTCCAAAGAAAACCGTGGCGCGAGATTGGCGGTTCTGTTTGTCGGCGCGCTGACTCAGGCAAAAGGTCTGAGTTATTTGTTAGCCGCGGCGGCGAAATTGGAACGGCACATTGATCTCACCTTGATCGGCAATCGCGTGAGCCCGGTGATTCCCAGCCAGGCGTTGCTCGACAAACATCACTGGATTCCATCTCTGGCTTACAATGACCTTCTGCGAGAAATGTCCCGCCGGGACGTGCTCGTGCTGCCCTCTTTGCATGAGGGCTTTGGACTGGTTATCGGCGAAGCGATGGCGCACGGTCTGGTCGTGATCGCAACGCCCCACACCGCCGCGCCCGATTTGATCGATGACGGGATCGACGGTTTCATCGTTCCCATTCGCTCGGCGAGCGCGATCGCGGAGAAATTGGAATTGCTCCTCCAGGATCCGGCGCGACTTCGCGAAATGAAACTTGCGGCGCGCCGCAAGGCAGCGGCGCATGGTTGGGAAGTTTACCGGCGCGGCCTCGCCTTACTGGCACGGGAAGTGGTTTCCTGAGGAACTTTACGATGCAAGAAGTCGTCCGGCTAAAGCCTCTAGCACCCAACACCCCGCCGGTTCCCGACGATCCGCGCCGGCGAAACGCCATCAAATACATGCGCGTGCTCATCTGGGCTTATTTCGTTCTCCTCATTTTCGAAGGAACCCTCCGCAAATGGGTTCTGCCGCAATACTCCGACGTGCTTTTGGTGGTGCGCGATCCGGTGGTGCTCGCGATTTATCTTCTGGCCATTCGAGCGAGGATGTTTCCACGCAACGGCTACGTCCTGGCGCTCGGCATTATCGCGATTCTCTCGTGGACCGTTTCCCTTCTTGTCCTGGAACCTTACCTGAGCCTTCAACCGCTCATTCTGGTTACCGGTTTTGGCTTTCGTTCCAATTTTTTGCATCTGCCGCTGATTTTCATCATCGGAGAAATCCTCGATCAGGAGGATGTTTTGAAACTGGGCAAATGGATTCTGATCGGGTTGATCCCGATGAGTGTGTTAATGGCGTTGCAGTTCAACTCCGCCCCGGATGCTTTTATTAATCGTGGAGCGGGGCTCGGTGACGTGCTCCAGATCGCTTCCACTGGCGGCAAAATCCGGCCGCCCGGCACATTTTCCTTCGTGGCGGGAGTAGTGTTTTATGCGGCTCTTTCTGCGGCCTATCTGCTTTACGGTGCGTTAACGCGTGGACTTTACCGCAACTGGTTGCTCTTTGGTGCGGGCCTCGCGCTCGTTGTGGCGATTGGCGTCTCGGGAAGCCGCTCGGTGATCCTGGCCGTGGTAGTGGTCATTTCGTCGTTGCTCGTAATTGTTGTTCTCCAACCCAGGGCGGTTAATCAATTCGGAAGAAATCTCCTGATCGCGGTAGCGGTCGTGTTGATCGTGACGCGCCTCCCTGTTTTCAAGGAAGGTGCGCAAGTGCTTTCCGATCGCTTTACCGACACAGCCGAATCAGAGGAGAAAACGATCGCCGTTGGATTATTTGATCGCATGTTGAGCGGATTCACGGAGGGACTGGCGCTCTTGAACCACGCCCCGATCGGAGGTTACGGCCTCGGCGTTGGGACTAATGGCGGGGCGAAGTTTCTTACCGGCCACGCGATGTTCTTGCTGACCGAAGGCGAATGGGGCCGCGTGATCCTGGAAAGCGGCCCCATTCTGGGCCTGGCGTTCCTGGTTTGGCGAACCATGCTCACAATTAAGCTGGGTTTTCTCAGTTTGAGGCGGCTCAGGTGGGGTCAAATTCTTCCCATCATGTTGTATTGCGCCGGATTTTTCGGGCTTTTAAGCGGACCCTTCGGTCAGCCGACCAATCTCGGATTTTCTGTTTTCATATGTGGATTATGCCTCGCCGCAGCGAAGACGCAGGCCGCGGGTCCGCCTCCAACAGGCGGCCAATCGCCAAATCCCGCGCGACTTGTGCCGCGGCGTTCGCGTTACGCTGAGCGGCTGCATGACCCGACGGCCGCGCGACGTCAACCCGATGATTTTGTTGATCGGTAATTACCCGCTCGATCGCCAGCAAAGCATGCAGCGATTTGCGATGATGGTGCTCGAGGGACTGAGCGCCGCGGGCGTTTCCGCGGAACTAATTCAGCCCAGGCCTTTCTTCGGGCGTGTCCGATTCGCAGGAAAGTTCATCTCGAAATGGCTCGGCTATATCGACAAGTTCGTTCTCTTCCGGTGGACCCTCGCGAGAAAGCTGCGCGAACGGCCGGCAATCGTTCACATCTGCGACCACTCAAACGCGATGTATGCCGGGACAATCCGCGGCGTACCCGTGGTTGTGACCTGCCATGATCTCCTCGCGGTGCGAGCTGCCCTCGGCGAACAAACCGGCGCGCCCGCCAGTCCCACCGGCAAGGTCTTGCAACGCTGGATCGTGAGCGGTCTCGGAAAAGCGGCTGCGATTGCGTGCGTCTCGCCTGCGACCCTTGGGGATGCGCAACGTCTCGTGAGGAGACGAGATGACCGGCCCAGGCTGGAAGTGATCACGCTCGGGTTAAGTTATCCCTACAAAAAGTTGCAGCCTGGCGAAGCGAGGAAGCGCCTCTCCGAATCAGCCGTGCTCGAAACGAACGCTTCGTTTGTCCTGCACGTTGGCTCAAACGTGGGTTACAAGAATCGCGAAGGGGTGTTGCGCATCTTCGCTCGTTGCCGGGAACAATGGAACGGCCTGCTCGTGTTCGCCGGCGATTCGCTTTCACCTTCACTTCGCACGCTCGCTCGCCAACTGGGCATTGCAGATCGAATCGTGGAATTGTCCGGAATCACGAACGAATTGCTCGAGGCGCTTTATAATTGCGCCATCGCGCTTCTCTTCCCATCGCCCTTTGAGGGTTTCGGCTGGCCCATCGCGGAAGCACAAGCGTGCGGTTGCCCTGTTCTCTGTGTGGACCGCGCCCCCATGGCGGAGGTCGCTGGGCCGGCCGGTCTGACCCATCCAGTCGCCGATGAACCCGGGTTTGCGGCCGACATTCTGCGCCTGACCGATCCAGCCGAACGCGAGCGCTGGAGCGCCAAATCGCTGGAGAACGCCAAACGCTTTTCTACCGGGCGAATGATCTCTGAATACGCCGCGCTTTATCGGTCGCTCGGCGCCACGGCATGAAAACACTGCCTGGTTTTGTTTCGCTCCTCCTGCCGCGGGGATTGCGCCAGTCGTTTCTGGAAAGATTCGTCTGGTGATCGATCGGCGGTTACATCCGGGATAAAGACATGTGCGGGATCGCGGTTCATTTTAACTCGTTAGGCCAGGCGACACCGCTCGATCTTGATCTTATCCATCATCGGGGTCCCGATTCGCGCGGCGACTGGCGATCGCCCGATGGCCGCTGTTGGCTCGGCAGCACCCGCCTCGCCATCGTCGATCTTTCGCCAACCGGCGCCCAACCGATGATCGACCCGGTGACCGGCAACGTCATCGTGACCAACGGAGAGATTTACAATCATCGCGCCGTGCGCGAAAAGCTCGGCCGTAACCTCGACTGGCGAGGGACCAGTGACACCGAGACGCTGCTCGTAGGCTACGCGCGCTGGGGCCAGGCAGTCGTCGAACATCTCAAGGGGATGTTCGCCTTCGCCATTTACGATGCCGCGCGCAATGAATTGTTTTTGGCCCGCGATCGACTGGGAATAAAGCCGCTCTATTACACCGTTGACGCGAATGGTGTCCGCGCCGCTTCCGAGGTTCGAGTTCTCGCACCGCAGTCCGCTCCCATCAGGCCAGAAGCTGTTTCTGCGTATCTCCAATGGGGCGCCTGCCCCGAGAGCGAGCTCATTTACGGCGGCATCCAGGTTCTGCCCGCCGGATACGCCATGACCATTTCGCCGGATGGCGAGATCAAGACCTGGAGATATTGGCCATCGCGAAAGACCTTCGCTTTATTCCCGGACAACGTGAGCGGGCGGTTGCGCGCCCTGATCGACAACGCCGTTGAAGAACATCTCCTGTCCGATGTTCCGGTGGCGAGTTTTCTCAGCGGTGGGATTGATTCGTCCGTGGTCACCGCGCTCGCCGCGCAAAAACTCGCGAACAAACTCCAAACTTATTCTGTCGGTTTCGATCTCGCGGAATTCGATGAGACCGCGCTCGCGCAAGAGATCGCCCAACGTTACGGGACCGACCATCATCGGATTCAGCTTTCCGAAGAAGAAGTGATTGGGTCGGTGACAGAGGCGGTCGCCAAGCTCGATCTGCCGTCAGTCGATGCGATTAATACCTACATCGTCGCGCGCGCGGTCGCCGGGCACGGAATCAAAGTCGCGTTGTCGGGCTTGGGCGGGGACGAATTGTTTGGCGGTTATCCGAGTTTCCGCGATGTTCCGCGGCTTCAGCTCATCGCGACGTTACCGCGCCTTCTGCGCAGTGTGATCGGTCTCGCCGGCAACCTGGGCGATCGCCTTGCGGATCTTCCCGCGACGGGCGACGCGGGAGAGCTCGCGCGATGGCGCCGGCGTTTTCTCACCGATAAATCGATCCGTCGCGCCGGACTTCCCATCACGTCCGAGCCGTCGGAACCGCCGGTCGCGCTTCCGGACGATTTCGCTCGGATAAGTTGGGCGGAGCTGACCGGCTACATGCGGCGCATGCTGCTGCGCGACGCGGATCAAATGAGCATGGCGGTTTCACTCGAAATGCGGGTGCCGTTCCTCGACCACGAGCTCGTGGAATATGTTCTCGGGCTCCCGGCCGTCGCGAAGAAACGCTATCGCGGCGTGAAAGGCTTGCTCGTCGAAGCGTGCCGCGATCTACTGCCGCCTTCCGTTTACGAACGGCCCAAGGCCGGTTTTGTTTTGCCAATGAAACACTGGATGCGCGGCCCGCTCGCCTCGTTCGTCGAGGAAGGGCTTCGCGAAACAATCGAGCGCCAGTTGCTGCCCGAAACTTTTGTAAACGAAATGCGCGCAGACTTTGGGCGCGAGCGTCTGCACTGGACGCGTTTGTGGAGCGTCGTCGTGCTTGGGCATTACGCGAAGCGGAGAAAACTGTTTCGCACTCCGGATGAAAATTCTCCGATCGATTCACACCGTTAACCCCGCGCTCGGCGGCCCGATCGAATCGGTTAGGCAATCTTCGGCTGTACTGGCTCGGCGCGGTCATGCGGTGGAAATTATTTCACTCGACGCTCCCACTGATCCCTGGGTTCGCGACGTGATCGTGCCGGTCCACGCTCTCGGCCCGGGCCGCGGCAGTTACGGATATGCGCCGCGTTTTTCCGATTGGATCAGGGAACGTCGCGCCGAGTATGACGCGGTGATCGTGCACGGCGTCTGGCAATACAACAGCTTCGGCGTCTGGCGCGCGCTCCGCGGCGCCGCGACGCCTTACTTTGTTTTTCCGCACGGCATGCTCGATCCATGGTTCAAACACACTTATCCGCTGAAACACCTCAAAAAATTGCTCTACTGGCCCTGGGGTGAATATCGCGTCCTGCGCGATGCCGCAGCGGTGCTCTTCACCTCCGAAGAGGAACGACGTCTGGCGCGAGAATCGTTCGCCCTTTATCGCTGCAAGGAGGTGGTGGTGAATTATGGGACCGCCGCGCCGGCAAATCTGGAAGGCGCGCGCAAAGCCTTCTTCGAGGCGTTCCCGAATCTCCGCGGCCAACCCTTCTTCCTTTTTCTCGGTCGCCTTCACGAAAAAAAAGGCTGCGATCTGCTGATCGAAGCGTTTGCCGGTCTGCGAAATTCTTCCGCGGCCGCTGGACCGATTCATTTGGTCATGGCCGGGCCTTGCCGGGACGAAGAATACCTTCGTTACCTCCAGCGACTGGCGGCGGCGGCGACAAACAACGACGGCTCGATTACATTTCCGGGGATGTTGACCGGCGATGTGAAATGGGGCGCATTCAGCGCTGCGGACGCATTCGTCCTTCCGTCGCACCAGGAGAATTTCGGGATCGCTGTCGCCGAAGCGCTCGCCTGTGGGACGCCCGTGCTCATTTCGGACAAGGTAAACATCTGGCGCGAAATCGAAGCCGACGCCGCGGGCTACGTCGAGAATGACGACCTCGCCGGCACCACTAATCTTCTCCTGCGCTGGCTTGCGACTCCGAGCGATGCGCGTTTTGCGATGAAGGAAAACGCGAGGCAATGTTTCGCCAAACACTTTGAAATCGAGCGCGCGACCGATTCGCTGCTCGCTGTGATTGCGAATCCGTGAAAATGCATGTTCATCCGTGGCTGCCTTTCTGCTTGGTTACATCGTGATTGCCCATGGAAGCAAAAACCCCGGTAAAGCCTGAGCAAACCAACGCGCAAGAATCGCCCTGGTCGGATCGCGATCGGGCGCTTCGGTTGCTTTGGGAATTTTGCTGGTTCTTTTTTTGCAGTTGGACGCCGAAGCCCGCCAACCCGTGGCGCCTCTTCTGGCTCGACGTCTTTGGCGCCACGATCGAGGGCAAACCGTTCGTGCACCAGCGCGCGCGCATTGCCATCCCGTGGCATCTCACCTTGCGCGACCGCGCCTGCCTGGGCGATCGCGCGAATGCTTACTCGTTAGGCGAGATTGAGATCGGCGCGCGCGCGACGGTGGCGCAGGAAGCCTATCTCAGCACCGGCAGCCACGATTTCTCACACCCGGCGCTCCAGCTCGTCACCGCCAAAATCACCATCGGCGAGGACGCCTTTATCGGCGCGCGCGCCTTCATTATGCCGGGGGTGAAGATTGGCGCGCGCAGCGTCATCGGCGCCTGCTCGGTCGTGACCAAGGACGTACCCCCCGATGTCTTCGCTGCCGGAAACCCGTGCTGCGTCTTGAGATCGCGGGCATGAATTTCCCTGGCCGGAACTTTGCGCTAAATCTCTTCTGGATAATTGTCGGGCGCTTTCCGGCGGTACGGGTTTGGTTAACCCGACTCTTCGTGCGCTCGCGCGACACGGACGTTCACCTTTTCGGCACGCGCTTGCGCATCAACACTCGCGAAGAAATAGGACTGGCTCGCGCGGAAAGGCTCTCGGCCCACAACATCGTTTTGCGAGATGAAATTCCGACCTTGCTCAACCTCTCTCTTCTCCTTCGGCCCGGCGATGTCTTTGTCGATGTCGGTGCCAATGTGGGTCTTTATAGTTCCGTTCTCAGTCGCTTCGCTCACGCCTATCCGGAATCGAAATTTGTCGCGATCGAGCCAAATCCGCAGACCGCGAGCCGGCTACGCCAATCAGTCCAAAATGCTCCCGTGACGGTTTTCAATGTGGCGGTGTCGGACAAAGAATCTGAATTGGCGTTTCAACCCGGTATCACTTCCGGCGTGTTCAAAGTCGTCGAGTCAGGACAACCCGGGACCACGATGGTGCGTTGCCAGCGGTTGGATTCGCTGCCCATTCCAGAGGGCGATCTCGTTTTGAAAATCGACGTGGAAGAGCACGAGCTCCAAGTCCTGACCGGGGCGGAACAATTGCTGAAGTCAGGACGAGTCAAGATCGTGTATCTCGATGGATATAGCTCCGAGCTCATCCCGCCGCTCCTGCGCCGGCATGGTTTCAAATTGTTCGATGGCCGCACTCTGGCGCGTTCCGATAAGGAAGTGCCGGACTTTTCGTTGCTCGCCATCCACGAAACCCGGCTGGGTGTGATATGAGCGGGGCCGAAAAAAAACCGGTGCGAGTTTCCATCCTTGTTCCGGTGCGACAGGAGGCCGCGAATCTGTCGCGCTGTCTCGATTCCGTGAAGTGGGCGGACGAAATCTTCGTCGTCGATTCACATAGCACCGACGAAACCCCCCGGATCGCGGAAGCGCACGGCGCGAAGGTCGTGCAATTCGATTTCAATGGGACCTGGCCGAAGAAAAAGAACTGGGCGCTCGAGAACCTTCCATTTCGCAACGAATGGGTCTTTATCCTCGATGCCGATGAAGTTCTGCCTCCGGAAGCGGAAGAGGAGTTTGCCCGGGTGATGGCAACGGCGGGCCCTATCGCGGGCTATTGGATCAACCGTCGGTTCATGTTCATGGGGAAATGGCTCCGGCATTCCTATTATCCGAATTGGAACCTGCGGCTCTTCCGGCATTCGTTAGGCCGCTACGAGAAATTGACCGGGGCCGACACCCGGAGCGGCGACAACGAAGTGCACGAGCATGTCATCGTGCGGGGACCGACCGGGCGGTTGCATTGCGAAATGGACCACTACGCTTTTCCGACCGTCGAAGTGTTCGTCGAAAAACATAATCGCTATTCCAACTGGGAAGCGCGCGTCTCGGCGGACCGGCAACTTTCCGGCAGTGCCGCGCAGATCGGCAGCGGGCCGGTCGGGCGCCGTCGAAAACTGAAGCAGTTATCGCAACGGCTGCCATTCCGCCCGTTCCTGCGGTTCCTCTACATTTACATCTGGCAGAAAGGCTTTCTCGATGGGCGCGAAGGTTACTACTTCGCCCGGCTCCACGCGTTCTACGAATTTTTGTCGGCGGCCAAGACCTACGAGCTGACCCGGACGAAGGCTGCGCCTAACGACTGATAGATGCGCGTCCTTGCCAGGGGGATCAACTACGCGCCGGAGTTCACCGGGATCGCGCCTCATGCGACCTATTAATACGCGCTGCGCGGCGGGACGAGCAGGTGCACGAACGTGCGCAGAATGATTCCGCATTCGAGGGAAAGGTTCCAGTTCTCGAGGTATTCGATATCGCAGGCGACCCGGTTTTCGATATCGGCGTTGTTGCGCGCTTCGCCGCGAAACCCGCGCACCTGCGCCAGGCCCGTGATGCCCGGCTTCACGAAGGCGCGGACGTGATAGTTCGCCATCAACTGCGAGAACTGATTGTTGTGCTCGATCAAGTGGGGGCGCGGCCCGACGATACTCATGTCGCCGAGCAAGACATTCCAAAACTGCGGCACCTCGTCGATGCTCAGTTTGCGAAACCATTTCCCGAGCGGGTACACCCGGTCATCGTCGGCCCGGGCCTGGCGAGCGACCTCGTCATGGTCGGGTCGCATGGTGCGGAATTTGTAGATCGTGAAGCGGCGGTTCTGCATCCCCGCCCGGGTCTGGGCATGGAAGAGCGGGCCCGGCGATTGAATCCGTTGCGCGATCCAGACGATCGCGGTCAAAATGGGAAAGACGAGGACCATGACCGGGAGCGAGATCGCGATATCGATGGCGCGTTTGAAGAAACGGTTGAGCGGATTTTCCAACGGCTCTTCCCGGAGCCCGATGAAGCGAAAGCCGTCGTCTTCGAAATGAGTCACCGGATGGCGCAATTTTTCCTCGAGATCGCTCACGATGAGCAGGCGCACGCCGACGCGATCGCAGATCTGGATGATCTGGCGGTTCACGTCGTTGAAGAGGGGAAACTCCAGCATGATGACCTGGCTCACTCCGCGTTCGACGATGATCTTTTCGAGAGAATCCGGGCCGCCGAGGATGGGAATGCCGTCCTCGGTTTTTTCGATCGGCTCGTCGCAAATCAATCCGATCGTTCGCAACCCGATGTCGCCCTTGCGGCGAAGCCAGCCCCGCAGCTGCGCCGCTTTCAAAGCGGAGCCGACCAGGACGGTTTTTTCCTCGCGCGCACCGGTGAAGATCCGTCGCGCGAGAAATTGCGGGAGGTAATGATGCGAAAAGAGCAGCGCCACATAAAGCCAGGGGACGAAGTTGAAAAAGAAAAGTCGCGAGATAAAGCCGTCCTTTGTCGCGACCAGATAAAAGACGAGGGCGCCGACGCTGGCGAAAGTCTGGCGAAGACTCAGGCGGTGCTGGAGCAGCAATTCGTTTTGCAGGAAATAATTTTTCGATCCATCGCGGCTCAGCGATTCGATCGTCATGCCCAGAACGAGCAGACCGCAGTAAATGCTGTAGCGTCGCCAGGTCAATTCCCCGCCGCCGGAGGAATAAATGTTCACCATCACCCAGACGCCGAACCAGAAGAGCACGGCCACGATCACGATCTGGCAGAGCAGGAAAACGCGATAGAGACCCTGCGTGCGTTGCGTGACCATGGTTACTTCCGGATGCCGAAACTGAGAGTACGCGATGGCAGGCCGCGTTCAACTCGTGGTAAAACCGGACCAGCCATATGATTCGAGAGCGCTCTTGATTTTGAAAGCTATTCCCATACCACTACCGCTTTCCCACCACTGCTGATGCCCATCTCGAAAACCAAGCAATCCAGGACCCACGCCAGCTTCACTGGCGCGCCCGGGCGCTGGTGGTTGAACCTGGCCGTGCCGATGGTTCCGGTCCTGGCTTGTTTCCTCGGCGGCGCCACCCAGAAATGGAGCGAGGGCATTATCGTCGCTCTCTTCGGCCTGATCCTGCTCGTGCATCCGCCGAAATTCTCGTGGGGTCCGATCTTGAATCTGATCCTGCTTGCTCTTCTGGCGTGCACGGCCACGGCGTTTTTGCCCGCGAACTGGTTTTTGCAACCCGTCTGGCGCACTGCCCTGGTGGACGATTTCGGCATCAACCTTCCGTGGACTCTTTCGCCGCAGCCCTGGATCAGTCTCGGCTGTTTCCTCAGTTTTCTCGCCGGTCTGAGCTGGCTCTATTATGTGAGCACGATCGATCTGGACCTGCGCGACGTGCGCACGCAGCTGCGAATTTTTGCGTTCGGCGTCGCCTTGCTCGCCGCGCTCTGCATTGCCTTACACTACGCGCACACCACGCTTCCGTTCTGGCATAACAAGCTCGACTTCGGCCCATTTCCTAATCGCAATCAGACCGCCAATCTCTTCGGATTGACGGCGATCGTGATCCTCGCCTGCGGCCAGGAGGACATTCGACACGGAAGAAAGCGCTGGCTCCTTTGGCTCGTCGCCCTGGCGCTTATCGTCGTGGGGATCGTCCTCGATTTTTCGCGGGCCGGCGTTCTCCTTCTCATCGCCGGCAGCGCCCTCTGGCTCGGCGCGTTTGCCCTTCGCAAAGGTTCGGCGGCGCGAATCGCGCTCGGCGTTTCCATTCTTCTCGTCCTGCTCACGGCGTTGCTGCTTTTCGGTGGACAAACCCTCGAGCGTTTTCATCTGCGCGCCGGCGATTCTGGCGTGACGACCGATCTCCGCTGGGCGATTTTTCGCGATGCCCTTCAACTGATCGGCGCCTCACCCTGGTGCGGCATTGGTCTCGGGAATTTCGACGAGGTCTTCGCGATATTTCGCGATGCCTCGCTCACCACGGCGCGGACGATTCATCCGGAGAGCGACTGGTTTTGGCTCTGGGTGGAAGCGGGATGGCCCGCTGTCGTTCTCACCATTGCCGGGATCGCGTTTTTTATCTGGCGCGTTTTCCCGCTCCGGGAAGGAACCAATCAACGCTTTCGGGTGGCGACGTTGATCGCCGCGTTGCTCTTTGCCTTGCATGGCGTCGTGGATGTTTCCGGACATCGGGTCGGGACCGCGTTCGCCGGACTGTTTTTGCTTGGTCTTGCCGTGCGGCGTCCGAGCGGACTGCGGCCGAGCGTTGTGCTCCCGATTGTTTTTCGTGCGATCGGTCTCGTCCTTCTGGTCGCCGGCGGTGCGTGGCTCTGCGCGACGCGATACGAAAAACCGCTTCCCGGCGCGGTGGGGGTCGAGAACGAAATCAGGCTGGCGACGGCGGCCAATCGCGGCCGCAATTTTGAGGAAACAATCCAGCGCACGACTCGCGCCCTCGATTGGGCGCCACTCCGCTGGCAGCTTTATTTCTTGCGGGCTCTCGGAGAAGTTGACGCGAAGGCTCCAACGTCCAGGGCCGTGGACGATTTCCGTCGGGCGCGTTTTCTCGAACCGAATGTCTACGAAGTTCCTTTCGAAGAAGGGAAGGTTTGGGTTGGGGCGGGCGAACCGGACCTTGCGCTCACCGCCTGGCGTGAGGCTCTGCGCCGCGCGGGGGATCAACGCGCGAGAGTTTACGATGCCATGCTCGCGATCGCCCGGCAGTCCAGTCCGCGTGTCCATCAGGGCCTCGAAGAGTTCGGCATGGTCTACCACGATCTCGCCGTCATCTTTCTCGAGCACTCCAGCGGCGCGCCTTTCATGGCGGTGATCCATTCTTTTCTGGAACACGATTCCACTTTGCAAACGATGACGCTGAAAGAGAAAATCACGTTTTTCAAGCATTGGGCCGAACGAGGCGATGCCGCCGAACTGGGGCGCACGTTGGAAACCCATCCCGATTGGATGAGCTACGCCTGGCCGTTTGTGGCGAAGTATCGCGCTTCGCAAAATGATTTCCGCGCCGCGGTCGAAATGGTGCGCCGATACGGAGAAACGCCGCCGCTCCCCGCCCCGGCGCAGAACTCGTCCATCGATCAGCTGCGCCAGGCGCTCCACGCCAACCCCGACAACTACTCGTTAGGCTTTCAGCTCTACCACGAGCAAATGGCGCATGGACTCGTCGATGAAGCGCTCGTGACCGTGCGTCATTTTACCGCGCTGCCCGGTTGCCCGCGCTACTTCCATTTTCTCGAGGCCGAAGCGTGGGCCGCGAAGGAAGATTGGGAACGCGCCTGGAAAGCGCGGGAAAAATTCGACGCCGCCAAATGACCCTGCGAACGCCGACAGAACTTCAAGGAGCGGCGATTTCCAAATCGCCGGCAGCTCGATCCGTCTTGATTGAGCACGCTGGAGGAGGATAATTGCGCCAATGAGCGGCAAGCTATCAATCCTAAGAGAGTTCTGGAGCTTCCTGCGTGTCCGCAAAAAATGGTGGCTCGCACCCATTCTCATCCTGCTTCTCACCCTCGGATTGATCCTCGTCCTGACCGAAGGGTCCGCCCTCGCGCCCTTCATCTACAGCTTGTTCTAACGCCTTTGCCGTAGGCTGAAATGCTGTAGCCGCGGCCCTGTGAGCCGCGTCCTCTGTGCTCTCAAAAGAGCGCCCCAAAAAAATCCAAAAAAAGTTTGGTGACCACACGGCCAACCGGATTCGGCCGTTCGAAAGACTTTGCAATAAAACAAATGAACTAACGGTCTTCGCCCCTCTTGGCCCCAGCCGAAGCAGTTTCGACCCGGACCTCTGCGACGCAGATCGCAAGAAGGAGGTCCATCATGCTAACTCGACTTATCAGATACGCGGTAATCGCCGTGTCATCGTGGGCAGTTGTTGTGTGTACGGCTCTTGCGGCTCTTGCCATAGGGCCTACGCCCACAATCCCGCCGATCATAGGCCTAGGCCCCACGCCCACACCGCCTGATCTTCGCCCCAGCGCGACGTTCACGTTTGCGGACACTACGAAAGTCACAACCCGGAGCACGGCCGGACGTTTTCGATTCGTCGGACTCCATCTCAATGAAACGGTCGATATCACATTACAAGTTCCTGGAGGTTTGCTTAACCCTTCCGTCAGGGCCCAAGCGTTGGATGGCGGGCAGATCCTCTCCTTTTCGACAAAGGATGCCGGGGCGGTGGCTTCCATCCGCTTCTACTCTGGAAATCGACCGGGATTGTATCGGGTTCTGATCCCAGGGTTGGGTTCGTCCGTCCTGTTTCACTTCTGGGTGGCTGACCCGGCCAACCAGAACCCCGCCATGACCCCGATTCTTTTGAATCCCACCCACTGAGGAGGCGCCATGACTACTTTTACTCAGGTAGGGACGCTTTTCCGAAGCGTCCGACTTTTCTTCTCCGCCGTTGCGTTGATCATTGTCGCCGCTACCACCCTCCGCGGCCAGGTCGGTAACGACAATCCCACTGGCCCAGCAGGTGCGTTCAACGGCAGCGTCACGACCGGCTGCGCCTACGATCCCTTTACAGGTACCGCAGTCCGAAATATTACCGACATGGTAGTGGCCGGCGCGGTGGGGAACTATGGGTTAAGCTTTTCGCGCACATCGAACTCGCGCCGCGTTGGCTCTCAATTCGGCGCGGGCGGAGGATGGCAGCATCCATTTGCCTGGTCCATCGATGATGTCCAGGACCTGCCTATTGGGCAATCGATTCCTTACACGGTAAATTTTCCCGATGGCCGGGTCGTAGAATTTGGTCCCGCTGGAGCCCAAAACGGAATTTGGCGGGCGACATCGGCGGGCGTACCGGAACGGTTGAAGCCGTCGGACGGGACCTATTGTTACCTGCTCCTGCGGGATGGCGGCCAAGTCCGGTTTCGGGTGAGCTGGACAAGCTATTATGACTCGGGCACACATCAGACCTACTACAACTTCTCTTTTACGGCAGAGGCGATTATCGACCCGCATGGCCTGGCCACGACTTTCTTCTATGATGGCAATGGAAACCTGAGCCAGGTCACGGAGCCGGCCGGGCGTTCGATTCAATTCTTCTATACAACGGTTTCGGGCATGACAGTCATCGACTATATCAAGGGCAGCGACACGCGGGAGGTGCATTACACTTACGCCACGCAAGTTTTCTCGCCTGGCGTTATCGCATACCCCGTCCTTACGAACGTCGTTTACTACGGGGACACTTCGCTCACCGCCACTTATACCTACCAGGCGCCAAACGTTGGGGACGCCAATGGCTTGCCTCTCCTGGCCAGTTGTGACGACCCGATGTATCCGGGCCCGATGAAGAGGATTTCTTATGCCTACGCGACCGCTAATAACCCCGACGGCTCAGCGGCGGTTTACGGGCAAATCCTCAGTGAAAACAGTCTCACCAGCGGCCAGCCGGTATCGACTCTTACCATCAACAGCGCCACGACGCGCACGGAGACGCGGGGCGACGGCCCATCTCGAACGTTTAACTACAGCAACGGGCAACTCGCCAATTACACCGACTTCAAGAACCAGACCTCTTATATCTCTTATGATGGCAACGGTTACGTCTCTGCGTTTCAGGATGCGCGAAACAACGTCACTTCCACCAGCCGCGAGCCTCGCATCGGTGCGCTAAGTGTCCTGACACACCCCGGAGATAATTCGACCGCCAGTTTCGGTTACACTGACGCAAATAATCCCTATTATCTTTATTACCGGACAGACGAACGCTTCCAAACTACCTGGTTCACACGCAACGGAAATCATCAGATCGAACGGATCGATTATCCGAACAATGCTTACGAGACCTTTGCCTACAACGGTTTCGGCCAGGTCTATTCACATCGGACGACGAGCGGCGGGATCGAGACCATATATATTGACGGCCGCGGCATGACGTGGGCGTCCAGTAACCCGGATGGCACCACCTATTATTATTACGACGGCAATGACCGCTTGGAACATGCTATCGATCCCCGCTCGAACACGACCTGGTTTCGATACAATCCGCGCGGTCAGATAACGCGAGTTACGCATGTGGACGGTTCCTACGTCCAATACAGCTACAATGTCGATGGCACTCTGGCTTGGACCGCGGACGAGAACCATCCCGGCGCTGAAACGGACCCCAACCAGCGAACCCGCTATGCCTACGACGATTACAAGCGAGTCGTGAGTGTGACCAACCCATTGAATCAAACCACTACCATCGGCTACGCGCTCGACTGGGCCAACCCGCTCGTCCACACCACCAACAGCATCAAATATGTTGTTTCCCCTATGAACAAGAACATCGTGTTCGATTATGACGCAAACCTGCGCAGAATAGATCAGGCGGCGGCACTGGGCACCGCGGATGAGGCCTGGACGCGGTTTCAGTACGACGCGGTTGGCAATTTGATCAATACGACCGACCCGCGAGGCTATACCACCGCGTTTGGATACGACAATCGCAACCGCCGGACGACCGCGACCGATCCCTCGCCGTTCGATAACCAGGTGACGCACTGGGATTACGATGCGGCCAATAATCTCCGCTTCCTGACGAGGCCGGACGGCTCGCGTTGCGAATGGCAATATGACTCGATGAACCGGGTCATCGACACCTATGGCTTCGCGAACGAACATACCCATTACGACCGGGACCTGGCCGGCAATGTTTGGCAAATGATTGACGCCAAGAACGCGGTCTACAGCTTTGGCTATGACGCCATGAACCGCAAGACCGGCGCGACATATCCTACTGACGCCACTTCGGCCAATCGCACGGAGGCCTGGTCTTACACAACTGGCGGTATCCTGGACTACTATAAAAACCCGGCGGACCAATATCAGCGCTTCCACTTCGATACGCGCAACCGGCGTGACCACTCCTGGTGGGATGGCAGCGTGGGTCCTGATATCGTGACCGGTTATGATGCTGCCAATCGTGTCACCAGCGTGGTGTCGAACAGCGGCGAAACGACCGTCGCTTTTGGTTACGACGATGCGAACCGCAAAATCTGGGAGGACCAGACGCTTTCGGGCTATCCGACGAACCGGGTCTGGACAACGCGGGATGACGATGGCAACCGCCATCTGCTCTACGTGCCCAATTACTACGCCATTTATTACGATTACACGCAGCGCAATCAATTGAACACCATCTACGGCGGAAACATGGCGCCCGTTTTCCATTACACTTATGATGCGAGCGGCAATATGACCAAACGGCAGGCGCCCTGGATGGGGATCAACGATTCGGTCAACGTGATTAAATGGGATGGCACAAATCAGTACGACGCGCTCAATCGCCCGTGCATGTGGGAGAACACGGGAGCGGGTGACGCACCATTTGCACGGAGCTGGTATCAGTACGATAGTCTGGATCGCGTGACAGCGACGGTGCGGGACGAACAGTCGGGCAAGGGTGAGCGTTATGGGTATGACGCGACGAACCAGTTGACCAGTGTGAGCTATAACGCGGATAACGTCTGGAATGGTTACCCACAGAACGCGACCCGTACGGTGACCTACAGCTTGGATGCGCTTAATCGCGAGAGCGTGACCGAGAACGGCACGGTCACCGGTTACAGTCCCAATGCGCTGAACCAGTATCAGAGCTTCAACGGGACAACCTACAACTACGATGACAAGTTCAACCTGCGCGAGGCGCCCAACTGGTGGGGAGTTTTTGATGCAAGCGGCCGGCTGACCGAGGCCGGGCACGGCGGGGGCGTAGGCTATCTCACCTACGACGGTCTGGGGCGCTGTGTCCGGCGAACGTTTAACCCGCCCGGAGGCGGGAGCAATACCGTGATCTACGTCTACGACGGCTGGAACCCGATTGTGGAGTTTGACGGCGCGGGTAACCTCCAGGCTTGCAATATCTATGGCGCCACGGCCGACGAGATCCTGGGCCGCTGGGTCTCCGGGGTAGGCAATTTTTCGTATCATAGCGACAAGAACGGGAACATCTATGCGCTGATGGATAGTTCGGGTAACGTGGTGGAGAAATACACCTACGACGCCTTTGGGCAGCCGACGATCACCGACTGGTACGGCAACCCGCACCTGAATGCAGGCGGCGAGCCCCAAAGCTGGTATGGGAACCGCTTCATGTTCCAGGGCCGCGAATACCTGAGCGAGCTAGGCATCTACGATTATCGATTCCGCTACTATCAGCCACAGCTAGGCCGCTTCCTCCAAAAGGACCCAATTGGTTTCGGCGGCGGTGATGCTAATCTCTTCCGCTTCTGCGGCGGTGATCCGGTGAATCGACGCGACCCCATGGGTCTTCAGGAACCGGAGGTGCCGGATGAAAATGAGGACAGAGACTCTGGCTCGGATCCAGTATTTACCCTCTCGATTGACGATTCTTTCACCGATCGTGTCGTATTGGATCTGAATCAGCAGGCCGCGAATAACGCGGGAAAGGGGGGATCCTCGTCTTCAGCAGGATCAATCATAGGGGGCGGTTCAATTACCTTGTTCGATGGGGGTGATACAGCGGGGGATGCGGGTTCGTTGAGCTTGTCTGGGCCTGCGATCGGCAGCAATGGATTATTTGGCGCTTTCGACAGCAACGGCAGCAGCCCCGATCACGGCATGGGAAGCGGCGGATTTAGGGTTATTGCCTCAACATTCTCCGGGGGGTCTGATTATCCGTTGCGTAGTGCCTATGGTCCTTATAACGCCAACCACGTAGGTCCAATTGTCAATCCTAATCTACCGGGTGCGTCGCTTCCATTTCGTTTCCCAAGTAACAATAATCGTCCGGGAGTTACGCTTTTTATTATGAATCCCGCCACTGGAGCGCGCACCATGACGCCCATAGTTGATGTTGGTCCCTGGAATACGAGCGACGCGTACTGGCAGACTGGTGGTGTTCCGCTTGCTGTCAGTCAATTTGCGACGGGGGCTAAAGGTCAAAACGGGCAAATAGTCACTAATCCCGCCGGAATAGATTTGACGCCAGCAACATTCGACGCATTAGGTCTAAGTCGACGACAGGGCCTGGGCGAAGTCGTTTTTTGGTTCCAAGAAGGGGGGCAATAACATGAAATCACTGAGATTACTTCTGGTGATAATCGCGCAACTTGTCAACGCTAAATCGTTCGAAATTAACTCCGATTTATTCCAAGGTCCAGGCGACACCGAGGCGCGGCCGTGTAAATTCATTAGCGTTAGCGGGAGCTTGATACTGCTGCCGCAGAGATCCAGCTATCGAGATGTCGTTGGTAATGTCGAAAAGACTATTTTTGCGGTGAACTACCATGAGACCAGCAATTTTGACAGCGTCGATCTCGTTCTTAGCGCTGAAGAACGTTTGTTTGTCGTCCCTAATGTATGGATCGAACTCGAGAGCAAACTGAAAAGTGGGAACATTATTCCGAATGTCGGTTACGACCGATCTTACTTGTCGGTTACTGCGATCGAAGGTAACCGTCTGACATGCTCTTTCACCGGCTTCGCCCAGCGGTCTGAGGCACCCATCAAGCAAGATTTCACGGTTATTGCCGACGTCGGTCCGACATCGTGTCGCTTTAGTATTGAAGGAGTAAGGACAGGATCCGCGCCTCTTAAATAAGGACAGTAAGGAAGGGCTCAGTCGGAAAAGGACGCAGTCCATGACAAAATCGCCGAAGGCGCTGAGGGAGTTCAGATTCTTTCAAGAGCGACACAAGAGGCGTCAGAGCTAACTATTGACACAAGGGAATCGATTGGCACGCGGCACGGCGCGTCCTTCAAACAAGCCGACGACTTCCCTGGCGCTATTTTGTTAGTGCCGCCTGCGCTGCGGCGAGGCGGGCGATGGGGACGCGGAAGGGGCTGCAACTGACGTAGTTTAATCCGAGGCGGTGGCAGAACTTCACGCTCTCGGGATCGCCGCCGTGTTCGCCGCAGATGCCGAGCTTGATGTCGGGCCGACTCTTCCGGCCTTTCTCGACGGCGATTTGCATGAGCTGGCCGACGCCGGTCTGGTCGAGTGAAGCGAACGGGTTCTTCTTGAAGATCTCGTTCTCGACGTAGGGCATGAGAAAGTTGCCCATGTCGTCGCGGCTGATGCCGAGCGCCATCTGGGTGAGGTCGTTCGTGCCGAAGCTGAAGAACTCGGCACTCTGCGCGATTTGATCGGCGGTAAGCGCGCCGCGCGGCACTTCGATCATCGTGCCGACGAGATAATCGAACTTCACTTTCTTTTCCGCCATTACTTGTTGTGCGACGCGATGGACGATCTCGGCCTGAAGATCAAATTCCTTTTTGAAACCGACGAGCGGGATCATGACCTCGGGTTTCACCTTGATCTTCTGTTTCGCGACATCGGCGGCGGCCTCGAAAACGGCGCGCGCCTGCATCTCGGTGATCTCGGGATAAGCGATGCCGAGCCGGCAGCCGCGATGACCGAGCATCGGATTGAATTCGTGAAGTTGTTCGACGCGCTGCGCGATTTTCTCCGCGGTCACGCCCATCTTTTTCGCGAGCGCCGCCTGCGATTCTGCATCGTGCGGGAGAAATTCGTGGAGCGGAGGATCGAGAAAACGGATCGTGGCCGGATAACCTTTGAGTGCCTTAAAGATCCCGGCAAAATCGCCGCGCTGATACGGCAGCAGTTTCGCGAGCGCGACTCTTCGATCATCGACATTGTCCGCGAGGATCATCTCGCGCATCGCGTCGATCCGGTCGCCCTCAAAAAACATATGCTCGGTGCGGGTGAGGCCGATGCCGACCGCACCAAAGGCGAGCGCGTTCTCGGTCTGTTCCGGGTTATCGGCGTTACAACGCACATCGAGGCGCGAGACCTTCGAGCACCACTTCATCAGTTGGTTGAACGCTTTGAATTTCTCGGTCTTTTGCGCCGCCTTGTCGCCATGAAGCATGCCGGTGATGATTTCGCTCGGCGCGGTCGCGAGCTGACCGGCGAAAACGGTGCCGGTCGTTCCGTCGATCGAGAGAAAATCTTCGCCCTCTTTGAAGACCTGGTTGCCGACCGAAACCGTCTTCTTCCCGTAATCGATTTGTAACGCCGACGCGCCGCAGATGCAGACCTTGCCCATCTGGCGCGCGACCAGCGCCGCGTGCGACGAGACGCCGCCTCTCGCGGTGAGAATCCCTTCGGCCGCGATCATTCCGCGCAAATCCTCCGGGCTCGTCTCGTTGCGGACGAGCAGCACCTTCTCTCCCTTTTCTGCGGCGGCGGCGGCGCGGTCCGCGTTTAGAAAAATCTTGCCGGACGCAGCGCCCGGCCCGGCCGGAAGTCCGGTTGCGATCGCTTTCGCCTTTTTCATTTCGGCGATATCGAAAATCGGCGCGAGAAGCTGGTCGAGTTGGTCCGCGGGATTACGCATCACCACGGTCTTCCAGTCGATGAGTTTCTCCTTGAACATGTCCATCGAGAACTTGAGCGCGGCGGCGGCAGTCCGCTTGCCGTTCCGCGTTTGGAGCATGAAGAGCTTCCCGTCCTGGATCGTGAACTCGACGTCCTGCACGTCCTTGAAATGTTTCTCGAGCGTGGCGCGGACCTTGAGCAATTCCGCGTAGCACTTCGGCATCAGTTTCTTGAGCTCGATGACCGGCTGCGGCGTCCGCACACCCGCCACGACATCTTCGCCCTGCGCGTTGATCAAAAATTCGCCGTAGAATTCGTTCTCTCCATTGGCCGGGTTCCGCGTAAACGCGACCCCAGAGCCGGAATTCGCGCCGGTGTTGCCGTAAACCATCGCCTGCACGTTCACGGCCGTGCCCCATTCCTCGGGGATGTTGTATTTCCGTCGGTAAACGATCGCGCGATCGTTCATCCAGGAGCCGAAGACCGCGCCGGCGGCGCCTTTGAGTTGGTCCCATGGATCGTTTGGGAACGCCTGGCCGGTGCGATCTTTCACCAGCTTTTTGAAACGGACGACCAGCTCCCGGTAATCGGCGGTGGTGAGCTTCGAGTCATCGATGTTGTGCTGGCCGTAGCGCTCGTCCTTGAAATGCTCGATGACCGATTCGAATGGATCGTGATCTTCGCCCTCGCGTTTCTGCACGCCCATGACCACGTCGCCATACATTTGGATGAAACGGCGGTAGCAGTCCCACGCGAACCGCTCGTTTTTCGTCGCCCGGACGAGCGCCTTCACCGTTTCGTCGTTCAGCCCGAGATTCAGGATCGTGTCCATCATGCCGGGCATGGAGTCGCGGGCGCCGGAGCGGACCGCGACGAGAAGCGGCATTTTTTCCGTGTCGCCAAACTTGGTGCCCATGATCCGCTCCATGTTGGCGATCCCCTTCTCGACGTCGGCCTGGAGCGATGGAGGATAGGTGCGCTTGTGCGCGTAGAAATAGGTGCAGACCTCGGTCGTGATCGTGAACCCCGGCGGCACCGGCAGGCCGATGCGCGTCATCTCCGCGAGGTTGGCGCCTTTGCCGCCGAGGAGCGGTTTCATGCTTCCCGCGCCATCCGCCTTGCCCTCGCCAAAATTATAGACGTAACGCGGGCTCTTTTGTTTTCGGGGCGGGGAGCTGGGCTTTAACCGCGAAATTTTTCTGGAGATTTTCTTTTTTGTGGGCATGACAAAGTAAAATCGACGAACGCGGCGGGGGCGGACGCCAAGCTAAATCCGCTGCTCAAGGTGTCAACGCGCGCGAGGCTGCGGCGGACAACGATGATTAATGGATCGCGGCGCTGCGGCTCGTGTGAAGGACCTCACCGATCGCGGCCGTGAAGTCGCCCACGCCGGTGCTCGGCACGATGATCGTGTTCCGCCGGCCGTGCGCTTCCTCGGTGATGCGCAGGAATTTTCCGCGATCGTTCTCCCGAAACTCCACGTGAAAACGCTTGCGCTCGATCCGGAACTCTTTCGCGTCGATGATGCTGTCCATATCGAAAACGGAGGAGTCTAGGGGTATTGCCTCCCGGAGGGGAAGCAAATTCTGCGGATTCCGTTAGGCCGGAAAAGGCTGGCTAACGCCGTCTGCCGGGACGGCGCCGATCCAAGCGTGCGCCTGGCTTTGCCTTGGCCGTGGCTTGGTCGGCAACCGCAAAATCGACCTGCCGCTTGAAAACGTCGACCCGGGCCACGAACACGCGCAGTTGATCGCCGACGGAGAAGCGGCGGCGCGATTGCCGGCCGACCAACCGCCGCTGGGCCGCGTCGAACGCATAGAAATCGTCGGTCAGTGACGAAACGTGAACGAGCCCGGTGAGCAGGACGTCCGGCAGCTCGACGAGCAAGCCGAAATTTTTCACCTCGAGAACGACGGCTCGAAAGACCTGCGGATCGCGCGCATCGAGTTGCCGCTGGAAGAACTCTAGCTTCTTCATCTTCACGCCATCCATCTCGGCGTCGGCCGCGACCCGTTCGGTATCGGAAATGTGTTCGGCGATGGCAGCGATCTGCCCCATGTCGGTCCGCGTGCGCCGGGACTGCTCGACCTCCGCCAGTCCGCGATGCACGACGAGATCGGCGTAGCGCCTGATCGGGCTCGTGAAATGGGTGTAGTTCGTTTTCGCGAGACCGTAATGGCCGAGCGGCTGCGGCGCGTAGCGAGCGCGCTTGAGACTTTTTAACAGGCCGATCTTCAACGCCTGTTCTTCGGGCTTGCCGGTGAGCGAAGCGAGGAGCCGTTGCAACTCCTTCCGGTTGGTCACGTCGCCCACCCTGTAGCCGTAGCTTAGGATCAATTCCCGGTATTCGGCCAGCCTTTGCGGGTCAGGATCTTCGTGGACGCGATAGACCGTCGGGATCATTCTGTTCTTTAGCTCACGCGCGACCGCTTCATTCGCCGCCAGCATGAATTCCTCGACGAGTTGATGGGACTCGTCGTTCTCGATCCGTTCGAGCTGGATCGGTTTGCCTTGATCGTCCAGCCGCACTTTCACTTCCGGGAAATCGAGATCGAGGGAGCCGTCCTTGAAACGATTCTTCCGCAGAAGCGCCGCCAACTCCCAGGCGACATGCAGGCGCTCCCCTAACTGGTCGTTAGGCGGCGCCTTGAGAATTGCATAAGCCTCGCGATAGGTCAGCCGCCGCGCACTGCGGATCACTGTTCGGCCGAAGCGCGCGCCTTTCGTGCGCCCGTCTCTGGTGAATTCGAGAAAGACGGAATGGGTGAGGCGGTTCACGTCTGGGTTCAGGCTGCAAACGCCGTTGCTGAGGCGTTCCGGCAACATCGGGATGACGCGGTCGGGAAGGTAAACGCTGTTTCCGCGCTGGTAGGCTTCGCGGTCGAGCGCGCTGCCCGGTTTCACGTAAGCCGATACGTCAGCGATGTGGACGCCGAGCCGCCAGCCGCCGCCCGGGATTTGTTCGACGTCGATCGCGTCGTCGAAATCGCGCGCGTCATCGGGGTCGATCGTGACGATGAATTTTTCACGCAAATCCTCGCGGCCTTCGAACATTTGCTCGGCAACCGTCTCTGGGATCTGGTGCGCTTCGTCCAGGACCGCCTTCGGAAATTCGGTCGGCAAATGATACTTCCGAATGATCGAAAGCATGTCCACGCCGGGCGCGGAAGTGGGCCCGAGCACCTCGATGATCTGGCCTTCGGGATTGACGTGGCGCGATTCCCACGGCTCGAGACGGACGACGACCTTGTCACCGCGATTTGGAATTTTCGGCAGCGACGGCTGCGGCGGCACTTGGACGTAAACGTTGTGGACGATGCGCGGATCGTCGGGCACCACGTAGAAAAAGTTCTTCGATTGTTCAAGGGTGCCAACGATCGAATCGTGCGCCCGCTCGAGGATGCGGATAACGCGGCCTTCCGCGCGGTCCCTGCCCTTGGCGCGCGCGTAACCGTCATCGCGGGTGATCCGCGCCACGACCTTGTCGCCGTGCATCGCGGTGCCGGTGTTCTCGGCCGAGATGTAGAGATCCTGTTCGCCCGGTTTTTCGCGCGGAAGAAAAGCGAAGCCGGCCTGGTGAACATGCAGTGTTCCCGTGACCAGGTCCGCTTCGGCGGGGAGGATGTAGCGATTCTTGCGAATGCGCGCGATCTCTCCCGATCGCTCGAGCTCACGCAGGACTTCGTTCAGTCCCATCCGCACGCCACTCTTGCGCTCGAGCACTTTCGCCAGCTCGACCTTGTCGAGCGGCCGGTAATTCGGCGCGCTCAAGGTTGCGAGAATGCGCTGCTTGAGTTCTTGATTCGATTTCATGATGACCGCGGCATGGCGCGTTTGACTGCAAGATGCATGACGGAAACGTTCTGAACATGAAAATGTATCTGCCTCGAACCAGCACAATCGCGATTGTCGCCCTGACGATTTTCCTCGGCAGTGATGGTCGCGGCGAAAATCAGAATGCGAAGGGGAGCACAAATATGAAAATCACGAGCCCGGCATTTCGGGAAGGCGGCTCGATTCCGCCAAAATTCAGCCGCGACGGTGGAAACGCGAACCCAGAATTGGACATTTCCGGCGCGCCCGCCGAAGCGAAAAGCCTCGTCCTCATCGTGGACGATCCTGACGCGCCCGTCGGTTTGTTTACTCACTGGCTGATCTGGAATATCGATCCGAAAACGACGACGATCGCAGAACAAAGCGTTCCCGCCGGGGCCGTGCAGGGAACGAACGATTTTCCTGGCGCGCGCTACGATGGGCCGCAACCGCCGTCCGGCACCCATCGTTACTATTTTAAGGTCTTTGCGCTCGACCAAAAACTGGATTTAGGCGCTGGCGCCAAACGCAAGCAGCTCGACGCCGCGATGAGCGGACATGTGATTGCGCAGGGACAACTGATGGCGCGTTTCACCAAAAAGTAAGCATGCGGGCTGAGAGAAAATGGAGAATTGCGGGCCGCGAAAACGATCTTTCGCGGCGGGCCATGATCATGGGCGTCCTCAATGTCACGCCTGATTCCTTTTCCGATGGCGGCGAATTCTTCACGGTCGACAAGGCCGTCGCGCATGGGGAACGGATGGCGGCCGAAGGTGCGCAGATCATCGACGTGGGCGGTGAATCGACTCGGCCCGGCGCAGACGCAGTTTCCGCGGACGAGGAACTCGAGCGCGTGATCCCAGTGATTCAACAATTGAGCGGGAGCAGCCCCGCGTTCATCTCGATCGACACGTCGAAAGCCGCTGTGGCGCGCGAAGCGTTGTGGGCCGGCGCCGCGATCATCAACGACGTCAGCGGCGGCCGTGCCGATCCAGAAATGTTCGCGCTCGCAGCGGAAACCGGCGCCGCTTTTATCATCATGCACACGCAGGGGACGCCGCGCACGATGCAAGCCGCTCCGCATTATGAAGATGTCGTCCGCGAAGTGAGTAATTTTTTTCGACAACAATATGAGCGCGCCCTAGAGTGCGGGATTGATTCCATGGCCATCGCGGTTGATCCGGGCATCGGATTTGGGAAAACGGTGGAGCACAATCTGTCGCTGCTCGCCCATCTCGAAAGCCTGCGGATCAAGGAACGGCCGCTGGTCGTCGGAGTCTCACGGAAGTCGTCCCTGGGAAAAATGATCGGATCGAATGCAATGGAGGACCGGCTCGCGCCCACCATCGCGTTCACCGCGCTGCTGCGCGAGCGAGGCGCGAATGTTTTGCGCGTTCATGACGTCAAAGAAAACGTGGCCGCCTTGCGCGTCAGTGAAGCACTCTTGGAAACGGCGAAATGATGCAGCAAATCCTTCAGTTCTGGGTCGAGCGCTGGCGCAGCTTTTTCGAAATCATCCTGCTCAGCGTCGGGATTTATTACGGCTACCTCTATTTTCGCGGAACGCGCGGCGCGAAAGTGCTCACCGGCTTGGCGATCGTTTTCCTGACCCTGACCCTCATTTCACAACTCCTGAACCTAGTCGTCATCGGCTGGATCATCCGCAGCTTCTCGGTCTTCCTTGCCGTGGCGCTCGTCGTAATTTTCCAACCGGAATTGCGGCGCGGCCTGGCCGAGCTCGGTGGCCATCCAATTTTCTCGCTGACAAGCGAGAAGCGCGAAACCGTCCACGACATCGCCGAAGCGGTGACGCAATTGGCGAACAAACAATTCGGCGCGCTGATTGCAATCGAGCGCGATACCTCGATCCGGGTTTACGAAGAAACCGGCGTCATCATCGATTCCCATTTTTCCGTCGAGCTGCTCCTCACGATTTTCCACCCGAAAGCCGCGCTCCACGATGGCGGCGTGGTCATGCGGAACGGCCGGATCGCCGCGGCGGCTTGCATTTTTCCGGTGAGCCAGCGCGAAACTCTCGACCGCAGTCTCGGTCTCCGGCATCGTGCCGGCCTCGGCATTACCGAGGAATCGGACGCGATCGCCGTCGTGGTCTCGGAGGAGACGGGCGGAATTTCCATCTGTCACCGGCGGCGGATCGAACGCGGTTTCACGCCGGAAAGTTTCCGCAAACGCATCGGCGAACTGTTGCTGCAAGGGGCTTATGAAGAAACTGATCCTGAACAATTGGCGCGCGAAGTTGATCTCCCTCCTCCTCGCGACGACGCTTTGGTACCTGATCAAGAAGAACGTCGCAACGACACTCTCGCCGTTTGATACGCCCGTCGAAGCGACCGCGCCGGATCGACGCTAAAATCGGAACTGTAGTCGCGGTCCCGCCATCGCGGGCTCGCCGCGTAGCCTTCGCTCAGAACGCGGTTTCGAACGGCCGATCAATCGCGATGTCCAGGATTTCTTCCTCTCCCTGAGGGAGAGGACTGAGGTGAGGGTCAATGGTGCCGGACACGGCCTGATGGCAGCCGATGCGTAACGCCGAGACCAAAAGGCAACCCTCATCCTAACCTTCTCCCTCAGGGAGAAGGAACTCCCCGCTGCGGAGATTTGCGTCGAATCCTACCGCAGAAACCGCGCGAGATTCTCCTCTTCCCAACGGCGCGCGCTTCGGTACCGGGGAAACTTGCGTTCGCGCTCGTAGAATTT
>Ga0307478_10000810_pt1 | contig 29853 bp, 22 predicted proteins | sample atmos_gasesECM4C_2_FD_203713 | JGI IMG/M metagenome (GOLD analysis project Ga0307478, IMG submission 203713) | Hardwood forest soil microbial communities from Morgan-Monroe State Forest, Indiana, United States - atmos_gasesECM4C_05 | ecosystem: Environmental > Terrestrial > Soil > Temperate...
CCGTCAAGTACGCCTTGGCCAGCGCATCGAACCGGCGCCCACCCAAGACGGCACGCAGGCCCGGAAAATCTTCAGCAAATCCGGAAAGGATGCGGAACCAATATTGCCGGTTGTAAATTTCTAGGCGTTCAAATGAGGTCAGCCGGTCATTGGGCTTGATGATCTGGGAAGCCACGGCGCGCATCGAGCGGCCATTCGGAGCGACCGTGCGCATGCGCTCGGAATTCGTCAGCGGAGTCATTACCGCGCGCGCCATCTGGCGTTGAATGCTCAGCAACTTCATACCGCAGCCGCCAAAGATGCGCTCGCAAGGAAACGGTTGGCTTTCAGCGCCTCGTCGTGCACTTCGTCAAAGGAAGGAATGCTGTCGTCCCATTCCAGCAACGTCGCGGTGTGGCCAATACGCTCGATGGCGCGCGCGTATAGCTTCCACACCGGGTCAATCACTGGGTGGTCGTGCGTATCGAGAATGTATTTGCGATATTTCGAATGCCCGGCGATATGAATCTGTGCCACGCGGTCGGCCGGAACGCTATTGACGTAAGTGAATGGATCAAAAGTGTGATTCTGCGACGAGACGTAAATGTTATTCACATCCAGGAGGATTCCGCAGTCCGCGCGTTCCACCACTTCATTGAGGAACTCCCATTCGGTCATTTCGGACACATGGAACTCGGCGTAGCTGCTTACGTTCTCGACCACGATTGGAACTTCCAGGAAATCGCGCACTTCACGGATCTTTTGCGCGGTAATTCGCGCCGCTTCGAACGTATAGGGCATCGGAAGCAAGTCGTGCGTGTACCGGCCATCCACGCTGCCCCAGCACAGATGGTCGGAGAGCCACGGGGTCTTGGTACGTTTCACCAATTCCTTAAGCCGGCGCAGGTGTTCGCGATTCGGCTTTTCGGCCGAACCGAAGTACATCGAGACGCCGTGCTGCACCACTTTGTACTGCTCCAGAATTTGATCCAAAATGCGCAGCGGACGACCGCCGTCAATCATGAAATTCTCGGATATGATTTCAAACCAGTCCACGACCGGTTTGCGCGTGAGGATATGGTGGTAATGAGGCGCACGCAAACCGATACCAATCCCGTAATCCGTGTGGCTGTTAAACCGGTTGGCTGGCATTCCTGACTCCGCTACTTCGTGATGAAAGCGTTGAGGGCCGGTGTTTTCGCATCCGGCCCTCCCCACCAGATACTTCGTGTTGCAGTGCAATGACGCTTGGCAGCGTCTTACTTCGGCATCTTCGAGCCGTCGGTCGCGCAGCCGCCCTTGCCCTTGCAAGAGTTCTTGCCTTTGCAGCCGTTGTCGCTCGATTTACATCCACCCTTGCCCTTGCAGGAGTTCTGACCCTTGCAAGCATGCTTTTCCTTCACCTTGGAGTCGGCCGGCTTCTGATCCTGATCCGACTGTGCCGCAAAGTGAGTGCCGGAGAGGAGATTGGACGCCTGAACCGTAACGCCGGTCCCTGCGAGCAAACCTGCCAGCGCTGCCCCAGCGACGAGTGCCTTCTTTGATTTTGTCATTTTCCCGAATTACCTCCTGTAGGATTTGGACTTCAACCGCACCTTCTTCTACTACGCCTGCCCCACGGGTAATGGATTGGAACGGGTTGGATTGTTAGTCGGAGACTGGGTTGGTTCCAAGCCCGGTAAGTAACCCGGGTAATTCAGGGCAGAAGCATAACTCCATGAAGATAATGTGACAACTATTTGTTACTGGGGCGGCCTGTCGGGCAAGTACCATGAATAGAACCACTTTGCCGGGCGCAGCACCGTTCACGTGCGTCGCCCTTCGGGGGCAATCCTCCGTCGGTTAGACGTACTTCACGCGGAAAATGAGACACTTTCATCACCCAAATAAGCCAGATTCTTTTTTTCAATTGACGCATCCGATTAAGCCGAGTAGGTTGGAGTTAGGATGTCAAGTGCTTGCCAGATGAATTGCTGTCCATGCGCATGTTGCGCGTGTCGTATGACGCACATCTCTGGCGAGAGGAGTCTCGGGACTTAAGTCGCAATCCAACTTTAGGTTTCCAAGCCCACCGCCAGATGACCTGGTTGGTGGGTTTTTTGTTGTTAGGGCTCAAAAATCATGGCCGAGATCAAAGAAACCAAAGCACAGCGAATCGAGCGGTTGAAGCGCGCCAAGAACGCGTGGGAATGTCTCGACGAAATTCGAGAGTTCGCGCGGCGGGGCCATGACTCGATACCGCCCGAGTGGCTTGGAACGTATTTCCGTTCTTGGGGCATTTATACGCAGGGTGACGGCAACGGAGTGATTGGCGGCGCCGGCGGAGAAGGAAAAGCGACGCAGTACTTCATGGTGCGTATTCGGATTCCCAACGGCATTTTGCGCAGCTCGCAAGTGCGCGCCGTAGCGGATGTCGCTGAGCGGCACGCGCGCGGCGTGGCCGATATTACCGTCCGGCAGAATATTCAGCTGCATTGGGTGACGATCGAAGCGCTGCCGGAGATTCTTGACCGTCTCCATTCGGTGGGATTGACGACGACCGGGGCCTGCGGCGACGTGGTGCGCAATATCACAGGCTGCCCGCTGGCGGGCCTCGACGCCGACGAAATCTGCGACGCTTCGCCCATTGCACTCGAACTGACACGCCATCTCGCCGGAAATTCTGAGTTCTACAATCTGCCGCGCAAATTCAAGGTTTCGATCACGGGCTGCCATCTGTGGTGCTCGTATCCCGAGATTAACGACGTGGCGCTGACAGCGACAACGCGCCGGCGTCGAGGTGTAATCGAGACCGGATTCTCACTACGCGTGGCTGGTGGCCTTTCCGCGGAACCACACTTGGCGGTGCGCTTGAACGCTTTCGTCGCGCCGCATCAAGCTGTGCAAGTCGTGCGAGGCGTCGCCGAGATTTTTCGCGAAAGCGATGTTCTTCGCCAAAGCCGCGAGCGGGCGCGCTTAAAGTTTCTCTTCCTGAATCATGGCTGGACGGCGGAATCCTTTCTCGGCGAATTGCACCAGCGCCTCGGATTTAGGCTGGACCCCGCGGAGCCCGAACAAATCCCGGAAGATGCTTACCGCGACCATGTGGGTGTGCACGCGCAGAAGCAGGTGGGTTATTCCTACGTCGGCGCATCTGTGCTGCGCGGGAGAATCAGCGCCGATCAATTGAAATCCGCCGCGAAGCTCGCCGATCATTTTGCGGATGGCGAAATTCGCACCACGATCATGCAAAACCTGGTTCTGGTCAACGTACGCAATGAGAACGCCGCAGCCGTTGCGAGAGGACTGGAAACCGCAGGATTGCCGGTAGCAGCGTCCGTGTTTGCGCGCGGCACGATCGCCTGCACGGGATCGGAATTTTGCAAACTCGCTCTCACGGAGACTAAGGGATTCGCGCGCTGGCTGGTCGAGGCGCTCGAGGACCGTATTCCCGGCTTCGACCAACAGTTGAAATTGCACGTCGCGGGATGCCCGAATAGCTGCGGCCAGCACTGGATTGCGGACATCGGCCTGGAGGGGAAGAAAATCAAAGTGGATGGCCGCTTGGTGGACGCTTACTACTTTTGCATTGGAGGCACCGTCGGACGCTTTGCCGCGATCGCGCGGCCGGTCGGCTATCGTTGCGCGGCGGCGGAAGTGCCTGCTGCCATTGAACGTCTGCTGAAAGCTTTCAATGACGAGCGCGCGCCACGAGAAAGTCTGCGCCAATTCTTCACGCGCCACTCCAACGACGAAATCCGCGCTTTACTCGCGGGCGATTGGGTCGAGCCAGTCGAGCGTGACGCAGTTGCAGGTCCCGTGCCGCATGGAGTTGAGGGCTAGGGCATGTCTTTGTTCCCCATGTTCGTGAAACTTCGCGACCGGCTCTGCATTGTCGTAGGTGGCGGGCAAATCGCGGAAGCGAAAGTTCCGGGATTGCTCGCCGCGGGTGCGCGAATCCGGATCATCGCGCCCGAAGTGACGGAAGCTCTCGCAGGGCTTGCGCGCGAAGGGCGGATCGAATGGTTGCGCAAGACTTTCGAGTCTGCAGATCTCGCCGGTGCTTACCTGGTGATTGCGGCGACTTCGGTGATCGACGTGAATCACGATGTATTCCACGAAGCCGAAGCGCGCGGAATTCTGTGCAATGCCGTGGATGATCCGGACTACTGCCACTTTTATTATCCATCGGTGGTGCGTCGCGGGGCGCTGCAGATTGCGATTTCCACCGAAGGGTTGAGCCCTGCGCTTGCGCAACGTTTGCGCCGCGAGCTGGAGACTCAGTTCGGGCCCGAATACGAGCCGTGGGTCAATTGGCTGGGAGCTGCGCGAAAATTCCTGCGCGCCAAGAACGATGACTCGGAAGAAACGCGGCAACTGCTGCATCAACTTGCCAGCGCCGAAATGTTTAACAAGTTCTTGCGGGAAGCCGGGCGCACGAGCGGGAACGGGAGCAACCGATGAGCGGGAAAGTGTATCTGGTAGGCGGTGGGCCCGGCGATCCCGAATTGCTCACAGTGAAAGCCGTGAAGATTTTGGGGCGCGCAAATATTGTGCTGCATGATGCGTTGGTGAGCCGTGAAGTGCTTGCCCTGATCCCTCCATCGGCCGAAATGATTGACGTCGGCAAACGAGCGGGACGGAAATTGCTCACTCAGGAAGAAATCAATTCGCTTCTGGTGTCCTACGCTGAATCGCATGAAATTGTAGTGCGGTTGAAAGGCGGCGATCCGCTCGTTTTCGGCCGTGCAGGCGAGGAAATGGCGGCCTTGCGCGACGCCGGCATCGAATCTGAAATCGTCTCGGGTATCACCGCCGGTCTCGGCGCCGCCGCGGCAGCGGGAATTTCGCTCACCGACCGCCGTTTTGCGTCACAAGTGTTATTCACCACGATGCAGCGGGACACGCCGAATCGAGCCATTCAGTGGGCGGGAATCTCCAGCACTACTACGCTTGTGATCTATATGCCGGGCCCTGATTACTGCCACGTTGCGGAACAGCTGTGCGATGCCGGTTGGCCGCTGGATATGCCTTGCGCGATCATCTCGCATGCGAACTGTTCAGATCAGGAGATCCGCTCGACCCACTTGGTGGAGCTGTCGGCCCTAGGTGCTCTGCCGGCACCTGCCATCATCGTAGTTGGCCGCGTGGCCACCCAAACGGCTCAGGAAACCAGCACTGACCTTGGGCGCGGCGTTCCCTTTGCGGATATGCCGCCAAAAGCCATCGTGATTTAGTCATTTCACGCCTACATCGCCCGCCGCCGGGTAGCCGCGAGCATCGTTCGCAAAAAACAGTTCTGGAATGGCCACGCCTGAACTATAATCCGCCAGATTTCTTTGGGACACGCTCCCTACTCCCTTTTGGGTTTCCATCGATTTCTGAAGTCGGCAATTTGCCCGCTCGCTGCGGGGTATTGTGACGACGCAAACGGGTGCGCTGCGCGACCAATACCGGCGGAAGCGTTTCTTAGGAGGCGGACATGCGAGCAATAGAGCGGCTGGCGATTCTCTGCGCCGCGGTGCTTCTTTTGGGAGCGCCCGGTTTTGCCGATGACAAGAATCCGCGGTCGGGAGATCACTCCGTGAATCCAGCCGCGAACGCATCACCCACTGATTCCAGCGCGAAACCCGCTGACGCCTCTGCGTCTCAACCGACAGTCTCACTCCCATCTCCAGTCGCCTCCGCAGCGCCAGGCGCTGCTCCAGCCACCGCAGCCCCGAATCCGGCGGCGGCCGCTCCGGTCCCAACGCCGCAACCTTCGGATCAGTCGGATTACAGCGAGCCCCGGTTCACGCCCATGCCCGCGCTAGACGGCAACCCCGGATTATTCACGCTGGAAACCGGCGAAACGCTGCCGAAGCACGGCATATCGGCAGGTGTCGCGCTGAATAAATTTTCGCGCATGCCTGGAGACGTCACCTCGTTGCAATTGGTTCCTTCCGCTGCGTACGGCGTCACCAATTGGTTTTCGCTGTTTTTCCAGATGGATGCGATGGATCATCTTCACGTCGGCTCGCCGAGCCTCCTTAGCCTCGCACCAGTCAACGCCGCCAATCCTCAATATCTGAACACGATCTATCCTTCGGTGATCCCCTCTACTGGTTTCCCGCCTGCTTATGTTGAGGACATCCCTTTCGCGTCGCACAGCGGCAGTGGCACGGGCGAGATTGACTTCGGTTTCAAACTCGGGCTGCTCTCGGAACGCCGCGGAAAGCCGATCAGCCTTTCCATTCGCAACGATTTTTTCGTTCCGACCAAGACCGGCCTAACCGCGCTGCTCAATAACCAAGTCCAATACGGCAAGTTCAATTACGGAATCGGCGTGGAAGCCAGCAAGACGATCATGCATCACAGTATGACCGCCACGGTGAACTGGTCGTATCGCTTTACTCGCAATTCCAGTTTCAATACAAGCGTCGGCGGCACTCCTGAAACCGTGGTGCTGAATCTCGCGGACCAAATGCAAGTCGGCGGGGGGTTCGTGGTCTTTCCCGACAAGCGTTTCCAAATCATGACGGAATATAGCGGCACGATTTACATTGGCAAGGGGATTCAGAACACGTCGTTTGGGGCGCGCGATCCGGTGGACAACATCACCGGCATTCGGATTTACGCGTTTAAGGGCGCGGCGATGGACCTGGGCTATCGCTACAACCTCGATCTGACCAATCATCGCGACCGCAATGGCTTTGTGATCAAGTTGGCCGCGGCAAGCTGGCCTGGAAAGCCGCTGCCTCCGGACAATCTCACGTCTTCTTGCTCGGTTGACAAGACTTCCGTGATCGAAGGCTCCGGCGAATACGTCACGGCCAGCGCGCGCGCCACGGACACGAACGGCCATCCATTGACTTACATTTGGACAACCACGGGCGGCAATGTTAGTGGCGTCGGACCGTACGTACGCTGGGACTATGCTGGAGTCGCCCCCGGAACTTACACACTCACTTCGCGCGTGGACGATGGCGCGGGCAAGACCTCGAGCTGCTCTGCGACCGTGACGGTCCAACCCAAACAATAGCGACTCGCCGGTTGCTGCGCGAAACGAAGCGCGCAAGAGGCGGAGCGAACATTCCGCCTTTGAAACTTTGTCCGTTCCAAACTTGCAGTACTTACTCGCAATTAGACTTATACGACTGCGTACTTTTACGAACTTGCTAACCTTCCCGTTTTGATTCTACACTCCGCGCCACATTGACACCTTAATGGCTCTAGTTCCAGCATTCCGGAATTGTTCCCATTTGGTGCTCGCTTTGCAACTAAGTTTGGAAAGACGAACTAAAAGGGGAAGAAATACCATGGCCAGCGGCACGGTTCTTACGACGGCACGTCCCATTTCGGCGACGGTTCTCATTGTGGACGACGAGGACGCGACACGGAACCTGTGTAATGACGTGGTAACCGACTCCGGACTGCGCACGCGAATGGCTTCCACCACCGAACAGGCTCTGGAAATCCTGGAACAAATGCCGGTGGACATTCTTATTACCGACCTGCGCGTTCCGCAAATTGGCGGCTTGGAACTGCTGAAGCGCGTTCGCGAAGCGTATCCCCAGACGGCAGTTCTAGTGTTGACACAATACGGGACGATTGAAAGCGCCGTTGAGGCGACTCGCCTGGGCGCCGCCGACTACATCACCAAGCCGTTCCACATACCGGAATTGCGTGGCAAGCTGGATCGCATGGTGCGCGTGCTCAACGTGGACCAGGAAAATCGCGTCCTGCGCGAGACGCTGCGAACGCGCCCCGGATTTGCGGGCTTGATCGGTGTTTCGCTGAAAATGCAACGGGTGTACAGGCTGATCGAGAAGGTCAGCCAGCATAACTACCCCGTGCTGATTTTAGGTGAGAGCGGCACAGGCAAGGAGCTCGTGGCGCGCTCCGTGCATTTTTCCGGAGTCCGCCGAAACAAACCGTTCATCCCGGTGGATTGCTCTTCCCTCGTCCCTACTTTGATCGAAGCCGAGCTTTTCGGCTACGTGAAGGGCGCCTTTACCGGCGCCATGCACACGAAGCAAGGCCTGATGGAGATAGCGGATAACGGCACGCTTTTCCTCGATGAAATCGGCGATCTGCCATTCGATATGCAGGCCAAGCTTTTGCGCGCGCTGCAAGAAAAAGAAGTGCGGCCCGTGGGTTCCACCGAGCGCGTACCGCTTTCCGCCCGCATCATTGCCGCCACGAATCGTGATCTGGACGCATCCGTGCGCCAAGGAACCTTTCGCCAGGATCTTTTTTCCGGCTGAACGTGGTGCAAATCAAGATGCCCCCGCTGCGCGAGCGCAAGACCGATATTCCGATTCTGGTCAATTCGTTTCTGGAAAAATTCAGCGAAGCGAACGGCAAGACCCGTACGATTTCCGAGGACGCTATCGCGCGACTGATGGCGCACGATTGGCCCGGCAACGTTCGGGAGCTTGAAAATGCCATCGAGCGTGCTGTCGCACTTGGTTCAGGACCGATTTTGCACGCTGGCGACCTCCCTACAAGTCTTCAATACGGCATGGGCGACAAGCTGCCCCAGAACGACGAACTTCTTCCACTCGAAGAGCTCGAACGGCGTGCGATTCTGCGCGCTTTGCGCGAAGCTGGCGGCGACAAACTTGCCGCGGCACGGATGCTGGGAATCGGCAAGACCACGTTGTACCGCAAGCTGAAGCAATACGAATCCCAAACGCAGACGGTTTAGCGGACCGTCATTGCAAATTCCGCTGCGTGCGGCGACGCAAGCCCTCGGTCCTAATTACCCAGTACTATAAGTACCTTTAGGGGAACACCTGTTTCGAACTGGGAAACCGCGGTCACGTGTTCGCCTACCTGCCCCCCACTGTGTTGACAGCGAACGAGTTGCCTCGCTTCTTACATGGTCAGACTAGTGCAATGGAATGCTGCGTGCTCCACCCACAAGTTCATGCGGAGGCCCCACACTAATGAAGATTCTGCGACGCGCACTGACGCACGTCGTATCGAAAAACCTATCCCTTCCTTCAAGCTGCCAAGCCACTCGTCGCAAACAACGAGCACGACGATGACGCAACTTACAGACCGTGCGTCGCGGTCACGACAGAGTCCAGACGCGACCGGTTTTTCGACGGACTCCCAGAAAAATCCGCGGACCGCTCCTCCGCAGGACGCACAGCCGCACGCCGCTGCCTTATTTCACGCCGTGTTTGACTCCAGTTCCGAAGCGCTCGTGGTATTGAACCGTGCGGGATGCGTGCAGCAAGCCAATTCGCGGGCCTGCGACTTGCTTCGCTACAAACGCGGCCTTGCTGCGACGGCGCTTTCAGACCATGTGGCGCGGCCGTCGTCCCAGGAGTTCTCGGACTGGTGTGATGCGTTAAGCGATGCACGCGCTCACTCAAGCGTTGACGCAATGCTCTCGAGCGGATTTCCCGTGCGCATGAGCATTCGCGCGGTCCTGCCGGGTTCAAACGATTTGCTAATTTGCATCGAGGAAGGTTCCCTGGTGCAGCGCGCCGAAGGAAAGTGGCGCCAGCTCGAAGCGGAATTGACGACCACTCTTGACTCCGTACAGGCGGGCGCAGTCTTGCTCGATCCCGCAGGACGTATCCGCTTCATTAACGCGCGCTTCAGCCAGTATTTTGGAATGGATCACAGACAGGTTCAATCGCTGGAAAGAGTCGAGAATCTGGAATCTCTGATTGCGCCGCGATTTCGCGTCCCCGAGAATTTCGCTGCACCATGGCGGGCGTTCGCCGCCGGGCAAGCCGACCCTGGACATGATGAACTGGAAATGACGCGGCCAACTCGCCGCGTTTTGGAGCGCTTCGCACGGCCCGTGCAGGATACCGAAGGGCGCACGGTCGGCTGGCTGGAGCTATACAGCGACGTGACTGGAGAACGCCAAATTCAATCGAAATTGCTGCAGACGGAAAAGATGGCGGCGGTAGGCCAGCTGGTCTCCGGCATTGCCCACGAACTGAATAATCCGCTTACCACGATCATGGGCTATGGGCAATTGTTGCTGGGGCACGGACTTTCTCCAGCGCAGTTTTCCGAGGCCAACAAGATTTTCCAAGAAGCTGCGCGGGCGCGCCGCATCGTTAAAAATCTCTTGTACTTTGCGCGAGAAAATCAACCGGAGCGCACGCGCGTGGACTTGAACGAGATCGTGGAGCGCACGCTCGCACTGCGCAGCTACGAATTGCGGGTCGAAAACATTCTGGTGGATTGCGATCTGGCAGTGGACTTACCCGAAACCATGGCGGACCCTTACCAGTTGCAGCAGGTGGTGTTGAACCTGCTGGTAAACGCGGAGCAGGCGTTGCTGCAAGATCGCGGCCAGGGCCACATAACCATTCGCACGCGGACAGCCGGAGAAAATCGAATTGCGTTGGAAGTATCCGACGACGGACCGGGAATTCCGCGCGAAATTGCATCGCGCATCTTCGATCCATTTTTCACCACGAAACCCTCCGGTGTGGGAACGGGGCTGGGCCTTTCGATCGTTTATGGAATCGTCAAACAGCATGATGGAGAGGTGTTGCTTGACAATCAGACCGGCGCCGGCGCCAAGTTCATCGTGGAACTCCCGGTGATCGCTATTCCCGTAAGCCAGCGCCCTGTGACAATTCCAGAATCGCAAAACGCGGCAGTTCCCGCTTCCAAGGGGCGAATTCTCGTCGTCGAAGACGAGCCCACCGTCGCACAACTGATCGTGGACGTGCTGCGCGAAGAGGGTCATCAGGCGGAGGCAGTGCTCGACAGTCAGGAAGGATTGACTCGTCTTTCACGCGCGCGCTATGACCTGGTTATCTGCGATCTGCGCATGCCCCGCGTGGATGGCCCGGCTTTCTATGACGCGCTTGTACGCACCGGCAGCTCCGCGCAGGACCGCATTATGTTCGTCACAGGAGACACGCTCGCGCCGCGCACTCTGCAATTTCTTGAAAAGAGCGGCCTGCCGTACTTATCCAAACCGTTTTTGGTGGAAGAGCTGAAACTCGCGGTGAGCCGACGCCTAGAACGCAACCGCAAAGCTGCGCGAACCGCCGGAACAGTAGGAGCTCACAAGAGCCGCGCCACGAACAGGAGATCGTGATCGACATGCCCACAAGAGTGCAAGAATGGAATATCGCGGCGCGATGCCGGACGCTGGTCGGAATCAGCGATGCCGGGCTCGCCGCACAGATGACGCACGAAATCGAGCGGGGAAACCCGGAAGTCTCGGTGCACATCGCGCGTAATCTGCCGCAACTGGTGGACTTGATGGGGCAACACTCGCCGCGGGTCATACTTCTGGATGATGACTTGGTACACGGCGCACCCTTGATGGAATTGGTGCGGCAACTTACGGAGAGCGCATCGGTCGTCTTATTGGCGGCGCCAGAGCGTCATGCGGAAGTGATTCGGTTGGTTGCGCAGGGCGACGTGGAGTTCGTCGCGCGTATAGAAGGTTTTATTCCGCTGGCGGCTGGCCTCGTCGAGCGCCGCTTGCGCTGGGCCACTCGCTCTGAATCCGCGTTCGGAGCGCCCAGCGCGGGGATGCCGGAAGACGTGGCGGAAATTTTTCGCCACGACATCAATAATCCGCTCACGGGAATTCTGGGCAACGCCGAATTGCTGCTTGCGCACGGCGCCCACCTGCCCGCAACGGACATGCAACGGCTACAAACCGTTGTGGACCTCGCAGTGCGCTTACGCGAAACGATACGCCGCCTCAGCGACGCCTGGGACAGCCGCGCCCAGTCCGCGCGAGCCGGCTAATCTTCGGGACAGCGAACCTGCTTCGCCGCCAGCAGCAATGCGGATGCCGAAACCAACCTGTTCGCTCCCCGCACCCGGCAAAATTACTTCGCGCCCTTCAGATACCGATCGAACCAATCAATCGTGCGGCGAATCGCATCAATCTGATTTTCGCGTTTCGCGAAACCGTGCCCTTCATTCGAATAATAATGCGCGTCCACGGATTTGCCGGCGTCCTGTAACGTCTTCACCACTTGCTCGGCTTCTTCTTTCGGCACGCGGATGTCGTTGTCGCCCTGCAATACCAGCAGCGGTGCTTTGGCATTCTTGATGTAGGTGAGCGGCGAATCTGCGTCGTAGATCGCGCGGTCTTTTTCGGGATCACCCAGCAAAGATTTTTCGTATTGCTGCAGAAAGGGATCTTCATGTTGCAGCATCGTTAACCAGTTGATGATGCCGTATTCCTCGACGGCTGCCGCCCACACGTCCGGCGTCTTGCCGATAGCCATCAGGGTCATGTAACCGCCGTAGGAACCTCCGGTGATGCCGATTTTCTTCGGGTCTACGTAGCCGGTGGCTTCCATAAATTTGGCGCCGTAGACTTCATCCTGCAAATCGCCGCCGCCGAGATCCTTGACGTTGGCTTTCTGAAAATCCATGCCGTAACCTGTGGAGCCCCGGACGTTGGGAGCGATGCATATGTATCCGCGCGTCACCAGGGCGATCACCGTGCGATTGAAATAGTCTGTCGTTTGCCCGGTCGGGCCGCCGTGTGGCAGCACGATCGCGGGATTTGAGCCATCGCGCTTCAAATTGAACGGCACCCACACGAACGCGCTGATGATTTTGCCGTCGGAGCTGCGATAGTGAACCAGCTGCGATGGCGGGATTTTCGCCGCAGTCAGACTGGCGATTGCGGAAAACGTCAACTGGCGTGGCTCGCGGTTCGCGATGTCGTATATCCACAGATCCGCGGGCTGCGTTGAGCTCTGATGTTCAACGAGCAGCCGTGTGCCCAGACGCGCGAAGGGCGACGGATTTCCGGAATAGCTATTCAGTCCAGGCTCGAGATTGATTTTGCTGCCGTGGTGCAAGGCGCTGTCGGCGAGATACGCATCCACGCGGCCGTCTTCATTCACCGTGTAGGTAAATTGCTTTCCGTCTGGAGAGTAATCTCCTGCATTCGCTTCCCACTTCAGATCCGTCACCCATGTCAATTTCTTCGTGGCGACATCAATTTCCGCGACGTTCAAATAGCCGCCTGGGCGATCTGCGGAGATGAGCAGCGTTCGACCATCGGGCGAAACCGAGGACAGGATCGTGCGGCGTTCTCCCTCGTGCGGCGTCAGATTTTCCTTCTCGCCGGTGGCGACGTCGATGCGATAGACGTCCGCGTCTGTGAATCCCGCGCTGAAGCGCGTTGAGTAGATAAATTTCCCGTCGGGGCTCCACATCCCCGAATTCCAGAGATGGTCCTCGGTCTTTTCATTGGTCAAGTTGCGCACCGCGTGGGTGGACCAGTCCATGACGGCGACGTCCGTCGTCGGAGACGTCTTCGGCTTGTATTGAATCGCGAGCAATTTCCCATCGGGCGACCATTCTGGGCTGGTTTCGGAGATTTCCGGTGTGTTGGTCAAATTCACCACTTCGCCGCCGTTACTTGGAATTACGAAGAGATCGTAAATTTCAGCGCCCCCATGATCCGATTCGAAAACGATCCATTTGCCGTCCGGCGACCAAGCCGCACCGGATTGACGATCGTCAGACTGGCTCAGCTGGATCGGCCAGCCGCCGATAGCGCTCACTTTCCAGAGGTTGTTGCGCCCCGTAAGATTGGTGGTGAAAACGATCTCTTTTCCGTCGGGCGACCAGGCACCGCCGCCGATTGAGCGCGTGTAGAAAAGATCGTCGACAGGAATCGGCGCGGCACCCATCGCTGGCAACGACGCGATTGTTTGGGGGTCGGTGATCTCGCGCGTATCGGGGGAATCTGAACCAAACGCAGCCATAGCGCACACCAGAACGAATGCCAAGCGGCTGAATTTCACGAGCGTCTCCTACGTAAGAGAAACGCGCCATCATAGGCCGCGACTGCGGAGGCAGTCAATCTGAGGTTCGCCGCGAAAAACAGCAGGGGAATCGCCAGCCGGCCATTCTTAGCGAGCGTTTTTCGCTTTGCTGTAGAACGTCACATTGCCATCTACGACGACCGCGACGTATCGGCCGCCATCGAGGAACTGCATCACGCGTTTCCCAGAACGGGCGAGTTGCGCCCAGCGCGATTTTGTCGCGGGGTTCTGTTCGATGCCGCGCAGCGGGAGTCCCTCGAAATTGAAGTCCACCTGCCACAAGCGGTTGGTGGAGGTGCGTGCAGCGTGGTATTTCACGCCATCAATTTCAGCCGCGCCGGCGCGTTCCACTAGGATCTGCCGCCAGACTGATACGAGAGTTTCTTCGAGCGTCATTCCGAGGCGATTGTAAACCAGGCGAGCAGGAACAGACAGCAGGCAGGCGTCTTGAAGTTTGTGGTGCACGGAAAATGCATCAGGGCACCAGCAAATAGAAAAACAGCCGGGAAGCTAGGCTGAGGGACCCGAGCCTCCCGGCTTTCTCACCCATCTCCGCAGGGTCTGGGTAAGAAACTTTTAAGCGGCGGATTCGCCGCTGCGCATGAACTCGTAACGCTCGATGGCTGCTGCTACTCCCACTTCACCCGAATTTTCGGGGCTAGTCCGCAGCACGCGGCCGAGACAGCGCACACGGACCGGGCCTGCTTGAGTGAGTTCGTGGGGCAAGGTCATTACGATTTCGACCGGTGCACCGCTCCTCAGCCCCTTGGGCAAGTGAAAATAAAGGCCACGGGAACTGACTTCCCGAGATTCCGTCGCAGCTTCACCAACAACGCTCTCGTCCGTCCAGCGGACGGTCAGCGGGAGCCGCATGAGGAAACGGCGGGTTGCACGTCGCTCTTTTAGAGCCACAGGACACTACCTCCCTAAGTACGCGCATAGAGTAGGGTGAGGGCTCCGCAGAACCAATAGAGCTAAAGCCTCAATTAGGGAGGGCTATTTAGGTACCGGAGTACTATACGTAGCGCTGCGGAGAATGCTGAAAACAGGCAGCTTATACGGACGTTACAAATCCTTTTCTTCAATGTGCGGTTTGCGGAAAGCTCGAAGGGTGTCTTCCAGGGTGAGGATGCCTTCGAGCTTGGCCAAGTCGGCGCGATTGATCACGGGGAGCAAAGGCCAGTCGCCGAGCACCTGCAGCGCTTCCTCAAGTGTCTGATCGCGGAAAAGGTACGGCACGGGCCCCTTGGATTTAAGGTGAACGGCCGTAGTTGTGGGAGAAGCGTCTGGAGCGCGGCGGATCAATTCTTCGCGATCAAGTAGCCACCATTCCCCGGGCTTCACGCGAAGCAACAGAGCTGCCTCCGCATTTGCTTCCGCGCGACGCGACAGCTCGGCGAGCTGGTCCGCCGGCTCGCAGATAATCACGCCGTCGGCGCGCATCGCATCTTCCACCGCTCGCGCCATCGTTTCCCGGCGCTCCTCTACCGAAGGCAGGATCAGGCCCTCCTGACGTGCCAGCAGGTCGAACAACGGCACCTTTTGATACGCGCGCGAGATGACATACGCAATCATCGTGGAAATGATGACCGGGAGAATCGCCGTGTAATTTCCGGACAGCTCGATAACCATGAAGACGGAAGTGATTGGCGTGCGCAAGAATCCCGCGAAAAGTGTGCCAATGCCCACGAGTGCGAATGTGCCAACGGTTCCGGTGACGAACGGGAAAAAATGATGCTCGATAGTTCCGATAGCTCCGCCGAGCATCGCTCCGATGAATAGAGTCGGCGCGAAAGTGCCGCCGGGCGTGCCGCTCAAGAACGAAAAGCCCGTCGCGAGCATTTTCAGCGCGGCCAGCAGCAGTAGCAACTTCCAAGTGAATTGTCCGTGCATAGCTTGGTCCACGATCGCGTAACCGGCGCCCATGACCTGCGGCAAGCGAATACCGATGAGCCCGATCAGCAAGCCGGCGGCAGCCGGTTGGAGGTACTGAGTCCAACTAGGGAGAGCTTGGAGCTTCGGGCGCGCATAAACGATCAATTTCAGAAGCAACAACGACGCACCACCGCCGGCAACACCCAGAACGGCGTATGCAAGCATCTCCGCCGGGCCCGCCACGCGAAATGGGGGCACCCGAAAGAGCGACTCCGGTCCGAGGAACGCGCGCATCGTTACTACGCTAGACACCGCGGCCAGCACGATCGCGCCGAGCGCGCCTGCGCTCCACGTTCCGATCACTTCTTCGACAACGAAAAGCACCGCCGAAATCGGCGCATTAAAAGCCGCAGCCAGTCCCGCCGCGGCTCCCACGGGAGCAATCAGGCGCAGCTTTTCAGTGGACAAGCGAAGGCTCCGACCGATCAACGAAGCGATTCCCGCGCCCATTTGCAGCGAGGGATCCTCGGGTCCCAAGGATTGCCCGCTACCGATTGCAATGGCGCAGGTTACAAACTTTCCGATGACGGTCACGAACGGCACGTAGCCGTTGGAAATGTAAACCGCCGCTTTGGTGTGGTTCACTCCGCTGCCGCGAACACCCGGGAACACATGGATCACCAGCACCGCTACCACAACGCCCGCGAGAGTCGGCGCGATAACTACTCGGGGAAACGGCGGGTACAAGGACGGCCCCAAAAGCGCGATTTGCGTCCAATCAATCGCCAGGCGGAAACAAACCACGGCGAGTCCCGAGAAAATTCCGATCAGCACGGCGAGCAGGAGGAACAGTCTGTCTTCGCGCATGACGAAGACAGTGGCTGCCCAGGCTTCCCAGCGAGTGCGGAATTTCGTGCGCGCCGGGAGCGCGCTGCCCACGGACGCCGTGTCCTGGGGCGTTGCATGAGCCGGAACCGTGGCGGGTGCGGGAGTTTCGCTCAACGGTTCACCACGGATGTGCTGCGTCCGAGCAGCCAGAGCGCGCGGTCGTCGCCCTGGGGTTCGTGGCAGGATTTTGCGGCGGCGTTTTCCGCGCCAAATACGAACTCCATCGAGGCATCCAAGCGTTCCGGAAATCGTTCGAGGTCGCGCTCGCTCCAGTCCGTTTGCGTGCGCTGGAACCGCGCCCACAGTATTTGAAGATCGGTGCGCGGCGGCGTCTCCAGCAATGATTCTCCGTTTTGGCGCGCGCAGTTCTGGAGGCGACTCTGCGCCAGCGTCAGGGCGGCTGTCGCGCGCTGCGCCTTGGCGTTTGCGGAAAGGCCCGACACGAATGGATCCACGGCAAGGACGCGCTGCGCCATCCCATAGGCACTGGCAAGATCCGGAGTATCGCGACGTTCGCGGGGCATCCGATCGAAATATTGCAGCGCGTCGGAGTACTGGCCGAGTTCGAACGCCGCCTTCGCGGCGCCCGCCAGCGCCTCATCGTCGCTACGGTCAGCCGCGAGCAAGTCGCGATAGAGTTCCTGCGCGCGGGTCCACTGTTGCGTGCGCAACAGCAACGGGCCAACTATTTTGAGGCGTTGTGTATCGCCCGCCGGCGTGTTTTCCGCCAGCGCGATCACTTCGGGAGTTGCTTGTTTCATCAGCCCGTGGTCCAGCAGGAATTCGCAAAGCTCACGGCGAATCTGCCAGCGGGTGGCGATAGGGTCGGCATCCCACTCGCCATAAATCGCGCCCTGATAGTAGCGCTCTGCGTCCGCGAGCTGATTATTCTGCACGGCGATGCGGGCTAGTTCCAGATTCACTTCTCCCCTGCCGGGTGATTCAGAAAGGAGATTCAGCAGGTAGGCGCGTGCTTCGTTGCCATGGCCTGCGGCGGCCAGCGCTGTAGCCAAAGAAAACTGAAACCGCGTGTTGTTGGGATTGTAGACGAGCGCGTTGCGATAGTCAGTCAGCGCCGCGGTGATGTTCCCGGCTTGCATGTCCCGCTGGCCATGCGCGAACCAGCTGTCGGCGAGCGTGTGGACTTGCTTGTGATACACGCGCGACAAAGACGCGGTGATCACGACCAATACGACCAGCGACAACACGCACAGAAGAAAAACGAACTCGCGCGAATAAATTCGCGGCGAGCCTTCCGGTAAACTGGTGTCGGTCGTGGCGCTCATGTCGAATTTCGCAGGCTCAAGAATACGCTAGAAGGATTCGTGGGATAAAGAACCGGATGAAAATGACCTGCGCACGATCGAAAAGGTATCGACGAGATGAAGCTATCACCGCAAGAGTTCTATCGCAGTGAGCGCATAGATTGCCGCGCACTCCGCGACCTTTCGCAAATCGATGTATTCGTTTGGCCCGTGCGCCACCGCGAGCAATCCCGGACCAAATGCATACGCCGGTACCCCCTGCGCTGAATAGAAGCGGGTCTCGAGCAACCCGGGACACATTTCGAAACTCGGCGTTTCGCCGGTTAAGGCTTGCACGCTACCAGACAGCGCTTTGCCGGCTGTTTCGTCCTCGCCACTTGCGGCGGAGCGGCCCTCTTGCAAAATATCCCACTGGACCGGAATCCCATCGCGCCGGCATTCTTCCAGGACTCCGAGCAACTTAGCTTTTTCCTCTTCGAGGTTTTCTTCTGGATTGATGCGGCGGTCAACCGTGAACCAACACTGTTCGGGCACCACATTGAAATTGGCGCCGCCTCCGCTCTGTCCACCCAGCATTAGAATTGAGTTGCGAATCTGATCCGCACCGACCTTGCATCCAGTTTTGTGCCGCTCGACGTCGTGTTTCAGTCGTTCGAGGCGCTCGACCACGCGGTGCATGCGCTCAAATGCATTTTCTCCCTGGTGCTGCAGGCCGACGTGAGCTGATTTTCCGAGAACGCGCACGCGCAGTGAAATCGCGCCGCGATTCGCGTTCCACACCACGCCACTGGTCGGTTCCGCCGTGAACATCGCGATGCCGTCTTGTCCAAGCCATCCTTCGCGCGCCAGCCGAGCTGAGCCGCGGCTTCCCCCAGTCTCTTCATCAGGAACCAACACGAAGCCGATTCTGCCGTTTAAATGCGCGCCACAGCTCCTCAACGCGAGGATTGCGTAGACCATCGCGACGATTCCGCCCTTCATGTCGCACGAGCCGCGACCGAACACAAAATGCCCTTTGCGACTCGGTTTAAACTGCTCGGAGGATTGCGCCCGGACCACATCGTAGTGGCCGTGGAAATAGATCGTCCGCCGTCCGTCGCCGAAACTTGCGAGCAGGCAGGCGGGATCGTCAGCGGTCTCGTTTTTGGAATCGGCAGGCTCGAATCGCTCACAATCGAGATCGAATTGACGGATGCGCTTCTCGAGCAACTCCGCGCACGCCCGATAATTCTTGCCGGGTGGATTTTCGGTGGGAATCGCGACAAGCTCCGCAAGGAATGCGGCCATCTCCTCGGTGCGTTGCTGCAGCCAGGACAGAATCGCGTCAGCTTGCGGCGAACCGCTCCTCGATCGTTTGCTCATCAGGCCCGATACTAGAAGGCCGTAGAAACGAAGCAAGCGCCATATTGGTAGAAGGCAAAGTTGACTTCAGCGGGGCGCGACTAACAGTTACGTCTGATCTATGAGGCGGTGATGGATGGCGTAGAGCGCAAGCTCCAGGCGGTCGGAAACGCCGAGTTTATCGAAAATATTGTGCAGGTGGTTTTTCACTGTTTGTTCGCTGATAAAGAGTTTTTCGCCGATTTCGCGATTGCGGAAGCCTTGCGCGACGAGCTGGACGATTTCTTTTTCGCGGTCGCTCAGTAGCGGCTTTTCGCGGCGTTGGCCAGATTCCGCGGATTTCTTGAACGCGTCAATCACTTCCGCGGTCATGCGATTATCCAGCCAGATTTCCCCGTCGGAAACCTTGCGGATGCTTTTCACCAGCAAGTCGCTGGCGGATTGCTTCAGTACGACGCCGCGAGCCCCCAGGCGCATGGCACGGACGACGTCCCGGTCGTCTTCGGCGGCCGTCAAAACGATTACGCGGGTAGGCAAAGAATCGAAATTGACCTCTTCGAGCACGCCTAAACCATCCTTTTCCGGCATGCGAAGATCCAGCAAAAGGATATCCGGCTTCAGCTTCGAGAGCATTTTTACGCATTCCGTGCCGTTGGAAGCTTCGCCGACAATCTGAATTTCGTCGGCGGCCTCCAATAGCTTGCGGAGACCGTCCCGGAAAATGGCGTGGTCGTCCGCGACCAGGATGCGAATCACCTGTTTAGCTTTCGTCATTTCAATTCAGTGGGATTTCTACCGTCAGACGCGCCCCGTGCCCGGGATTCGATTCCACCGTCAGCGTCCCGCCCACGCCCCGTGTTCTTTCCTTGATCGAAATTGGCCCGAGTCGCAGCCGATCCAACTCTTCGCTGCTGTATCGCCCTGAAAAGCTGAATCCACGCCCGTTATCGTCAACAACGAGCGAGACTTTCGCCTCATCTTGCCCTAGTTTTACCACGACGTGACTGGCCTTCGCATGCTTTTTTATGTTGTTGAGTGACTCGCGATATATCTGGAACAATTCTCTGCATATACGATCGGGCAACCGCAAATTGCGGTCCTCGATGAACAAATCCACCGCCAGGCCCGAATCGTTGCGGAAGCGCTCGGCGAAACCCAGCATCAGTTCGCGCATATCCGCGCTTTCAACCCGCAGCGGTCGAAGGTCTGTAACCATCCTACGCAATTCTTCGCTTTCCTGCTGAATCGTTTTTTGCAAAGTTTCCAACTCTTGACCTGCCTGCTCCGGGGCCCAGGGAAACTTATGGCGCAGGACATCAAGCTGGATATTCAGGCTCAGCAAGGTCTGCAGGATGCCATCGTGCAGGTCGCGAGAGATGCGGCTGCGCTCGGACTCAACTGCACGGGCGCGCAAATGGCGCATTAGAAACACGTTTTCCAGCGGCGGCCCGACGTGCCGCACGATCTGTTCAAGCCAGCGCAAATCGCCGGTTGTAAATTTGCGGTGGGATTCCTGCGGATTGATCAGGAGGACTCGGCCTGCCGGGCGTCCGCCGGCGTCAATCGTCACCGCCAGCATGGTGCGCACGCCGAACTCCTCACGAGTGGAATCGGGCGGGGCGTGGAGCTCGCGGAATGGCTGGCCGCTGCGGCGGTCCCAGCCAAAGCCGTTGCCACTGCCATTGCCGTTCCGGTATTCCCAGCAAAGCGACATCTCGAAAGTATCGGTGAGAAAGGTATCGGAACGAGAGAGCGGAAGAGTTTCCGGGCCACCGGGCTCGTGTTGATTGGGGTGAATTTTCCAGACGAACAGGCGCTCGAGCTCCTCGTCGCGAATCGCCAGACAAGCCTGTTCGCATTGAAATGCCAAGGCGATTTCGCCGAGAGCTTGCCGAACCGATTCGGTCAATCCTCGATCAAATTGCAACAGGCGTGTGATTTTCTCGAGGAACTGGCGACGCTCCAGATGCTCGCGTTCCCGCGCGCCCAAAAAGCCCATCCCCAATCCGGAAATTGCTGTGCCGAGTCCGATCGAAAGCCAGTGCCCCACGCCGTGCCAGCCAAACGAATCGCTCGCGGCGAACCGCAGGATCAGTCCGACGGCAGCCACGCTCACAAAGACCAGCATCGCGCGCGAGCTGCCTTGGGTGGCCAAGGCAAAAACTACGAATAGAAAGAGAAACCACCACGCGGAAATTGATGGCGTGAGGAAAAGAAATACTGCAAGCGCCACGAAGTCAGCTACCAGCGGGATGTTGAAATTCATCTCGCTGGAGAGGCGCTCATAGAGCCAGATCGCCAGTGCAACAAGTAAATACACCGCGAGAAAGATTGCGGCTGCCGTGCGGGACGGCGCCTGCGACATTTCGAGCAGATCCACCAGTGCGAGAGCCACGAGAATGGCTCGAGCCAGGGTGACCTGGCGGTCCAAGTACAGGCGTTCAGCGCTATCGAGAGGCATCGTGGAGGGGCGACTGCCTTTAAAAGTCTAACAAGCGGGAGAGGACGTGCAACCGCGTGTCCTCTTCTGGTTATCGTTGCGGTGGAACTGGCTTCCGAGAGGTTTTCCACAGCCGCGTACCATGTGCAGGAGTTGACAGCAGGTGCATAATCGCTTGTACCGATTGGCACCGCTTGGGGGTTCTTCGGCTTGGCGCAGCGCTATACGCGAGGTGAAGTTGGGCGCATTCTGGGGCTAGAGCCGAGCCGTCTTCGTTATTGGGAGCGATTGCGGCTGGTGCGCCCGCAGGCGCGGTGGGGCGAGCGGTTCTACAGTTTTGGCGACCTGGTTGCCGTACGATCCATCCAGAATCTGACAAGGCATCGTGTTCCGGCGCGCCGTGTGCGACGCGCTATCGCGTTAATCGAAAAACAATTCGGCGACCGCGGACGGCCCGTGCAAGAACTGCGCCTGGTGAAATTGGGCAGCGATGTACACGTGGTGCCGCCGGGATCCGAAACGCCGTTTAATCCATTTCTTCGGCAGTGGGCTTTCCCATTCGACGTGCCGGCGCAGCCAGCGAAACTGCACGCGATGACAGGGCCCACGCCCGAGGATTTTTTCCAATCCGCCCTGGATTGCGAGGCGCGCAGTGAAACGTTGCCCGAAGCGATTGAGAATTATCAGCGCGTGGTGGAGCTTGCGCCCAACTGGATCGAGGCGCACATAAATCTTGGTGTCGCTTACTATCAATTGGGCCAGCTCTCCGACGCGCGTGACGCTTTCCTCACCGCGGTGCAGATTGATCCGCTAAATGGAATCTCCAGCTACAACCTGGGCTGCACGCTCGAGGAGCTCGGCGAGCTCGACTTGGCGATTGACCATTTGCGGCGCGCCGCTCGAGCCATGCCTTCTCATCCAGACGTGCATTTTAATCTCGCACTGGCTTACGAGAAGCGTGGCGAACATCGCGCGGCCCACGAGCATTGGGTGCTCTATCTGCGCTACGCGCCGAGCGGACCGTGGGCTGAGCAAGCTCGCGCACGTCTGCGGCAACCCTCCGGCAAGCGTAAACGCACCGCTCCCATTCCTTTTCGCCGGCCAAGTTGAATTCCGCTCCATTCTCGAAAGGATTCCCAATGTCATTGCGATGGTTGGCCTGTGCCGGCGTTATTCTGTGGGTGCTCATGACCGCGCTGCCTTCGAAATCCCAGCAAACGAACTCCTCGGCGGACACCTCGCAGAGCGCCACCGCACAGAAATTCGCCGCCCTTAGCGATCAATTTATGAAGGAATCGCTAGTGCTTTCCCCGACGGGCGCGTCGGCGGCCGGGTACCACGTGCATCACGATCCCACCACCGGCAAGGACATCGAACTCGACGCCTTGTTGGACGACATGGGCCTGGAATTCATCGCCAAGCAGCGCGCTTTCTACGCGGCGTGGCGCGAACGTTTTCGCACCGAGACGCCGCCTTCGGCTTTGGACGCAGAAGACGCCGCCGATTGGCAACTCATTGATGATCAGATCGGTCTTAATCTGCTTGAATTCGACAAGATTCAGAGTTACCGGCACAATCCGACGGTCGTCGTGGAATTGATCGGGAACGCGCTCTTTCTTCCGCTGACTCAAAACTACGCGCCCCACGACGTGCGCGTCGGCCATGTGCTCTCCCGCGTGCGGCAGATTCCGAACTTATTGAATCAGGTAAAGCCGTACCTCGCGGATGCCGATCCGGTTTGGGTCAGCACGGCCGTCGATGAAAACGCCGGCAACGTTGACTTGATCGAAACTACGCTGGCTCAGGAAATTCCGGCGGGGTCACCGCTGAAAGCGCAATACGACGAAGTTGCGCCGTCCGCGATCGCCGCCTTGAAGAATTTTTCGCAATGGTTGCAGAATGATTTGGGAAAACGTGCTTCGAAGCTGACCTGGCGCCTCGGGAAGGACCTCTACGATCAGAAGTTCAAGCTGGTGATGGAAACTCCGGTGACGCCGGAAGAAGTGCTGGCCGATGCGGAACACGATATGAAATCTGTGCGCGAGGAGATGCTGCAAATCGCGCTGCCGCTGCACACTCAGATGTATGCCGGTCACGGCGATCATGCGGACCTTAGCGCACACGACCGCGAGAATCTGATTATCGGCGAAGTGTTGCAGAAAATATCGGACCAGCACCCGCGTCGCGACCAATTGCAACAGACGATCGAAGCCGATCTCGCAGGCATTACGCAATTCATCCGCGAGAAGAAAATCGTGTCGCTCAGCTCGCGCGACAATCTGAAAGTGATACCGACTCCACCCTTCGAGCGCGGTATATATTCCGTGGCAGGATTCCACAGCGCGCCACCGCTGGAGCCACAGGCCGAAGCAGAATACTGGGTGACCCCAATTGATCCCAAAATGTCCGACGCCAGGGCCGAGTCAAAACTGCGCGAATACAACAACTTCACTTTGCAGTGGCTCAGCATTCACGAGGCACTCCCGGGGCATTACGTCCAATTTGAACATCTCAACAATATTCAGCCGGAGCGGCGGCGCCTGCTGCGTTCGCTCTACGCGAACGGAGCTTACGTCGAAGGTTGGGCGGAGTACATTGCACAGGTGATGATGGACGAAAGTTTCCTGAACAACGATCCGCGGTTCCGCATGGTGATGCGCAAGATTCGTCTGCGCGTGATTTCCAACGCGATCCTGGACATCAAGATGCACACGATGGACATGACCGACCAGCAAGCGCTGGATCTCATGACCAAGGATTCCTTTCAAACGCAAGCCGAGGCAGAAGGAAAATTGCAGCGGGTGAAACTGAGTTCGACGCAGCTGCCGACCTATTATGTAGGGATTCGCGAGTGGTTCGCGCTGCGTCAGAAATATCAAGCGGCAGCGGGCAAGAACTTCGACCTGCTCAAGTTTCACGACCTGGTTCTCGATGAAGGACCTCTGCCTGTGCCGGTGGTCGAGAAACTCGTGATGCCAAGCGCGAAACCCTAGGCCTGCCCCAGACCGGGCGGCATCAGAACGAAAACGCCGCTTGCAAATAGATCTGGCGGTTGGCCGATCCCGACGAAAACGGTCCTTGCGCCAGTTGGTTGGATACGCCGAAAAATCTGGCATTAAACGATGCATCTCCGGTCGCAGTCGGCGGCGGATTCAGGACCGCACTCGGATTCAAAAGGTTCACGTCGTTGAAAACGTTTCGGGCGTTGACGCTGAGCGTGATGCCGTAGCGCTTCGACGAACCACCGCCGCCAAACATCATTCCGCCACCACCACCGCCGCCGCCAAACGGATTCGACCCACCGCCTCGACCGCCACCGCCGCGATGTCCGCCGTCTTGAGGGCCTCCGCCGCTCGGGCCTTTATTCTCCGGACCAAAATTAAATGTCTTCGCCAGCCGCACGTTGAGTGTAAAACGGCTAGGGCCCGTGAAATCGTTAATTGGGATGGGCGTGGCATTCACTCCGGGTACCGTATTGTAGGTGGCAAATCCGGGCACTGTCACAATCGGACCCGTCGCTGTGCCCGTTGCAAACGACGGCCGCTGGTTCAATTGTGAGCTGCCAATCAAGTCCTGGCTCAACGTGACGTTGAACGGTGAGCCCGAACTCGCAATCATGAACGGGCTGAATCGCAAGCCCCACGGTAGCGCGATGGACCCGCCCAGAAAAAACCGGTTGCGCGCGTCGAATGAAGCGCGGCCGTAGTCCTGCATGATGTTGAACGGATTCGACGGAAAACTGTTCGCGCCAGACGTATCGCTTTTCGCGTAGTTCAGCACGTAGTAAGCAAACAGCGTCAGCTTCGAGCCTGCCATGATGCGGCTTTGTACAAACAACTGATTCTGGCGAAAGATCGCGTTCGACTGATATTCATAAATGTTTTCGTTCGGGACGGGGCGCAGCGCCGCTGACGGATTCAGATAATAGGGATAAAAGTCATTCGCATTCGTCGGCGCGTTGATGTTGTTGGTGAGAAATTGATCGTTCCCGACGGAGTTCAGGTACGAGACGTTCAAATTCGTAACCTTATTGATTTGCCGTTCGAGGCTGACAGCAGTTTGCGCGATGTACGGCGCGTGCAGCCTCGAATTCGGCTGATATACCGTGAGCAACGACGTCGGGGTGGGCGTAAGAAGAGGCGGCGCCGAAGGATTAGGATTGAAAAAGTCCGGGCTGGGAACCACGTAGTCAGCCAAATTGAGCCCGCTCAAGCGATCCTGTTGCAACACATAGGAACTTTGGAAGCGGTCGTAGAAAATACCGAAACCAGCACGCAAAACGGTTTTGGGAGCACTCGTTCCTCCGCCCCCAAGTCCCCAAGCAAAACCCAAGCGCGGCGCCCAATCCGCGTGGTTGTCGATATTATTTTGCGATTCAAAACGCAAGCCGTAGCTCAAGGTGATATTGGGACGGACGCGCCAGTCGTCCTCGACGTACAGTCCCACGTCAACCTGCGAGACGTGCACGAAAGGGTTCGCCGCGAGCGTAGTGTTGGTGGGATTCGCCGTCACAGTGAATTGGTTCGCGGAGGGCGTACCTTGGAGCGTGGCGATGTAAGCGTCGAGCGACGGAAATACATACGTTCCATTGAAACCTTCCGTCGAGGTATTGCCATCGGTTTCGCCACGCAATCGCACACCAAATTTCAAGAAATGCTTGGTAAACTGCACCGACGTGTAATTCTGGAATTCGTACTGATTGGTGTTATCGTTGACGGCCCCACCGCTATAACCTCCGCCAGTGAAGGCCAAGGGGACAATGACGCTGGGCGCCGTGCTGTTCGGCGTCTGGGTGGATTCATCGCGGAGGTACTGAAAGCGCGTCTCGTTGACGACTTTGGTGCCATAAATCTGGGTGTCGCCGATTTGCACTGTTTGCTCGGTCTCCAGCGAATTGAAGCCCTGCGAAGGCAGCGAGAATCCACTGACCCCGTCGTTGGTTTCCTGGTTCCGATAATATTGATAGCGCACGGTGAGCGTGTTGTTTTTGGTTAGTGCGTAATCCAGCCGCGGGCCGATGTTGTAGCGCGTCCGCGGATGCGGCACCGCCGCGCTAAACGGCTCGACCGCGAATGTGGTGGGGTCCACGATCTGCGCGTTCACAATGCCCAGGTCGTGGATATCGCGAATGTCCGTGGTGAAAAAAAACGATGCCTTCTTGCTGAGCGGGCCGCCAAGGTTCCCGCTATATTGCGTCGAATAGTAGCCGGGATATGGCGTGCCGGCGGCTTCCTGAGAGTTGAAAAAAGGATTCTTGGAGTTGAACGCCGAATCATTGGCATTCACTGAAAATCCGCCATGCCATTTGTCCGAGCCGGGCTTGGTGAAAACTTCGATGCGTCCGTAGCCGACCTTGTCGTATTCAGCTGAAAACGGATTTTGATTGATGCGGATTTCGCGGATGGCGGACTTTGGCGGAAGCTGTCCTGCCGTAAAACCGTCAATATAAAACTGTCCACCGTTCGGTCCGGCGGAAGGTCCCGCGAGCGCGGTCAAATCCGTCTGCAATTCATCGGGGTCGTCGGGCAACGCGTCGAGCGCCGCGCCATTGAGCACGATTGCGCCGGCATTGTTCGTCGGGCTTACATCCACGGCCCCGGGCTGTTCGGTCACCGTCACCTGCTGTTGCTCTTCTTCAATGGTCAGCGAGATTTTGAGATCTTGGATCTGTCCGGAAGCGACTTGGACGGTTTCATCCTTGTAGAGCGCAAAGCCCTTGGCGATCACTTCCACCGTGTAGTTCCCCGGTGCGAGTCCCTTCAATTCGAAAACGCCGTCGCGATTCGTAGTGGCGGCCAAGGATTTTCCATCTGGAGTGGTCGCAATGACAGATGCGCCTACCACCGCTGCTGCGGATGGATCGGTGACTTGTCCGCGAATCGTTCCCACGGCATTCTGGGCAGGCGACACACCGGCGAGCATGAGGCCGAGAAAAACAATAACGGCTATGCGGATAGCGAATGGTAGGCCTCGAGTTCTCATCCAATCTCCTGAATGGTTTTTTGCGCGCGGTTTGCGAACCGCCAATTATTGAGTGCCACCTGCGGCGTCGCCGGTCGGCGCGCCCAGACTCCACGGCGAGAGAGTCATCGCCTGGCTCGCATTGCCGGCAGGCGCGGCTGCCAGAATCGGTTCCACTCCTCCCAGCAGAGTGATGGCTGTGACGCCGCCTGAATCGGTTCCTTGCGTGGAAACAACCATAATGGCATCGCCCTTTTGAAAATCGCTGAGTGTGGCTGCGGGCAGCCGGCTCACAATTTGTTGGAAGTCGGCACGTCCGCCACCCGCGCCGGCCGGGCGCTGGCCGCCGTTCGTAGCTCCCTCCGCGCCTCCCGCGGCGCCTTCGTGTGTTTGGGCCGCCGACGAACTTGCCGCACCTCCCGGCGCACCCACTCCAGCTCCTTTTAGGCGAATAGCAATAAACTGTGCCATCCTCTCCGGAAGTTTGCGGAGCTGAGATTGATTCGTGATTTTCACTACGACTGGCTTTTTGGTTACCAAGTCTGTCAACGTAATGGTGTTCGCGCTGGAGTCCACTGAAATAATAATTCCGCTGATATTTCGAAAAGTTCCCGAAACAATTTCATCCGCCTGAAATTCGCTGCCGTCTGCGCTCTTCGCGCCGCGCGCGCGAAGTTGATCTCCCGGCTTAATTTGATCGAGAGGCGCGGACTTGGCATCGTCGAATTTCACCGAGTCTGGCGCATAACGTCTTAAGATCGTGCTTTTCGTGGTGTGAACCGCGACCGTTTTCGCGGTGGGCCCGGCTCCCGCTGAGATCGTGATACTACCGGTAGCCGGATCAACGGCGCTCACGAGGCCGCCAATCCCGCGCTTCTGCCAATCGTCGCTCTCTTGCGTTTTCTTGGCTGCGACGTCGGTGGCCTTCATGGCAATGATGCCCACCGCCATCGTGGACTTCCCGTCGGGCGAGGGCCGACTGCGGACCAGGATACGGTCGCCGGGTTGCAAGTCCGTCAGATGAATTGCAACCGCCGATTTCAAATCTTTTTGTCCCGGCGCTACCTGCACGATTTTGGTGATGTCTTGGACGGTCACGCTAACTTCCGCTCCGGCATCCGAGGTAATAGTCAGCGTGTTGTCGCTGATCGCTTTCACCGTTCCCACCTGCTGAGTGATCGGACTTTGAGTCTGCGTTGCCGTTTGCTTCGGTGGCGCGAGTGCGGTGGCGGGCCGAGCGGATGTTGCGCGCGCGGCGATCGCGGCCACCGCGAAAATAGCAATTGAGTGAAGAATGCGTCGCTTCATGGGATACATCGAATGCTCCCCGAAAGATCGCCGTGCGGCCAAACAATTCCTTGGAGATGCGGCACAACCATTGTAGCCGCACTTTGCGGGCGCACTGCAACGAGGATTATCTCCGTCGCAATTTAGACGTAGCGAGAGGGGAAAAACGTTTCGTAATCTTTGCGCGCCCTCGTTCGCGAACCGCGGCCCGAACTTCGTTCTCTGCGGTCATGGATGCAGTTGCGAGCCGCAGCGGATGGTGTAAACTAGTCGGGCCCATTAGTGGTGAGCGTAGCTCAGCTGGTAGAGCATCGGTCTGTGGCACCGAGGGTCGTGGGTTCAAATCCCATCGCTCACCCCAACCTTCCCACGTTCTTTTCTTGGACCTTAAGGAATTCGGCCGGATTCGTTGACGTCTCCCTCCGACACTTTTCGATTCCGCCAGTCGTTATGCTCTATGAGGTCCTCTTGCCAAAATCCGCATTCCACTTGAGCCCACGAGGCGCGGTATGATTGCCGCCTCGTCGTTACATCGCGGGAGGTCACAGGTCAATGCGCTATCGTCCGCTGGGTCGCACGGGCTGGCAGGTGTCGGACATAAGTTTTGGAGCTTGGGCCATCGGTAGCGCGTGGGGCGAGGTGTCAGATCAGGATTCTTTGGCGGCGCTCAATACCGCAATTGATTGCGGCGTGAATTTTATAGACACGGCCGATGTCTACGGTGACGGGCGCAGCGAACGGCTGATCGCGCAGCTGAAAAGGCAACGCAAGGAAGAAATCATCGTCGCGACCAAAGCGGGCCGACGTCTCGCAAAGCAGAGCGAGGCAGGTTACAGTCGCGAGAATCTTACGAAGTGGATCGAGGATAGCCTGCGAAATCTAGCCATTGATTCGCTCGATCTGCTGCAGCTGCATTGCCCGCCCACGGCGCTTTACGAACACGACGAAGTCTTCGGAATCCTCGACGATTTGGTGCGGGCCGGGAAAATCCGCTTTTACGGAGTCAGCGTGGAAACGGTTGAGGAAGCGCTCACCGCCGTCCAGCATTCTGAAGTCCAGA